>Ga0055481_10000432_pt1 | contig 13730 bp, 12 predicted proteins | sample Muzzi_PWC_D2_FD_57936 | JGI IMG/M metagenome (GOLD analysis project Ga0055481, IMG submission 57936) | Wetland microbial communities from San Francisco Bay, California, USA, that impact long-term carbon sequestration - Muzzi_PWC_D2 | ecosystem: Environmental > Aquatic > Marine > Wetlands ... | reverse complement strand
CAGGCCGGCCATGTTCATCAGCTGGTGCTGCGCTTCGGCACGAATCACATCCACCACGTCGTCAATCGTGATACGCCCTAACAGGTGGCCCATGGCATCGATCACCGCCACGGAAACCAGGTCCCTGCGGTCGAACAGGTGCGCCACCTCGGTCTCCGGCATATCCACCGGCACCCGGTCGGATTCCTCGACCATCACCGCGGCGACGCTGAGCTCCGGCTGGTTGATCAGCAGACTGGAGATCGGCAGCTTGCCGATGTAGATGCCATCGCGGTCCACCACCATCAGGCCGTCAGTATGGTCCGGCAGGGACTCGCGGCGGCGCAGGTAACGCAGCACCACCTCGAGGCTCACGTCGGCGCGCACCGCCACGGCATTCACATCCATCAGCCGGCCGGCACTGTCCTCGGGGTAGGCCAGCGTGGCTTCAAGACGCTCGCGTCCTTCCGGGTCCAGGGATTCCAGAATTGCGTCACCATATTCCTCCGGAATGCTCTCGACCAGATCAACCAGATCGTCCAGATCGAGGGAGCCCACCGCCGACGCCACCTCGTGCGGCTCCATCTGCCCGATCAGGCTGTCCCTGGCTACATCGTCGAGGTGCGAGATCACCTCACCGGCGGACGCCTCCGGCATACAGGTCCACAGATGTTCCCGGTCGGGTTCCGGTATCGATGCCACCAGGTTGGCGCTGTCCGCCGGATGCAGATCGGCAAGCGCATCACGCAGGCGATCATCGTCGCCCTCGTCGATGGCCGACATCACCTCTTCGACCAGCTGGTCCTTGTCTAGCACTGCCGTCTCGATCATGTCCGCATCTCTGCTTGTCTTGCCGGGTTTACCGGGCCCCGGGTCAGTTGCCATACCGCGCACCGCCGGCAACCTGCCCGGGGATGCGGTTTAAGCAAGTGAAGCAATTTGACATACAAACGCCTCCGGGGAAACCGGAACTGCACCGGGGGCTTCACAGAAGACCGCGGTGGCGCACGCCTTCAACGAAGTCATCTTCAGGCGCCGCTTGCTGTCGGCGGGCACCATGCTGCACATTACCGGGAACAGCACGGGGTACATGGCTGCCCTGGCTGCGCAGAAACGTGCAGCGAGAACGCCGGGTTCACTGTCCGGCCGAATGTGGATACAAGCGGGAGCAAGGCCCGCCTGTTTTGCCCGCAGGATGCGGGGCAATGACAAAATGCGGCGCCCCGAAGGCCGCCGCGTGCAATAGTTTTTTTAACAGGCCCTAGATGGGGCCAATCAGTCTGGCCTGCAGCTTCTGCGCACCAACTGCGCTCAGCACATCCTGTGATGAATACCGCCCCCGGTCATACCTCACCAGCATCAGGTGATAGCGCAGGGGACAGAATTCCGCAGAAACAATACCCTCTTCCCTTTCCAGCGCCGACACCAGATTCCTGCGCTGCTCGTCTTCCAGACTCTCGGAAACATGTACCACTATTTCAACCGCATTCTTTGCCTCGTTAAGCGTAGGCACCTCTTGAACTACCTGTTCCATTGCACACTACCTCCGAATGGTTTACTCCGCGCCAAGTCAGGTCTTGCTGTTTCAATTATGTCTGACTGCACGATAAAGGTAGCAGAGCCGCATGAAAATAGAATGTGAATAATTACCTTCAGTACATCAGCATGTAGTGATGCTTTAACAACTGTCAAAATACCGCTGTTGCATTGCACTTGCCGTCATTGCCGGCGTACTGCACCGGCAGGGACACAAGTCGCGGGAGGCAGGGCGAAGCAGGACGCCGGAGTCGAGGGTACCAGCAGCAGGCGCCCTGGGCGACGCAGAAGCGGTTGCCGACGACTGCCGATATATGCATTCTCTAAGCAGTTGATTCACTGGTTATGAGATTGCTTCGCCAGGCTCGCAATGACCGGATACCTGTATTAATCAGGTCTTACCCCGGGTGCATATCCGGCAGCAGTTGACCGGTTGCTGCAGACCATGGGCCGGACCGCAGATAACTTTCCTTCCCTCGTGGCGACCCTGCTGCATAATACATCCCGGTAATGACCCCGGTGCCCGGCACAGCTGCCCTGCCATGACAACGACATCCCGTAAACTGCCAGCCCCTGCGATCATTCTGTGGTTGTGCATGATCCTGCCTGCAGGCTGCAGCTGGCAGCATTACAATCTGCAGCCGCTCTCCGATGATGCCGTCATTCTCGCCTTCGGCGACAGCCTGACTTACGGAGCAGGCGCACCCCGGACGGACAGTTACCCGGCGGTACTGGCACGACTCACTGGACGGCAGGTAATCAATGCAGGCAAGCCGGGTGAAATCAGCGCAGCAGGGGTGCAGCGCCTGCCCGGCGTGCTGGATCGCGATCGGCCGGACCTGCTGCTGTTATGTCACGGCGGCAATGACATGCTGCGCGAGCTGGACCCGGGTGCGACCCGCGCCAACCTGGCCGCCATGATAGAGAGCGCCGAACAGCGCGGTATCCCCGTTATCCTGATCGGCGTCCCTGCACCGGGACCGTTTCAGCCGGGACCGGCTGCCATGTATGACGACCTCGCCGCCCGCTACGGCCTGGTCTACGAACGCAACACCCTGCCTGTCGTGGAGACCGATGGACAGCTCAAGTCAGACCGTGTGCATCCCAACGCGGCGGGGTACCGGCAAATCGCCAGGGCACTTTACCGGTTGCTGCAACAGAACGGCGCCCTGCGCCGGGAGTGACAAGGCAAACCCGCTCAACCCGACCGGGCATCCGCAACATTATCACGCAGGTATACCGGGACAGCCGCATCCGCGGCTAGCGCCCGCCCCTGCAAAAAGTCATGCAGACCGAGCCGCGCAACATCGCCTGCACGCGGTTCCAGGTCCGGCAGCACCCGGATGACGGCATCCCCGCAGCGCTGCATCAGGGCTTCAGGATATGCCAGCCAGCCACTGCCGGCAGCGACCCAGCGGCCCGGCTCTGGCTGCGGTGCAGTTGCAGGCGGGCAAACGACCTCGCTGCCCTGCAGGGCCAGCGTCTCGCCCGAGCGCCGGTAGCAGCCCCAATAGACCTCGTCCCTGCGGGCATCCAGCGCCGCGACTGCCTGCGCCTCCCCGGTTTCCCGCATGGCAGCCAGCGCCAGCGCCGCCAGGGTGGAAACAGGCAGCACCGGCAGCCCGGCGGCAAACGCGATCCCCTGCGTGATGCTTGCTGCGATCCTCACCCCGGTAAACGCCCCCGGGCCACGACCAAAGGCAATGGCATCGAGCTGTTGCACACCGATGTCAGCCTCGGCAAGCACCGACTCGATCATCGGCAGGATCAACGCGGCATGCTGGCGCGGCGCCAGCACATACCGCTCCAGCACCTCACCCTCCAGGCCGAGGGCGGCGGAACATGCCGCCGAGGAGGTTTCAATCGCAAGGATGCGCGTGCTCATGCCCGGGAATGCTGTCCGGAGACCAGCACGGTGCTGTCATCCGTTTCCGGCAGCATGAAAAATGTCTGGACATCATTGATACTGCGGGTGCGCGGCATGTCCGGCAGGCTGCCGAGAAAGATGCGCCCGTAGGAACGGGTACGCAGGCGCGGGTCGCACACCACCAGCACGCCGCGGTCGGTGCGATCCCGGATAAGGCGGCCGATCCCCTGCTTCAGGGCGATAACCGCCGCCGGCAGCTGGTGCTGCATGAACGGATTCGCGCCCTGCTTGCGCAATGCCTCGATGCGCGCCTGCAGCACCGGATCACCCGGCGAGCCGAATGGCAGCTTGTCGATGAGTACGCAGGACAGCGCCTCGCCGCGGACATCCACGCCTTCCCAGAAGCTGCTTGTTCCGAGCAACACGGCATTCCCGAGGTCACGAAACCGGGCCAGCAGGTCCCGGCGCGGCGCCTCGCCCTGCACCAGCAGCGGGTAGGACAGCGTATCGCGCAGCTGCGCGGCTGCGGCCTGCAGCGCGGCGTGGCTGGTAAACAGCAGGAACGCCCTGCCCCGGCTTGCCGCCAGCACCTCACGTGCACACGCCACGACTGCGTCGACGTAGGCCGGCTGGTTCGGGTCCGGCATGTCATCCGGAAGGTAGAGCAGCGCATTGTTGCGGTAATCGAACGGGCTTTCGAGCTGCAGCAGGCGCGCATCCTCCAGCCCCAGCTGCGCGGTGAAATGACTGAAATTGCTGTTGCCAATCGCCAGGGTCGCCGAGGTGAATACCCAGGCGCTCGCCAGGCCTTCCAGGCAGGCGCTGAACATCGGCGCGATATTCAGGGGTGTCAGGTTGAGGCGAAACGCGGTGCGCTGCGTCTCGAACCAGTGAATGGCTTCACCGGCCTCATGCGACTGCAGCATCTCCAGTCGCTGCAGCAGCAGGAGGGCACGCTGCCGGCAGCTGTCCAGCCCCTTGCCGCGCTCCGCGGCATATTCCAGCCAACCGGCGAGCTGCTGCATGACCACGGCCAGTTGCCGCAGCAGATCCTGCAGTTCTGCGGACTGCGCCACCTCCGCCCAGGGTGCGCGGCGTTCAGCCTGGCCCAGCGCGAGCCGCAGGCGCGGCACCAGCTGCTCCAGCTGCCCGGCCGCATCCGGCAGGTCCTGCATGTCGCCGGCCTCGCGCAGGTGTTCGGTGCGGACATCGCGGGCCAGGTCCCGCAGCTGGTGGCTGCTGAGCGTGGTCCCGAAGAACAGCGACGCCACCTCGGGCAGCTGGTGCGCCTCGTCGATAATGAAGGCGTCCGCACCGGGCAGCAGTTCCCCGAACCCCTCCTCGCGCAGCACCATGTCTGCAAACAACAGGTGATGGTTGATTACCACCATGTCCGCTTCCAGCGCGGCGCGGCGTGCCTTGACCACGAAACAGGACTGGAAATATTCGCATTCCTGCCCGAGACAGTTCTCGACGGTCGAGGTGACGCGCGGCCAGATGACGGAATCCTCCGCAACTTCACCCAGTTCGGCGATATCGCCACTCTGCGTCCTGCCCGACCAGGCACGCACCTGCCCCAGTTCCTGATGTTGCCGGCGGGACAGCTTGCGGCCATCCCCGGCAGCCGTCTCCAGGCGATGCCAGCAGAGGTAGTTCGCCCTTCCCTTGAGCAGCGCGACCCTGGCCGGGAAGTTGAATGCCGCACGCAGTACCGGCAGGTCCTTGCCGTACAGCTGGTCCTGCAAATGCCGCGTGCCCGTGGAGACGATGACTTTCAGCCCGGCGCGCAGCGCGGGCAGCAGGTAGGCAAAGGTCTTGCCGGTGCCGGTGCCGGCCTCGACGACCAGATGCTCGCGGCCGGCAATGGCGGCAGCGACCGCCTCGGCCATTTGTTGCTGCTCCACCCGTGGTGAAAACCCGGGCAAACTCGCGGCAAGCGGGCCGGCACTGCCAAGCAGCTCGGCGACTTCACTCATGCCGCCGCAGACCGCCAACCCGGCAGCGGTTGGCTTGCCGGCTGCAAGCGGGAACAAATCTGCGCCATCACAGCACAAGATTCAACTTTAAGATGTACCGGCAAGCAATTCATGGATCAGCGGTTTTCGAGTTCGCGTGCGCGCCGCCCGGCCGCGCGCGCGCCTGCCGCGTCGCCAAGCGCCTGACGCGCCCTGGCGATCAATCGCCAGTTGCGCGACTGCTGCAAGCGATTGCCGGCAGCCAGGCTGTTGGACTTGACCGCCAGTTGTTCCGCCTGCGCCGCGTCCAGCTGGGCCAGTCTGACGGTGGCCAGGTGGTACCAGAGCAGCGGGTTGCGCGGTTCGATGCGAATGGCACGTTCCAGTGATGCGGCGGCCGCTTCCAGATCGCCGCCATTGGCCTGATTTTCGGCCTGTCCCAGCAATGCGACCACTGCGGGCGAAGTGGTCGTGGCAACCGGCGGGGCAGGTTGCGGCTGAATGCCGCCGGGGATGGCCGGTCGCGCCGGTTCGCCCGGCAGCGTGCCACCCTGCTCCACCACAGGCGGTGGATAGGGTGCCGGGGGTGATGTGCTGCAGCCCTGCACGAACAGCAGCAACAGGACAACCGCGGCACCATGCAGCAGGTATGATTTCACTGAAACAACTCCTTGAACCAGTCAACCGGATTTGGCAGGGCCTGATCACCCCGAGCACAGGGCGCATACTCGTGCGGGGCACTGCCGCTAATAAACGGTAATTGTACGGCATCCCCGCAGCCGGCATCAGCCAGCAGTCCGCTTGCCGGGTCGATATCGTGATACTCGATATTCTCCGCAACGGGCCGGCTCGCGCCAGGGCGACCGAAATGCCGGAAAAGATCACGCCAGATGGTCAGTGCGCCGCTGGAACCGGTCAGACCGGTTGAGGCATTATCATCGCGCCCGATCCAGACCACGCCCAGGTGGTCACCGCTGAAACCGGCGAACCAGCTGTCACGCAGGTCATCCGTAGTGCCGGTCTTGCCGGCGATATCCCAGTCTTCGGGCAGGACCTGGTAGAGTGCGCGTCCGGTCCCTTCCCGAACGACATAACGCAGTGCCGTGTTGACCAGGTATACGGGTGCCGGCGCTGCCACGGCGCGCACGCTCAGGGAGTAGCGCTGCAGCGGGGTCTTGTCCGCCGCCAGCACCGCATTGATGGCCCTTGACGGCGTGAGAAAGCCGCCGCTGGCAAAGGTCTGGTACAAACCAGTCACTTGCAAGGGCGACATTTCCACTGCACCCAGCACCAGCGAGGGATAGGGATTCAGGCGCTGCTCCACCCCGAGACGCCGCAGGGTGTCGACGATGGAATCGATGCCGAGGTCCAGTCCCAGCCGTGCGGTACTTATATTGTAGGAATGCGCCAGCGCCTGGTAGAGCGGCACCTCGCCATGGCTCATCCTGTCATAATTACCGGGCTTCCAGACAGTGCCGTTGCGCGCGGTATAGGTCAACGGGCTGTCATCCAGCAGCGTAGCCAGCGTGTAGCGCTCCGGTTGTTCCAGCGCCGTCAGGTAGACGGCGGGTTTCAGCAGCGAACCCACCTGGCGGTGCGCGTCCAGCGCCCGGTTAAAGCCGGCGAATTTCGGATCACGCCCGCCGGCCAGTGCCAGCACCTCGCCCTCCTGCACCGAGGTCACGACCGCGGCCCCTTGCAGCTTGCCGCCCTCGATGCGGCGGCCTTTTTCCAGGCCCTGCAACCCGGTTGCCAGAGTCCGCTCAAGCTGCCATTGCAGTTGCGGATCCAGCGTGGTGAAAATGGTCAGGCCTTCCGAGGTGATATCTTCGTCACGGTAATCGCGCTGTAACTGGCGGCGCACCAGGTCGAGGAATGCCGGAAACGTGTTGATCGCCTTGCGCCCCTGCCTGCTGACTTCCAGCGGCCTGTTCCTGGCGCGCTCGGCTTCGGCATGCTCGATCAGGCCCAGTTCCGCCATGACGTTCAGAACCAGGTTGCGGCGGGCGCGGGCGCGCTCCGGGTGGCGCCGCGGATTGTAGTAGGACGGCCCCTTTACCAGGCCGACCAGCAACGCAGTCTGCTCCACGCTCAACTCGGCCAGCGGTTTTTCAAAGTAGAAGTGGCTGGCCAGACCGAATCCGTGCACGGCGCGCTTGCCGTCCTGGCCGAGGTAAACCTCGTTCAGGTAGGCCTCGAGGATCTCGTCCTTTTCATAGTGTATTTCCAGCAGCAGTGCCATGATGGCTTCATTGAACTTGCGTGTCAGGGAACGCTCGCTGCTCAGAAAGAAGTTCTTCACCAGCTGCTGGGTCAGGGTGCTGCCGCCCTGTACGACACCCCGGGCACGCACATTGGCCCAGAGTGCCCGCAGTATCGCCAGTGGTGCCACGCCATGGTGCTTGTAGAACCCCCGGTCCTCGATCGCGATCAGGGCATCGGTCAGGCTGACCGGGACATCGTCCAGCTTCAGGAGCACCCGGTCTTCGTTGTGGGCGGGGTAAAAACTGCCGACCAGCACCGGGTCCAGCCTTGCGAGACTCGCGGGACGGCCCGTGCGCGCATCAGTCAGGGCACTGACTTTATTGCCGGCAAAGCTGACCCTGAGGTTGGCACTGTTCTGCGGGCCGTCCCAGAAGGTGAATGGCCGGGTGAAGACGTGAAAAACATTGCGGCTTTTCGAAAACCTGCCCGGCTGTGTCGCCGTGTCGACGGGAAGGTAATACAGGGCGCGCAGTTCCGCCTGGAACTGGTCCGCCGTAAGTTCCTTGCCAACATACAGGTCCAGCGGTCTTGCATAGACGCGGGCCGGCAGTGACCAGCGCTTGCCGTCAAACTGCTGCCGCACCTGCAGGTCGAGATACGCCACATATCCGGCCAGCAGCAGGCATAGCAGCAGGAACAACCGCAACCACGGGGAGCGGTGCCTGACTACCTTGCGACGTGATTTCCTACGCCCGCGCTTGCGCCTTCGTGCCATATATCCATCCCGCCCTAGTGAGCGTTATACAGGTTTGGCACGCAGGCTGCGTTTTCCGGGCGGCCCCTGTCAGGGAGAGACACTACCAAACACCTTCTTGAGCAAATCCGAGGAGCGGGCCAGCGGATTTTCACGGATTCGCTGCTCCTCGACGGCAACCATGCTGAACAGTCCATCCAGCGCCTGTCGTGTCACATAACCGTCGATGTCCGTCGCCTCACCGGGAAGCAGGCCGCTCAGGCCGCCGGCACCGGAAAGCATGTGCTTGTAGGCCGAAGTCACGCCGGTGTTCTCCGTGGTACGGGAAATGACAGGGCGCATGCGTTCAGTCAGGGCGGTCTCGGTATGCTCCCGGAAATACTGCGTTGCTGCATCATCGGGCCCGGCCAGAATGGCGCGGGCGTCGTCCAGCGTCATCGCCTGGATCGCCTCACTGAAAATCGCGGCCGCTTCGGGAACCGCCTGCTCTGCCGCGTGATTCATCGACGCGACAAAGTCATCCGCAAGCTGCTCCTGGCCCAGCCGGCGCAGGCTTTTTTCCACCCATACCAGGCTCTCCGGCATCGGGATCCTGACATCAGCGTTATCCAGGTAGCCACCGCTCCTGCCAAGCGTTTCGACCGCAAATTGTGTACCTTCCTGCAGTGCCGCCTTCAGACCGGCCACCACTTCCGTATTGCTGAGCGAATCAGCGGCCGAGGGAGCCGTTGTCGAACCGGTATCTGTCAGCCCTTTGAGGGAATCCAGGTAATCCGACAGACCGGCATGCACCGCACAGCTGTAAACCAGGGACAGTATGCCGGCCAGAACCAGCTGTGTTTTCGGATTCAGGGCCATTTTTTCGTCACTCCAGCATCGACAGGGCATCAATCACCCCGGTGCCTAATGTAACCGAATGGTCCCGGCATGTCCTGCCACCACCCCGGTTGAGGGCAAAAAAAACCCCGGGAGACAGTGTCTACCGGGGCGAATTTACGGAGCGGGTAAAATTCGTGATGATCAGGCGCGGCGTCGTGTTGCGATTCTGCCTAGCAGAAGTATGCCGGAGCCAAACAGCCAGACAGCGGCTGGCACGGGAACAGCAGACACCAGCCTGTCACCATAGAAATAGGCACTGGTAATGCCATGCTTGTCGTCGTAGCCGTCATGCCAGTCGTTACCGTCGCGCCAATCGCGAGCGTCACGCCAGTCGCGACCGTCATGCCAGCCCTCGCGATCCTCATGCCATCCGTCATGACTGTCATTTCCTGTATCAAATCCTGCGACATGCGATGCGAAGCCCGGAATAATGTCCCCGAAATCCAGGCCCAGTACGGAAAACTGCAGCGGATCCATTCGGGTTTGTCCGGTTCCCATGATGCGCACATCAAACTTGCCGGCCTCGCTCATTCCCTTGTTGAACTGTATTTTCCATTTTTCCGGCAGCAGGAAATCGTCATTCATGAGTTCCACAGCGGAATCCAGATAGAAACCGAAGGAGGCGATACCGAAATTGCGCCCGGCGATCTCGTTGAGCGCAGGCAGTGTTTCAACCATGAAATCAAGCTGGCCGCTCTGATCATCGGAAATCGTGACCAGCAGATAGTCGATGTTGTCTTCCAGGGTATTGGACTGGTCCATCACGTACTGGACGCTGGCGGCCTCCGCACGACCGATAACGCAGAGCGCGGTAATCAGCAAGGTACCGAATATTGTTTTCATCTGTTTCATGTCAGTTACCCCTTGTGTCCAGCAACCAGGTTAAGGTTTACCGTGTCGGGTTTTTCTTCGGTACCGGTTTGCTGCAGTTTGACAACCGCATCATCGCTGTCGTGCCCGAGCATGTGGCGCAACACAGATGTCAGTTCCGGGAAATTCCTGAATGGCAAGCGTTCGCTGGTACCGACTGTTTCGACCAGGCCGGCAAGCTCGTCCGAGTCACCGTGGATTCTTCTGTATATTCTGACAATGTAACTATCCATACATCCCCCCGATAATGGTTGCTGTCAATCTGAATGGTTATTCTCAAGGCGACCATAGCCTGAACAGACTTACAGATTACTTACCAATCAAACATTCAGTACGATGCGGGGAGACGGCCGGAAGGCACGCGCACAAACCCTGCCGGCAGTCACGGGAAGCGCCGGGGAATGCAGAAAAAGCTGCCTGAATAGAAATGCGCTGGTGATTGCGGGCGGGGTCTGGCAGGGGCGGGAGGATTGCGCGGGCAACCTCCCTGGAGGTATTCAGGCGGGCTGTTTTCTTGCGCGCGAAAGCCGCAGCGCGTTGTAGAGGGATTCGGTTTGCGCTTCAGGCTGCAGACCCAGCGTAACGGAGAGTACCCGGCAGCAGCGCCGATAGGTCGCCATGCCCTCCGAGTAACGCTGCATTTCCAGATAGCATGCCATCAGGCGCTGGTAGAAAGCCTCGATCAGGTCATCGACGTCAAGGCCTGTCTGGTAGCACACCATGGCCTTCTCCCAGAAGCCGTGGGTTTCCCAGTAACGGCCGGTCTCCAGCAGATTGTGAATATACTTGCTGCGCAACCGCTCGCGCAATGAAACAGACCATGACGTCATTTCCTCGCGCGCAAGGAAATGATCCTGATAGAGTGCCAGCAGTTGCACAGTCAGGTGCTCCAGCACCAGCGAATCCCTGCCGGCTGCATCCATAACGCGAATACGATTCAGTCGGCCCAGCAGACGCTCGAAAGCCCAGACGTCTGTCCAGCAGTAGCGGGAATCGAGCGACACCTTGCCTTCCCGCAAGGTGATAACACGGTCATCCCCGAGGACCTTGCGAAGACGGAACAGCGTCGTATCAAAGGCCCGCTTGGCATCATCACCATCGCTGTCCGGCCACAGGGCCGCTGTCAGCATGGAGAGACTGATGTCACGCCCGCCATGGGCAATAATGGCCTTCAGCAATTCAAGGGGACGATGTGGTGTCTTGCGGCCGAACACTGCAGGTTGCCCGTACAGCAGCAGGGAGAATCGACCCAGGGTGTAAACCCTGACGGTTTGCGAGGCCGCATCCAGCGGCAGGACAGTCGCGTCGTCAAGCGAATGGCGCGTGCCGATTCTACCGGTATCGTGCTCATCGGATGCCCGCCTGAAGAAGACCAGATTGTCTATATCTGGCACAGGTATCTGCTCGACGCCCTGCAACGGTATCTGTCGTGTCATTATTAATTTCGTCAGGCATGACAGAATTGTCTGCCACCTGCTCCTGATGTCTCTGTTGTTTTTGTTATCAGCCGGTAACAACCGGCCCCCGATACAGCATAATTCTAGCAAAAACAGGAATTAAATCTCAACAATCCGCTCCCGGACACGCTTGAGTGGCCCGGCACCCGGCGGGCGCCCAGACCAACACGCACCAGCCACAGACACCAACCTAACATAATTCACAAGGCGAGGTAATTAGAATATCTATATGTTATTTGTAGGAATATCCTGAACCAACCGGCGACAACCGCGGCGGGACTGTCAGCCGCTCCCGTAATAAAATGGCCTGGCGATCAGGCTCGTGTTGTCACAACGCGGGCCCGCGGCGACCGCTTGCTTGCCCCCACCCGTGCCGGCAGCGTGCCGCCCTTGAAGGTGAGGCAGCCCTTGCCGGCAGCCACGCGGCCCCTGACGGTTCGACCGGGAACCGTGGAAAGCCGGATCTGGCGCAGTGCTGGCTGCGCTTCCCCTGCCCGTCCAGGTATCGTACCTGGCAGGAGATTTACGCCCGGTACCGGCTGCATGACTCCCGTTTATTCGCCGTGGAGTCCGTCATACCGATGCCCGGCCGCGCGCTGTCAGTGCCACACACTGTCGTCATTGCCGGGAACGTGCGGCGGATAGCGTTGCATGATCACCTGGGTCACATGCTCCAGGGCCTCGCTCACCGTATCCTCAATGTACCAGTTCTGGATGATCGGTATCCCGGCCTTGTCGGCCTGGCTCAGCAACCAGGACTGCAGTTCCCATATGTCGTCGAGTTTCTCCAGGCAACGCGACCCGGAAGCGCTGCCGCTTTCGCGATCGCGCCGCCTCAACTGCTTGCGCAGCAGTGACTTCTTCATGGTTGCAAGCTTCATGGGGACCACGATTGCATGGCCATTCCTGATGTCAAGACTCAATTCCGTGGGCACCACATGCACACCCTCGACGATGAGGTGATGGCGCTCCCTGATTGCCCGGTTAATGGTTGCCTCCAGCGCCAGTTTCATCGCGGCAAACTGGGACTGGAATCCGGCAATCACGAGATTCTCGATCTCCAGGGTCTGACCCTCGATCGATCCCGGCAGGCCGCGCCAGGCCTCGAAGCTGGAATACCCCAGGGTTGGCACCACTTGCGGTGACAGGTAGGCGCGAATAATTTCCCGCATCATGTCGGTGGACTGGCTGCGGGAAATATTCATGCGGTACGCCAGTTCCGAGGACACGGTACTCTTGCCACTGCCGGTGGTACCGCCCAGCAGCACGATCAGTGCGTCACCGCTGTTCTCGAAACGACGCCATGACAGGTAGCGCTCCGCCATCCCGGGTGAGCAATGCTCGTTCAGGCAGCGGTAGATCACGCGGCGCAGCGCCTTGTGGTCGATTTCCCGGTGGCCGGTCTGCTTGAGCCGCGTATTCACCTTGCGCGCGCCCTGCAACGCGACATCCGGTGCAATGCCGCAGGCCTCCAGGGAGTGCGACAGGATACCGGCGGAAAACGGTGCGCTGCGCGTCGGGGTGTGTACGATGATGCCCCGCCCCTGGCGCGGCCTGGCTTCATACGCATTGCGCAATTCCTTTCCGTGGCCGTCCTCCAGCAGGTCGGCCACCAGCGCACGCAGGCGGCCGCTGGTGATTTCCTGCACATCCTGCAGTTCATTCCTGACGCTGCGCGCCAGTTCGTAGGCATCGGCGAAGGACAGGCCGGCATTCACCAGGGACTGTACCAGGATGCCGCGCAGGAACGGGGAGCGGTCATCCTCCCCATCTTTCAGAACCGTTATCTTCGCCATGGTGGTCTGGGCACAGAAACCGGAAGCGGCTACCTTTCCGCGATCAGAAAGCAGACCCAGCCGGGGTCCGCATCACCAACCGTTGCGGGTGAATAGACACCGGCGCCCTCACCGGTTTCCGGATCGGTCTCTTCCCAGTAAACCGTGACCCGGGAATATCCGGCATCGACAAGCAGTTCGCGCAGCTCCGGCAAGGTCCACATGCGCCATTCATAGCTGAAGGCACGCTTCAGTCGGGAGCCATCGGGAAAGGCGAAATGTATGTGGCACACCATCCGGCCGTCGATGGGATTGTAGCTGGCATGCTCCCAGATATATTTGAAACCCTTGTACTTGCGTTTTTCCCTGATTTCGCGATAGGTATCGTAACCGCCGAAGGCATCGAGGAACAGGATGCCGTCATCGACAAGCGCCTCGCGCACCTTGCGGAAA
>Ga0055481_10000430_pt1 | contig 13734 bp, 8 predicted proteins | sample Muzzi_PWC_D2_FD_57936 | JGI IMG/M metagenome (GOLD analysis project Ga0055481, IMG submission 57936) | Wetland microbial communities from San Francisco Bay, California, USA, that impact long-term carbon sequestration - Muzzi_PWC_D2 | ecosystem: Environmental > Aquatic > Marine > Wetlands ... | reverse complement strand
CAACGGGTCGCCGGTCAGGTCGTGGACCCCTGCGGAGATGTCGAGGATGTAGTCCGTTCCGGGACGGAGCGGCGCCATCGGGCGCATCTCGAGCACGGTGGCCTCGTCTCGAAGCGCATAGCTGACGGACGCTACCTGACCGTCCGCCGCTCTCACCTTGACCGTCTGCGCGTTGATCGTGGCCGGGTCGATCGGCTCGCTGAACACCACCACCATGAGGGCGTTGAGCGGCACACTGGTGCGGCGCGTGGTGGGATCGGTGCGTACGATCACGGGCGGCAGGGGCAGCGGCACCTTCGCCGCCGCCACGACCACCGCGTTGCCCGACTTGACCTCGACCCGCATGCCCTCGCCGGGAACGATGGACACCGGCACCGGGTCGAAGCCCCCGTTGGTCATCGGGATTTCGACTGTGGTTCCCCGATTGACATTGGTGAGAACGACTCGCGACGCTCCCGGATACGAGCCGGGCAGGAGGGAGACGAAGGTCCGCGGCGCCGGGCTCACCACCCCCGGGGAAAACGCCGCCCGAAACCCAGCGATATCGGGCTCGGGGAGCGGAGGCCCACCACCTCCGTTGGGTCCCGCGGCGTCACGGCAGGCAACCATGGTCAGCGTCATCGTCATGGCGAGCGCCGTGACCCGTGTGCAGATCTGTCTATACATATCGACCCCCTCAGATTCCCCGGCCCGTCACGTGAGACACTCGCCATCCCCGACCGACCACCCCATCCAAACGGGCCATCGAAGTCATGTCACGTCCGCTCCGTCCTCGATTGCTCATCGGCGTCTCTGCGCGCCGCTGAGGACCAGTCCAGCCCAGTAGTACGGCGCCGCCATATCGCTCCGGCGCAGCGATTCCCGCTTGGCCAACGCCAGCGCCCGAGCGTAGGACGCGCCGGCGGCGATGTGCCGATGCACCGCCGCAGCCAGAACAGCCGTCCGCGCGTCGTCGATCGCCCAGAGCGTCGCGAGGACGTTGTTGGCGCCTGCAGAGACAAAGGCGCGCACCAAGCTCACCCAGTCGTCCCCGTTGGGGACGTCGGCCACCGACCCGGACCCCAATCCGGTCTGACAGGCTGTGAGCACCAGGAGGTCGGTCTTGAGCGTCATGCGGTAGACCTCGTGCACCTCCAGGCGGCCATCATCACCGTTCAGCTCTGGAGCCAACTCGACGTACGAGAAGAGCGGATTTCGCCGATCGAGCACCCCTCGAGTGGCCAAATGCACGATGCGGTAGGAGCCACCGGCGGTGTGCAGCGCCCCCGCGGTAGCCTCCCTACCGAGATGTATCAGGGCCTCGCTCCCCCACACGCTGGCGACGGCGGAGACCTCCTCCGCGGTACCAACCAACTCGCGATCTCGGGGAGCGAGGGCGACGACGCCATGATCTGCAGGTCGGGGACGCCGCCGCAGCTGCAGCCAGACGGACGCCGACGGCGCGTAGGCGACATCGAACGTCTCGACCAAATAGCGATCCCGGCCCCGGACGGAGTCGATCAACGCCTCGAACGGGAGATAGTGGAGCTCCCTGTGCGGCACGATGATCAGGCTGGTCCGACCCGCCAGGAGCCCCGCTCGGCGGATGGGTTCGATGAGGACGTCATCGAGCCCCCGGAGCGCGCCGCGCCACAGGGCCTCGTCGTCACGCCGCTTGTCCATCGCCCACCGAACGAAGTCGATCTGCGTTCGGATAGTCGCGTGGCCGACCGGGGTCGCAAAGTCGACTACGCCCGTGTCGGTGACGGCAAAGATCCACAGTCGATCCGTCGTCACCAGGTACTCGATCAGCAGCTCGTCCGGCCGGAGGGCCCGGGAGATTGCCTCCGCGGAGACGGTTTCCCCACGAAGGCCGCGGGCAAACACAGGTTCCTCCGCTCGCATTCGGTCGAGGAGCCTCCGATACTCCTCTTGGGCAGACACCAAAGCCTCGCGGGTTTCCAGGCCGGAGACCATGCTTTCCCCGCGGTGCCCCCGCGCGTCCGCCAGCGCCCGGCCGGAGAGCCGGCCGATCTCGTCGCGGAGGCGGCGCTCCTCCGCCCGAAGAGCGCCGGCTTTCGGCGCCATCGGTCGCCGCTCCGCGAGCAGGTCCAGGAGGTAGCGCGCCCGGAGGCGCTCACTGAAGGCGATCGCCTCGCCAGGTCGGCCCAGGCGCGCCGCCAACGCAGCGCGGGCCTCGTACGCCTCCCACTTGTCCTCGAGGAACATGGCGCGACGGTCGTTGAAGCGTACCCAGTCGGCGAGACCCTCGATCACGGTCAGGGCGCTGTCGTATTGCACTGCGGCGCCCCCCAGGTCGCCCGCGCGTTCCATGACCCGACCCGTTTCCAGGTGGAGCCACCACCGGATGGCGGGGAGCCCCCTGGCCTCGGCTCGCGCCTGGGCAAACCCGTTCAAGGCGCGCCAGACCAGGTGCTGGCTCGCGGCGACCCGTGCCGAGGCCCCCAGGGTCAGCGCCAGTCCCGCCTGGTCCTCGGCGGCCTCGAAATCGGCTGACGCGGAACGGAAGGACGACTGCGCCCGTCCGCTGTCACCCAGTTCCCCGTATGCCGAGCCGAGGAGGAGGGAGGTCCAGCCGCGATCGCGTCCCGCGGGCTGGATCGTCAGCAGTTCCTCCAGGCGACGCACTACCGCGTGATATGCCCTGCCACGCAGCTCGATCTGGGCCGTACCCTGGATCGCCTCGGCAAGCAGAGGACGATTGCCCACCGCCCGAGCGAGCCGCTCTGCCTCCAGGTAACTGGGCCGGGCGTCCTCCGCTCGATTGAGAAGTAGTTCGATATCTCCTTCGACTACCGCTACCGCGGCGCCAAGCTCCGGCGCCGGCGGCGCCAGACGCCCGAGCGCAGCCGCGGCTCGGGAGACCTCTTCCAGCGCCTCATCCGGCCGCCCCATCCCGGCGTAGAGCGACGCCAAGAGACGCCGTACCTCAACCTCACCTCGGGTGTTCCCCACTCGGTGGTAGGCGTCGATCGCCAGGCGATACTCGGCGGCCGCCGTGTCATAGTCGGACGATTCGGCATCGAGCGTGCCGAGGACGTGATGCACGACAGCGACGTTGGCGTGCTCTCCCTCCGTCTGGTACAGCGCCAACGCGCGTTGCAGTTCTGTGCGCGCCTCGCCCCGTGCACCCCGGCGTGCGTGCACCGCCGCCAGGTTGACCAGGTAGTCGGCCTCTCGCTCGCCCCCGAGGCGGGTGCGGCTCACGTCCAGTGCGGCGGCGTAGTGCCGTTCTGCGGTCGCCCGATCGTCCAACTCCTCGGCGATCAGTCCGGCATTGTTGAAGTCGGCCGCGACGCCCGAGTAATTCCCTCCCGCACGGTGCAGGTCAACCGCGCGGAGATTCCACTGTATCGCCTCTCGCGGCGAGCCGCGTTCCCGGGCGACGCTCCCGAGGATCGTGGCCGCGTTCCCCGCCGTCCGCCAATCCCGATGCCGCACCGCACCGTCCAAGGCACGGTGAAGAAACACGACCGCGCTATCCAACCGCCCTTCTTCGAAGTAGGACGCGCCGATGTTGCCGACGACGAGGGTAACCCCCACGGAGTCCCCGAGGCGCGCAAACACATTCCGCGCCCGCCCCCAGTTGGCGCGGGCCGCGGCCACGCCCGAGCGAAACAGTGCGTCGTTGCCCTCCCGTCTGAGGCTGTCCGCTCTCAAGAAGGCCACCCGGTCCCCCCCACGCCGCGCCAACACCCACCGGGTTCTGGTCTCGAGGAAGGGATCACTCCAGGCCTTGGAGTACGCTGCTGCCAGGCGAAGGGCTTCGCGCCCGGCCTCGCCCGCTGCGGGCCCAGAAGCGAGGCCCGCCCTGACGAGCTGGGCAATGCTGTCCCGGGCCCGATCGGGAGTCTCCCGGACCAGGTGTTCCAGCGCACCCTGGGCCCGGGCTTCCACCGCGCCGGCCGTCCACAGCGCCACGGCCACTCCAAGGACCCACGCCGTGCGTCTCATTCGATCCGAAACTCCCGGAAATCGGAGGCGATCCACCGCCCCACTTCGATTCGGGCTCGCACCCGTGCGAAGTACCGTGCCCCGGAGGCCAGGCCCGCGCGCGGCAGTACCAGCATCGTGTCCACCGTCGAGGTCGTCAGGAGCACCCGTCCGTTTGCCCCGGTGACCTCCACCTCATAGTTCTCGGCTCCAAGAACCCCGTGCCAGGCGACGAGCAGCTCGCTGCCCGGAGTCACAGATACGCTGATGACCTGGAAATCGGCCGGTGCCACCGGCAGGGCCCGATGCGATTGACCGACGGGCGATGGGCCCCCTGGGGAGAGGACCAGCACCGCCAGGCTCGCCGCCGCCAACCCCGCGCTCACCACCCACCACGTCCACCGGGGCCTCGCCGGGCGGATCGCCGAACGGACCGCCGGCGCGCCCAGGATCCGTCCCGCGGCGGCTACCCGCCGTCGCATCGCGCCGTCCCGGCATAGGCGCGCGATCTCCGCCGGGCTGCGTGGCCCTGGGCGGAAATACCCTGCTGCCTCTGCGGAGATCGGGCCGCCGCCGCCGGCAGCAGCACGGAGGAGAGTGATCATCCCCGATGCACCTTCCGCATCGGGGAGCGTCTCCAACCAATCTCGCAGCGAACCGTCACCGCCGAACCGTGTCGTAGTCATGTCTCGTCCCTCACCCTCATTCGGGTCGGCACCATCGCCAGACGCGTCTCTTTCATCACACGACTCGGCGCCGGGGAGTTGCTCACCGGTCGTTCCATTCGCTCGCGAAGCAGCGCGAGCGCCCGGTAGACTCGGTTGTAGACCGTCTTTGGTCCCTTCCATCCCACGATGGTCGCCACTTGATCCGCGGGAACCTCATCCACGGCAAACAGGAGCACGGCCGCCTGGACGTCCTCGGGAAGGTCCGCCAGCAAGGCCATCGCCCGCTCGGCGTCGTAACCACTCTCCCGCGGCGCCGAGGCGCTTGTGCCAAGCTCCGCCCCCGGGTCGACCCCGATCAGCTCTCGGGCCAGGGGCCCGGCACGCTCGAGGACGTGCTGAAAGAGGTGCCGCACCGCGCGGAGGAAGTCGTGGAAGGTCCCATCAAATCCGTCGTGGGATTTCAGCAGTTCGTAGGCCTCGCCATACGAAAGCCCCGTCCCGGCGAGGACCGTGAAGATCCGACTCTCGCTATCGTCGAGGGTGGCCAGCGCCTTCGAGGGGCGGCGTCTGCCATGGAGCTGGCGGACCCAGTCGACGGCGATGTTCCGCACCACCGTGACGAGCCACGTCGTGAATCTCGCCGGGCCGTCGTCATGGAAGTGCCGCAGTCGGCGAAGATCGTCTTCACGGAGTCGCTCACACACGAGGGCGAATGCGTCCATCCGGTCGTCTGGGTCGCGGAGCAAATGCCCGATGGTGGCCAGAATGAGGCGGCGGTGTTCGACGAGAAACGCCTCCCACGCGCCCTCGCTATCTCTGCGGGCCAGCCGGTCGGCCCATGCACCGCGCCATCGCTGGGCGTTGGGTCTCATACTGGGAGTGTCACGGACCTGGATGTACGTTTGCTCACGTTCATTCCCAAGGGGTTGCTCCCGTCCGCGACACGCGGGCCCGCGGCGGCTACTGGCAGGGAGCCCGACGGGCCGAGGTGGAATGCTCCGGAGGGCGCTGGTATGGAGGGAACGTGTGCGCAGATCTGATGAAGGAGGGGTGAAGAAGGCCTGAAGGACCACCTTCGGAGTGGTAGCCCGCAGGAGAGTGTATGTGAGTGGGGATCAGGAATCCGGCAGGGCGGCGGCAATAGGCAACGCCGCCGCCTGCCCCGACTCGATGAATGGAGTCGGTCTGGGCCAGATCGCCCGAACGCGACGACCCGACGGTTATCTCCCGGGAGTTGGCCGACCCGGGACGCTCTACTCCGCCCGGATCGCCTCCACCGGGTCGATCCTGGTCGCCCGGCGGGCCGGGAGATACACCGCCACGAGCCCGACCGCCACGAACACCAGCACGATGATCCCGTACGTCGCCGGATCGGTCGGTGCGATCTCGAACAGCTGGCTCCGGAGAAACCGGCTGAGACCCGCCGCGGCCACAAGCCCAGCCGCGATCCCGATCCCGAGCGGTACCGCAGCCTGGCGGTAGAGGAGCGCCAGGACATCGTGTTTCTGGGCCCCGAGGGCGATTCGCACGCCGATCTCCCGCACCCGCTGGCTCACCGACAGGACGATGACGCCGTAGACACCTATCACGGCCAGGCCCAGCGCCACCGCCGCCATGAGCGAGAGGAGGACGGTGTTGAACCTCGGCTGGGCGATCGACTCGGCCAGAGTCGTCTCCAGCGCCGTGATCCCGCCGACCGAGAGGTTCGGATCCCGTTGCCACACGCGTCCCTTGAGGGCCGGGATCAGCGCCTCGAGTCGGCCACCCAGCCGGAGAGCGATCTTGGCCTCGGATTGCTCGCTCAGCGAGGCGAAGGGAAGGTAGAACTGCCACCGGTCCGCTTGATCCTGGATGCCGAGCGCCTTCACGTCTTGCGCCACGCCGACGATGGTGAACGGGGCGCGCCCCGACATCTCCAGTTGCTTCCCGATGGCCGAGCCATCGGGCCAGAAGTGCTTGGCGAACGTGGCGTTGACCACCACCGGGATCGACCCGGGGGTTCCCTCCCCCGTCTCGAAGCTCTGTCCCTCGACGAGCCGCGTCCCGACCGTGCGGAAGTAGTCCGGCCCGACGTAACCCGCAGCGATGAGCGATGACAGTTCGGCGGGCTCTAGGTCCCGACCGTCGACCGCCATGGTGGTAATGAAGAAGACACCGAGCGACGGCGGCGTGCCCTTCGTGAGGGCGGCGCTCTCCACCCCCGGGAGCCGTTCGAGGTCTGCGATCAGAGCTCCGAAGAAGGCCGCCTGCTGTGCCGAGTCCGGGTAGCGCGCCTCCGGGAGTGTCAGGTTGAGGGTCGCCACGTGTTCGGGAGTCACGCCCGGGTCCACCCGTTGGAGTCGGAGGAAGGAGCGTACCATCAGGCCGGCGCCGACAAACAGAACCACCGCGAGAGCCACCTCGACCGCCATCAGGGATTGCCGAAGACGCCAGCTGGAGGCGCCGCTCCCGGTACGCGTCCCCTGCGCCAGCGCCTCCCCGACGTCGACCCGGAGCGCCTGGAGGATCGGCGCCAGCCCAAAGAGGAGCGTCGTGAGGAGGGAAACGCCCACGGTGAACCAGAGGACGGTACCGCTGATCACCACGCCCTCCAACTGAGAAAGCTGTGCGGGACGGATCGCCTGGATCAGCCGAAGCCCGCCACCTGCCACGGCGATCCCGGCAGCGCTCCCGGCGACCGCCAGGAGAAGGTGCTCCGTCAAGAGCTGCCGGGTCAGGCGCCAGCGATTGGCTCCGATCGCCAGGCGCATCGCCATCTCGTGCCGCCGGCCTACGCCCCGTGCCAGCAGCATGTTGGCCACGTTGGCGCAGGCGATGAGGAGCACCAGCCCCACGGCGCCAAAGAGGATCAGCGTCCCCGTCTTGTAGTTCCCCCCGAACATCGTCTCCGGCGATACCACCCGTGGCACCCACACCGTCTCGCCCTGGCGCGGCGCCGGGAGGCCGTCGTCGATTCCGGCCAACTCCGCGTTGGCCTGTTCGATCGTCGTGCCACGCGTGAGGAGGGCCAGCACGTTGGACCCAACGACGCCCTCCGGCCCGGGGGCCAGCGGCACCCAGGCGTCCGTCTGGCGTCCGGTGAACAGCCGGTCCGCGCTCCGCGGTAAGACGCCGAGCACCTCATACGGGGCGTCATGGAGATGGATCGTCGTCCCGACAACGTTGGGATCGGCGCCGAAGCGCCGACGCCACAGCGCATCGCTCAGGAGCACCACGCGGTCCCGGCCGGCGATACCCTCCTCGTTGGCAAAGAGCCTCCCGAGCGTCGGTGGCAGGGGGGCCATGCGAAGCAGCCCCGGGGTCACCAGTGCCACGTCGAGCACCTCCGGCTCCGTCCCGCCGGTCAGCACCCAGTTCTTGCTGGTGTACGGTTCGATCGCCTCGAGCGACGGGGCGGCGCGGAGAGCGTCCAGCGCCTGGAACGGCGGAGTCCGCATCAGTGACCTGTTGTCCGATGCATACCAGAGGTAGGCGAGTCGGTCGCCGTTGGGGAACGGCATCACCCGCACCAGCGTCGAATGCACCACGCTGAAGATGGCGGCGTTGGCCCCGACCCCGATCGCCAACGTGCCCAGCGCAACGAGCGTGAACAACGGCTGCCTCAAGAAGCCGCGCATCGCGTAGCGGATGTCTTGCCACATCCCGGCCATGGCACACCCTCCGGTTGACTCTCAACCCTATAGATGAAAGGAGTACCTCAAACGACGATGAGGCCCGGCGGCCGGTTTCGCATGCGGCGACGAAGGGCAGGGGCTCGAGTGCCCTCCCAAGATGACGACCCTCACACCATCTCAGCCTTGAAAATACTTTCAATACAATATATATTTGCGGCTTCTCGTACACCAGATGAGCTGTTGTAAAGTTATTGATGTAAAGATATTAGACGATTCAGGATCGTCTTCGGGATAACTTCGGTACCGAAACAATCCTTATGACTCAAACGTTCGCCGATCCCCGACACCACCAGGTACTGATCGCCATTCGCCGGATCATGCGGGCGATCGATCTCCATTCCCGCGGGCTCATCCAGCGCGTCGGCCTGACCGGTCCGCAGCTGACGATCCTGCGGGCGGTGGTCGATGCGGGCGAGCTCTCGGTCGGTGATATCGCCCGGGCAGTGAGCCTGAGCCAGGCGACCGTGACCGGGATCCTGCAGCGGCTCGAGACGAAGGGCCTCCTGGCCCGCCGCCGCGATACCGACGATCGCCGCAAGGTGCTCCTCCATTGCACGACCGGGGCGCTCGAGCTCCTCGACCGCGCCCCGACCCCTCTCCAACGCCACTTCCTGCGGCGCTTCGATTCCTTGGCGGAGTGGGAGCGGAGCCAGATCATCAGTTCCCTGGAGCGCGTAGTAGCGATGATGGAGGCGGGCGAGATCGACGCCACCCCCCTGCTTCATACCGGGCCGATCGAACCGACGTCGGCCCTCCCGACATAAAGGAGACCCGCAGTCATGTGCGGCATCTGTGGTGAGATACGCTTTTCCGAGAACGGCGGCAGTGCCGCCACCGCGGTCGAGGCGATGACCGAGTCGATGGCCCGCCGAGGCCCCGACGCGGCCGGGCTCTTTGGCCAGGGCGGCGCGGTGTTGGGCCACCGGCGCCTCCGGATCATTGACCTGTCCGACCGCGCCCAGCAGCCGATGGTCGATTCCGACCTCGGCCTGGTGATGGTCTACAACGGGGCTATCTACAACTACCCCGAGCTCCGGACGGAACTCCGCGGCCTCGGCTATCGCTTCTTCAGCCAGGGAGATACCGAGGTCATCCTCAAGGCCTACGACGCCTGGGGTCCTCGCTGTGTCGAGCGCTTCAACGGGATGTTCGCCTTTGCCATCTGGCATCGGGCCACCGGCAGAGTGTTCATGGCCCGCGACCGCTTGGGGATCAAGCCGCTCTACTATACGGAGACGGCCGACGGCCTTCGCTTTGCCTCCTCCCTCCCTGCCCTCCTCTCCGGCGGCGGCGTGGACAAGGCCATCGATCCCGTGGGGCTTCAGTACTACCTCTCGTGGCACGCCGTGGTCCCGGCGCCGCGGACGATCCTGGCGAGTGTCAAGAAGCTCCCGCCCGCCAGCCACATGACCATCGAGCCGGACGGCACCACTTCGCTCGAGACGTATTGGCGGCTGTCGTTCGACCGGGACGCGGAGGAAGAGCGCTACGGCGATGCCGACTGGGAACGGCTCCTCGGCGAGACGCTCCGCCGCGCCGTGGCCCGGCGCATGGTGGCCGATGTCCCTGTCGGCTGCCTCCTCTCGGGCGGGCTCGACTCGTCCCTGATCGTGGCGCTGGCGGCCGAGCTCACAGGCGACGACCTCCTCCACACCTTCTCGATCGGGTTCGAGAGCGTGGCCGACGAGGATGGCGACGAGTTCCATTACTCCGACATCGTCGCGCGCACGTTCGGCACGCGGCATCACCAGATCCGGATCGGTTCGGCCGGGCTGATCGAGGCGCTGGAGGGGACGGTTCGGGCCATGAGCGAGCCGATGGTGAGTCACGACTGCGTCGGCTTCTATCTCCTGAGCCGCGAGGTATCCCGTCACGTGAAGGTGGTGCAGAGCGGTCAGGGCGCCGACGAGGTCTTCGGTGGTTACCACTGGTATCCACCCTTCCTCGAGAGCGCCGACCCGCTGGCCGACTATCAGCGTCTGTTCTTCGATCGGGATCATGCCGAGTACCGGGAGGCCGTGCACCCGTCTCTGCACCACGAGGACAGCGCCCATCGTTTCGTCCAGCGCCATTTCGAGCGGGTGCCGAGTGACGCGGCAATCGATAAGGTCATGCACCTGGACACCACGGTCATGCTGGTGGAGGACCCCGTGAAGCGGGTGGACAACATGACGATGGCGTGGGGCCTCGAGGCACGTGTCCCCTTCCTCGACCACGAACTGGTGGAGCTCGCCGCCCGCATGCCGGCGCGCCTCAAGGTCGGCGGCACCGGGAAGGACATCCTCAAGACGTTGGCGCGGCGCCTCCTCCCGGCCGCCGTCATCGACCGCCCGAAAGGTTACTTCCCCGTCCCCGAACTCAAGTACATCGACGGGAAGACGCTCGACTTCGTACGCGGCGTCCTAACCACCACACGGGCGCGGGAGCGGGGGATGTTCAATCCGGTGTACATCGATCGGCTGTTGCAGGACCCACGCGGAAACCAGACCCCCCTCAAGGGATCGAAGCTTTGGCAGTGCGCGCTCCTGGAGTATTGGCTCCAAGAGCACGGGCTCTGACCGGAGGTCGGCGACATGCCCATCGGAAACTCACGGATCAGCCGTTCGCATAGCCCGTCCCTCCGCAACTGGGAGGCCCCGCCGCCGATGCTGGCCGAGCGGATGCGGGCCGACGCCGAGCTGGAGATGGGGTGGGGCCGGCTCATCTTCGGCCACACGTTCGAGGACATGGAGGTGCTGGCCGACCGGCTCCGGACCGAGCCCCCGGGGACGCGGAACATCGCGTTCTATCTTCGCGACCCTCACGTCCTCCTGGCCTCCTCGCCGCAGGAGTTCTTCCTCGATCCGTCCCATACGTTCCGGCTCTGGGCCCACCAGTACCGGACGGCCCACCGGATTCCGCGCGGCATCACGATCCGCCGCCTCGCGACGCTCGCAGACGCGGGTGAGGCCAACCGCATTCTCGCGGCGCGCTCGATGGTGACGTGGGACCCGGAGTACATGGTGGCCACCAAGGCGGAACCCGCCAAGGTGGTGTTCCTGGCCGAGAGCACCGAAGACGGTCAATTGGTCGGGACCGTCACGGGCGTCGATCACGTCAGGGCATTCGACGACCCGGAGAACGGCTCTTCCCTCTGGTGCCTGGCCGTCGATCCGCAAGCCAAGACCCCCGGCGTCGGTCTGGCGCTGGTGCGCCACTTGGTGGAGCACTACTTCACCCGCGGCCGCCAGTACGTCGACCTTTCCGTCATGCACGACAACCATCAGGCGATAGCACTCTACCAGAAGCTGGGGTTCCGCCGCGTCCCCGTCTTTGCGGTCAAGCTCAAGAACGCCATCAACGAAGCGCTGTTCACGGCGCCGGAACCGGAGGAGCGACTCAACCCGTATGCCCGGATCATCGTCGACGAAGCTCGACGCCGCGGCATCGCCGTCGAGATCGTCGATTCTGAGATCCCGCTCTTCCGGCTCGAACTCGGCGGCCGGGCGGTCACCTGCCATGAGTCCCTGAGTGAACTGACCTCCAGCATCGCCTTCCTCCGCTGCGACGACAAACGCCTTACTCGACGGGTGCTCGCCGGCGCTGGCCTCCGCGTCCCAGCACAACAGGCGGCCGATGGGGCCGCCAGCGACCGGACGTTCCTCGAGGAACACGGCCGCATCGTCGTCAAGCCGGCACGGGGCGAGCAGGGGAGGGGCGTGAGCGTCGACGTTCGGACGGTGGAGGACCTCCAGGCGGCCTACGCCGAGGCGGCGACGACGGCGGACGAGGTCGTGCTGGAGGAATACATCGATGGCGAGGACCTCCGTGTCATCGTCATCGGCAATGAGATGGTCGCCGCGGCGGTGCGGCGCCCGCCCCGGGTGGTCGGGAACGGAAAGCACGACCTCCGAACCTTGGTCGAGAAGTACAATCGCCGGCGCGAAGCGGCCACCGGCGGGGAAAGCCGGGTCCCGCTCGATCGGGAGACCGCCCGCCTCATCCATGACGCCGGCTACGACTGGGATACGGTCCTCCCGGAGGGTAAAGGGCTCACCGTCCGACGCGTCGCCAACCTCCACACCGGCGGGACCATCCACGACGTGACCGATCTGGTCCACCCCGCGCTGGCCGAAGCCGCGTGCGCGGCTGCCAGAGCCCTGGCCATCCCCGTGGTGGGACTCGACCTCGTGGTGCCGGACGTCTCCGGTCCGGACTACCGGATCATCGAGGCCAACGAGCGGCCTGGCCTGGCCAACCACGAACCGCAGCCGACCGCCGAGCGCTTCCTCGACCTCCTCTTCCCCGAAACGGCGCGGGCCGCCTGATGCGCCAACTCGAGATTGACACGGAGTACCTCCAACAAACGCTCCTGACTCTCCTCGAGACGCCGAGCCCCTCCGGGCACACCGATTCCATCGTCCGGGGCGTCTGCCAGCGCCTCGACGAGCTGGACATCGCCTACGAGCTTACTCGACGAGGCGCCATCCGGGCGAACCTCCCTGGAGAGCGGAAGAACCCCAACCGAGCCGTAGTGGCCCACGTCGATACCATCGGGGCAATGATCCGCGGCCTCAAAGACAACGGGCGGCTATCGCTTGTTCCGGTCGGGACCTGGTCCTCTCGCTTTGCCGAGGGCGCCCGGGCCATCGTGTTCTCCGGGGCGGGTCAGGTCCGGGGAACTATCCTCCCACTCAAGGCCTCGGGCCACGCCTACAATAGCGATGTCGACACACAACCCGTCTCGTGGGACCAGGTGGAGCTGAGGGTGGACCTGGACGTCCGCGACGCAGCCGGCCTTGCGGGCCACGGGCTCGGCATCGGTGATTGGGTGGCCATCGATCCGGCCCCAGAGATCACCGACACGGGATTCATCGTGTCGCGCCACTTGGACGACAAAGCCGGCGTCGCGGCGGTCCTCGCCGCAGCCAAGGCCGTCAAAGAAGCGGACGGGAAGGTGAGCCTCCCCGTCGACTGTCATCTCCTCTTCACCATCTTCGAGGAAGTCGGCTCGGGGGCCTCCGCGATCCTCCACCAGGATGTGGCCGAGATGGTCGGCGTGGACAACGCCGTCGCCGGGCCGGGACAGAATTCCAGCGAGTACAACGTCTCCGTGGCGTTCATGGACTCCGCCGGACCGTACGATTTCCACCTGAGCCACCAGCTCCTCCGGTTGGCCGAGGAGGGTGGGCTCGAACCGCGGCGCGTAGTCTTCACCTACTACCGAAGCGACGCCGCTACCGCCGTCGAAGCCGGCAACGACATCCGCACCGCCCTTCTCGGCTTCGGTGTCGACGCCTCACACGGGTACGAACGCACCCACATCAGCTCACTCGTCGCCCTGGCCAAGCTCCTAGTGCTCTACTTCCAGAGTCCCCCCGTCGCCGAACGCGACCGCGTGGAGCTTGGGCCCCTCAAGGGGTTCCCTAGGGGGCAGGAGGGCTAGGCGGGGCAGCGGGGCAGCGGGGCAGCGGGGCAGC
>Ga0055481_10000427_pt1 | contig 13774 bp, 9 predicted proteins | sample Muzzi_PWC_D2_FD_57936 | JGI IMG/M metagenome (GOLD analysis project Ga0055481, IMG submission 57936) | Wetland microbial communities from San Francisco Bay, California, USA, that impact long-term carbon sequestration - Muzzi_PWC_D2 | ecosystem: Environmental > Aquatic > Marine > Wetlands ... | reverse complement strand
CACAGCAAAGTCTGCATTTTCGCCTTCTCGCCCTATCCCGTCGATCGACTGCTTTACGGATTCGGTTTTCGGATGGTCCGGCCCCAACGTCCGAAGTCGGCTTTCATAGGCCAAACGGAAAAAGGCCTCCGCGGCCTTCAGATCACGACGTGCCTTCCGGATACGGCCCATGCGCAGGTCGCATTCGACCGTATCAGCGTGATCGGCACCGAAGGCGGCTTTCCTGATCTCGAGGGCCCGGGCCACGTACGGTTCGGCGTCTTCCATTCGGTTGGATTCCATCAGAAGCGATCCGATGTTGTCGAGCACAAGTGCCACGCGGAAGTCCTTATCCCCAAAAAGCCTGCGGTCCACTTCCAGTGCTTCCTTGTATCTTGACTCCGCGCCGGCCAGGTCGCCTTGTTTATTGAGGAACGCACCCAGATTATTCAATCCCGCCGCAACGGCGAAATGTGTATCGACCAAAACCTCGCGGTTCATCGCCAGGGCCTTTTCACCCAGCTCAATTGCCTCGCGGACACTTCCTTTGTTGTAGAGAACGCCCGCCAGGAATTGGGTTGGTGCGGCGTCACCCTGTCGAAGGAACCCCTCAACTTCCGCTCGCAGGCCAACATCCCCCGCACACTTGTCGGATAGGATCTCCTCTCGGCGGTCAGGGGTCAGATCGAGGGCCTGCTGGTACAAGTCTTCGATCAGCGTTTCTCGATCCGCGTAAATGACTCGCCGCGCCTAACCATCTTCGTCGGGCGAAAGAGCCCGGTGAAGCCGCGCTCGGATGTAACGCCACTCGCGTTCCACGGTGCTCAATGACACGCCCATGACCTCCGCCGCTTCCTGCGCCGTGAGTCCCGCGAAGAATCGCAGCATCACGAGTTCGTACTTCTTTTCGTCCGCCTTGCGGAGTTCATCCAGCGCTTCGTCCAAGGCCAGCATATCATCGGCCGGCGCTTCGATGGCCAATATGAGATGGGCCGCGTCGACACGTTGACGGGCGCCGTCATCGGCCGCCTGCAAGAGCTGGGTGACCGAGTTGTCGGGTATTGGTTCCACCTTGCTCCGCCGAAATCCTGAAGGGTCCGGCCGGCCGTTTTCGGCTTGATGGTAGACGCGCGAAAACGCCCGTTCGGGTCTGGATGTTCGCGGGCAAGAGAGTCCGACTCCAATCGACGGTGCCATCGGGCCTTGGCAATCTTCAGTCCGCCAAGGTGACCACGAGTAGCTGCCATGGGTGAACGGCCCTCATGACTCCGATTCTACACCCTGAAGCTGCTCATGTAACCCGGTTGACACCAACTCGTGGGGCGCGTTTTAATACTTGGAGACTACGGAGAAGGAGAATGCCATGTTATCAAGGCGAGCAATCACCGCGATCCTCGCCGCCGTGTTGGCTGTCACCGGAGGGAGAGCCGCGACGGCGGAAACGTCCCTGCGCCTGACATATGGTGGCCCGTCAATCGTGCGCGTCGGTGACGCGGTCCGCTTGGAGGTCCGCGCTTCGACGGATCGTTCTTTGACAGCCGTGATGTTCGACCTCTCCGCCACGGGGCAGACCACCGCCTCGCTGACCGCACGCTCCGCCGACCCCGCGGCCGAGAATGGGCTAACCTACGTGTCGGCCGTCGAACAATTCGCCCCCTTCGAGAGCGGACTTCCGCACGATTTCGCAACCGCTTCGGCCCGCGAAGTTCTGCTCCACTTTGGTGAACCCCCGTTTGACGGCGTGCCACCGGACGATGACGTCCTCGTCGAGTGGGTCGAGATAACGCCCACGCGGGGCGGTGAATTGACGATTCACCTGTCTGATGTTCAGGCGGCCTCAACGCAATGGCATCGAGACGGGGTCCTGTTGGCACCCGTGACCATTGACCCCACCGGGGCTTCGGTGGCCCTTTCGGTCACCGCCCCCTACGATGGTGACGAGGACGGCGACGTCGATCTGAACGACTTCACCCAACTTGAAGCATGCCACACCGGACCCGGCATAGTTCAGACCGACGACACCTGCTTGATCCTCTTCGATGACGACCGCGACGGTGATGTCGACCTGTTCGACCTCGGAGAATTTCAGGCAGCCTTCACCGGGCAAGATACGAGTTCGGCCCCGTCTTCGGCAAACCCGACCGTATCAGAGCCCAGCCCGCAGATCGCGGAAGCGACCGGTGAAGGCGCAGATGTCAACGGTGACCAGACCATCAACGACGAAGACCTCACCCTCGTCCGACAGGGTCTCGGACAAGACCCCACCGATCCCGACTACTCAGCCGACGATGCCAACGACGACGGCGCCATCGATCTGCTGGATCTCATCTTCGTCCGCAATTGGATCGGCGAAACGCTGTTTTCCATTCAATCGATCTCGCCGGACTTTCGCATCACGGAGCTCAACCTTCTCCCCGACACGGGTCCTCTCTGGGTGGAACTGACCCACACCGGAGCGGGAAGCCTCGACACCCTTCCTTTCTACATCGCCAACGAGAAAGGCGGCTTCTTTTACTTCTTCTCAAACCTTCCCGACTCACTCCGGTTTGTGCCTCCCGGCTTCCGGCTGGTCATTTCATTCGATGGCCCCAGCGACCCGACCTGGATCGGAGACCCCGACAATCCCGACGCCGTGATCGTCCACGTCGCGCCCCCGTATCTACCTCCCGACCCCGACGAGGACGCGTGCGACCTGCTGCTTCAGAACTTCAACGGCCCGCCCCCCCTGCTCGATCGAGTCGCATGGGGCGGGCCCGGCCAGTTGGACTCCGTCCTAAATCCCCAGGCGACACCGCTCCCGCCCGGCGGCTCACTCGGACGCGACGAGTACGAACCGCAGCTCTGGCGCGTCTATCCGACCGCTACTCCCGGCTACCCCAACGGCGTTTCGCGCCCTGACCCTTACTTTCCGTATCCCAACCTCGAGTTTGAAGAAGGCGATGCGATCCGGTTTGTGTGGACCGACGTTCGCTACGGGGAACTCCAGTACCGCCTTCAGGTGGCCGACCAGGCCGGATTCACCGCGCCCGTCATCGACCAATTGGTGGAAGATACGGTGTACGACTTGCCCACTTCCCTCCCGGCGGGCCCCTACACCTGGCGCGTCCGCGTGGAGGCCGGCGACTACACCAGCGACTGGTCAAACGTCAGTATTTTCAGCGTCCTGTCCGCACCGGCTCCCGCCCCGCCCCCCGCCACACGGGCCGCCTCCGTATCGATTGAATGGTTCCGCCAGAACCCGCTACCCTTGCCACGAAAAGACACGAAGCTGCTCTGTCTGGAGTGCAAATGGAAAGACGGCCCGCACGCCTGGGACGCGGTCCATTCCGCCCCGAACAAACTCTGTCCCCACGCGCGCCACTACCGAGCGTTCTCGGTGCTCGCGTTGATCAATCATTATTACGGCGGATCGGTGCTGCTTGACCAGATCGCGCTAGAGATGACGAGCGCGCTTTATCATGACCCCCTTTTTACTGAAATTCAGCCGTTTGGGCATGAATCAGGGTTCGTCGGGTCTGGCGGCTACCTGGCGCTACCACTGCTTCGTGTGTTGGGACTCGACGAGGGTCTAGTGCAAAACGTGTCACTACAGGCTGGATTCGAGAACTCCATTGATAACGTCCTGCGTGACGGACGCCCGATTGTGGCCACTCGCAACTCGTCGTTGGCGGACCCGATCATCGTGTTCGGCTACATTCCCGCGACGGAAACCCAGCCCGAGCGCATCGTGGCGGTGGACCCGGGACTCGCGCAAGATTCGGGCTTGATCTTCACGGTGACCGCCCCGGTATCTGTGTTGCGAAGTGCCTTCGCCCCGGCCGTTCCTCCAGTGCCAGGTCTGGCCGTCCCGCTGCAAGAGGACCCCGACATGTCGCGAGATACGGACGGCGACGGTCTGATGGACTATGACGAATTACACCGATTCCTGACGTTCTATGATGACCGCGACTCCGACTCGGACGGCATCGATGACAAGACCGAGGTGTTTAGCTATCAGTTCGGCAAGGGAAGGATCCCGCGCAGCCCGGATATCGACGATGACAACCTTCGTGCTGAAAACGATTCCGACACCGACAACGACGGCTGCCCCGACGGCGATGAAGACAAAAACCATAACGGGAACTTCGATCACAACCTCTGGACCATAGGCACCAACGACATCAATCCGCCCAACGACGATTACAGGCCCTCCCAGCGAGAGCAGGGCGAGTCCGATCCCTTCCGCAAGGACGTCTACGAACTGAAACTGACACCCGGACGCACCGGCGTCGCCTTCGGCAAATCTGTTCCCATCGACATCTCTTTGCGCTACAACGACAACTCCGCCGACAAAAAGCCCGGTGTCAAAGATGCACGAATAGAACTTCTCGTCCTCGGCGAGGAATACCGCGGAGACCTCGCCGACTCGGAAGTCACCACCGACAAGGACGGCCATGCCAAAACGAAGTTCACCGCCGGTGGCGATATCTCCGGCGACGTCGAAATCAAGGCCATCTACCGACAGTGCGAAAACGCAACCTCACAATGGGAGGCCGTCATAGGTCTCACCATCGCCGAGCTCGATTGGATGTTCGCCATCCAGACCGAAGCCGTCCTCACCCAGCCCGAAGTACTCCACCTGAGCCCCGTCCAAGTGACACTCCCCTCCCCCAGCGCTTCCGGCCGCGTGGCCCGCTTGGACTACCGATACAAGAACGGCGGATTTCAACGCATCGAGGGCGTCTTCTTCCACCCCGACGTCGTGCATGCCGGAAAGCACATCGACACCATCTCGGTCGTGCCCTCCTACGCCGCCCTCTACATCAACGACATCCCCAGCCCCAACAGCAGCTGGTACCGCACCACCGAAGACCAGGAACCCCTCTTCTGGCGGATCGAGGTATCCGACGTCAACGCCTATGCCTATGACCGACTTCCGCACTACCTGCTCGTCCAGGGGGAGGGATTCCAGGTGCGGACCCCGCTGCTCACCTGGGGAAGCGTCGAATCGCAGAGCCTGCAGAATCGCGACTTCGTCTACACCGGCAGCACCTGGAAGGTCCTCTCATACGCCTACACCACCCAATCCGCCTCCGTTTACTTCGGCGACGGGTCCAGCGGCAGCGATACCGCCTGGGGCGAGTGGCCCGCCAACATGCACACCAACGTCAGCTTCATCCCCGTCGGAACCGTCAACGGATACAACGTCGGGCTATTTGAGTCCGGCGGCTGGTGGCCACTCGATTGGCCCAGCGCGTCCGGCGATGCCGCATACACGACCAACGTATTCGGCCTGGACAAGAACGACATCCAGATCATCGCACCGTTCAGTTGGAGCGTCACATCGCGCTCCGCTACGTCGGACGTGGAATTGGCCGACGCCCTGAGGCAGGAGATCGAGGCCCTCCCGCGGATCACTCCGCCACCGTTGATCGGGGAACTCGTTTTTCAACGAGACTACCTCTCCCCCGAGCAGGCCGAGCTCGACCAGCGTGGCCTGGAGGGGCCCGACTACTTCATCACCATGCGAAGCAGAGATTGAACTCGGGAATAGCTCGGTCCGGGTGATCTCGATGGCGATGAACTTAGAGCCTATCCCAGAAACTCAAATGGGGTGCCACTGGCGGCTTGTCCGCCAGTGCCGACCTCGGACCGTCCCCCGATTTTGAGATAGGCTCTTAGCCAAACAGCACGTCTCCGAGGAACGCAAGATGGATTGCAATGCCCGTTGGGCAAGCTGTCGCTCTCGTTCTTCTTGGGCCGTCCGGCGCTACTCGGGACGTTGTGCATGAGAGCAAGGAGATGCTCATGAATCGAACAAGGCTCGTTGCTATGTTTTTCCTGTTGGCCTCCGTTGGTAGCGGCTCGAATCTGTACGGGGCACCGGATTCGAAGGATCAGCTTCTCGCCTTCATCAACGTCAACGTCGTTTCCATGATTAGCGAACGCGCGATGGCGGACCAGACGGTCCTCATTCGTGGCGACCGGATCGAGTCGATTCAGCCAAGTACAACGGCAGAAGTGCCCGACAATGCCACGCGAATTCCGGGTCGGGACAAATATCTCATGCCTGGGTTGGCGGACATGCACGTGAATTTCATTGGCGAAGAGGATCACCTGGCCCTCTTCATCGCCAACGGCGTGACAACGGTACGCAACATGTTTGGAAGCCCCAAGGAGCTCGACTGGCGGAAACGCGTCAAAGACGGTTCGCTCTTCGGACCGACCATCTACACGACAGGACCCATTACGGATGGCGATCCCCCTTATCGGCCCGGCAGTGCAGTGGTGACAACGCAGAAGGAAGCTGAAGAGGAAGTGGCTACCCAGAAGGAGGCGGGCTATGACGGGATGAAGGTTTTGGACAACCTGCAGCCGGAGGTCTACCAGACCATACTCAGCACAGTCACAAAACTTGGTTTTCCGGTGTATGGCCATGTTCCGGTCCGCGTGGGAATGGAACGGGCTTTGGGAATGGGGCAAGAGTCGTTCGAACACATGAACGACTTCCTATACGCCCTGATCCCGAGCGACGCCCGGCCCGCGTCGGCCTTCTTGAAGCCGCTGCAGACAAGACCAAGGTGAGTCTGCAAACCGTCCTGATTCAACCCTTCAAAAATGCCAACGCGAACCGGATGCCTCAGTTGGTGGCCAAGATTGTGGAATCCGAAGCATGGATCTGCCCAACACTTCAATTGCTCGAGAATCTGGGTTCGACTACGGAAGAGTTCCAGGCCATGAGGAAGCAGCCCGGGATGCGGTACGTGGCTCCGGAGAATTGGGCCTATTGGGACGGGTTTGAGACCATGCTCACGTCTGAACAAGGTGATCCTGCGGTGTTGAAAGATGCCTACAAGCTCGCGCTTCGCTCGGTCGCGGCGATGCGCGGTGCCGGAGCGCGGCTGGTCGCGGGCACGGATACGCCCCGTCCATTTCTCGTTCCAGGATTCTCGCTTCACCAGGAACTCAAGCAATTGGTGGACGCCGGCCTGACGCCCTATGATGCGCTGACAGCTGCAACGCGAGGCGCGGCCGAGTTTGTTGGGGCATTGGACGAATGGGGAACTGTGGCCGTGGGCCGCAGGGAGGATCTGATCCTCGTTAATGCCAACCCGCTCGACCATGTTGCGAACGCCGCAAGGCAAGTCGGCGTGATGGTTCGGGGGCGCTGGTATCCAAGGGCCGAGTTGCAGGCCAAGCTCGATGCGTTGGCGGAGAAGTACGCCAAACAGCGATCCGAACAGGCCCGTGAGGATGCGACGAAGCCGAGACCGAACGAGAAGGGACATAGGTGACGCAGGCTCATCAATGCCCCCATCAGAGAGATGAAACCCGCTGTGAACCCTTTTAGGCGTTTATTCCGAGTCCGGCGCCCCGCCCCCTCCGACTCGCCGCGGACAGGGAACGCCGGACCCGCCGACACTGCGGACCGAAGCCATCTATCACTGGAGGATGTGCATGGTTCCGTAGCGGTGCCGCACCACGACGCTGGCTTCTGGGAACAATGGCGGGCCTTCGTCGGCCCAGCCATTCTGGTCAGCGTCGGGTACATGGACCCGGGCAATTGGGGCACGGACTTGCAGGGCGGAGCACAGTTCAAATATGGGCTGCTGTGGGTCGTCGGCCTGGCCAGTCTTATGGCCATCTTCTTGCAGGTGATCGCGGCTCGACTGGGCGTCGTGACGGGCAAGGACCTCGCGCAGGGCTGCCGCGACTGGTACCCACGCTGGACGCGATGGCCGAACTGGTTGTTGTGCGAGCTGGCCATCGCCGCCTGCGACCTGGCGGAGGTGCTCGGTAGTGCCGTGGCCCTGAACCTCATGTTCCATATTCCGCTGCTCTGGGCAGTGATCATCACCGGTTTCGACGTGCTGCTGCTCTTGGCGCTGCAGCGCTACGGGATGCGGCTCATCGAGGCGGTGGTGGTGGTGCTCGTGGCCACCATTGGGGTGTCTTACTTCGTCGAGATCTTCGTGTTGCCCGAGGTCCAACCCAGCTTTCTTGAAATGGGGCGCGCGCTGGTCACGCCCAACCTCCGTCAAGCGGGGATGATGTACGTGGCCATCGGCATGATCGGCGCGACGGTGATGCCGCACAACCTCTATCTGCACAGCGCGCTTGTGCAGAGCCGCAGGTTGCAGAAGGACGAAGCGTCGGTGCGCCGCGCCATCCGGTTCAACACCATCGACTCGACGGTGGCGCTCAGCATCGCCTTCCTGGTCAACGCAGCGATCCTGGTGCTCGCGGCGATGGTGTTCTATGGCAAAGAGAGCGTGACGGTGGCCGGCGGCCAGGTGATCGAGTTCAGTGCCGACAGCGATTGGATTCGGGTCGCGTACTTGACGCTGGCACCGTTGCTGGGAACCGGCGCGGCCAGCGTCCTTTTCGCGGTCGCGCTGCTCGCGAGCGGACAGAGCAGCACGATTACAGGTACGCTCGCCGGGCAGGTCGTCATGGAGGGGTTCATGCATTGGCGCATCAAGCCGTGGCTGCGCCGTCTCATTACGCGTATGCTGGCCATCCTGCCGGCGATTCTCATCATCGGCGTGCGAGGCGATAGCAGCGTGACCGATCTGCTCATGCTCAGCCAGGTCGTGCTGGCGCTGCAACTGCCGCTGGCGATGTTCCCGCTGCTGCACTTCACCAGCTCCCGCAGGCGCATGGGTGCTTGGAGGAACGGGCCGATTCTGCTGGCAGCCGGGTGGACAAGTGCTATCCTGATTACCGCGTTGGATGTCTACGGCCTCCCGGACTCGCTCAAGGCAGCGTGGCAGGTCATCACCGGTGGGTAACCGCCAGTAGCAGGACAAGGAAACGCCCATGTACAAGACCATTCTTGTGACGTTGGAAGCCACACCGACGGACCGTGCGATCATCGAGCATGTGAAGCAGCTCGCGACGTTCGCGCACAGCCGGATCGTCCTGCTGCACGTGGCGACCGGCGTGCCGGCCCAGTATCACGGTTCGGACGCGATCGGTAAGGAAATCCACGAGGATCGCACCTACCTGGATGCCGTCCGAGCCGAGTTCGACGCGCTCGGCATTCCGACCGCGGCTGAACTCGCGTACGGCGACCCGGTGCGACAAATCGTGGCGTGGGTGGAGCAGCACCGTTGTGATCTGGTGGCGATGAGCACGCACGGTCACCGCTTCGTGGCGGACCTGGTACTCGGGGCCACGGCCAGTAAGGTCCAGCACAGCATCAGCGTACCGGTGCTGCTCTTGCGCGCGAAATGAGAGAATCCTATGACCCGGATCTAGAGATCTGCCGGAAACGCTTTCTCCAGCCCGTGCAGCGTGTGCCACTGGCGATCGACGTACGACTGCAGCGCAGCGAGGTCTGCGGCGATTTTGGTGTAGCGCCGTTGCTTTTCCAAGTACTCGCCCATAGGCTTGAATGATGGTTCGACGTTGATGCGATAACGAACGCCGTCATATACTTCGTACACGGGGAACAGCCCGCACTCGACGGCGTGACGGATCAGGTCGACGCTTTCCTCCGCTTCCGATTTCCATCCCGTCGGGCAGGGAGAGAGCATCAGGAGAAACCGAAACCCCTTCGTCTCCTTGGCGATGCGGATCTTGCGCATGAAGTCGTCGCGGTGGGCGATGGACAGCGAGGCCGCATAGGGTATGCGATGGCCGGCCATGATTGCCATCATGTCCTTCTTCACTTCCCTCTTGCCGCGCGGCGTGGTCGAGGTGGCGACGCCCTCCGGCGTGGCGCTGCTGCGCTGCCCACCGGTGTTGCCGTAGATCTCGTTGTCGTAGCAGATGTAGATCATATCCTCGTTGCGTTCGGCCGCGGCGGAGAGCGTGGCGATGCCGATGTCGTACGTGCCGCCGTCGCCGGTCCAGCAGATGGTGAGCGTGTCCTCGCCGTTCATTTCGGCCACGGAGGTTACGCCGCTGGCGACGGCCGGCGCACTCGCGAATGTCGTCGCGGCGACGGGTACACCGTAGGCGCTGGTGGGAAACGCGCCCGCGGTGACGATGCCACAGCACGCCGGGATGCAGAGAATCGGTTTCTTGCCATCGAGCGCCTGGTCGAGCCACTGCAACCCGATGGACATGCCGCAACCGGCACAATTGGTATTGCCGGGTCGCAGGATCGCGTCATGACACGCACACTCGGCATGAACTTCAGCGGTTGTCATGCCGCCACCTCCTTCCAGAGCGGCTCGACCGCCTGCTCACGACCACTTATGTCATCCACGATTTCATCGATGATTTTGGGGGTGACGTCACCGCCGCCCAGCCCGACAAGGTAGTCCTGTACCATCACGTCCGGCTTGCCGTGCAGGCTGGCCATGATCTCCTGCCAGAAGATGCCGCCTGACCCGGGGGAGTGGTTACGATCGAGTACGGCGACCTTCTTGGCCGACCCGATGGCGTCGGCCATCGCCTTACGCGGGAACGGGCGGAACATCTTACTCTTGATCATGCCGATTTTCTGGCCCTTTTCACGGCGATCCTCGACCACGTGGCGAGCGGTACGGGCCATGGTATTGCACGCGACGAGCACGATCTCCGCATCTTCGGTGTGATCGGCCGCCAACGCCCCATGCGGGCGGCGTCCGAACACCTTCTCGAACTCGTTGACCGCCTCGGCAAGCACCTCGGGCACCCGGTCCATGGCCTGCTGGATTTCGATACGGTGGTGTTCGGTTTCCTTGGGCCACGTCAAACCGCCGACGGTGGTGGGATGCTGGGGGTTCAGGCGGTGCGGTACACTGCAGTGCGGCAAGTACTTGTCGACCAACGCCTGCTCCGGCAGATCAACGACCATCTGAGTGTGCGAGGTCACGAATCCGTCTTCGGCGACGATCGACGGCAATAGAATGCGCGGGTCTTCCGACACGCGAAAGGAAAGCAGAATAGTGTCGACAAGATCCTGATGCGAGTCGGTGTAGAATTGCAGCCAGGCCGCGTCGCGGAGCGCCAGGCTGTCCCCCTGATCCACCCAGATGTTCCACGGGGGGCCCAGCGTGCGATTCACGGCGATCAACACAATCGGAAGTCGATAGTAGCCCGCAGCGAAGACGTTTTCGGTCATATAGGCCAGACCGTTCGAGGAACTGGCCGTGAACGACCGCGCACCCGCCAGCGAGGTGCCGATGCACACGCCCATGGCGCTGTGTTCCGACTCGACGGCGACGATCCGCCCTTTCGTGAAGTCGAATCCACGCAGGTACTCGATGATCTCCGATTGCGGCGTGATGGGGTAGGCGCCACCCGCACAGCCGCGTGCGTCGCGGTTGGCCTCACCGGCGACGGCGAGCGCGTGTCCCGCCGCATAATTTCCCGTTACCAGGGCGCGTGCCACAATCAGCCTCCCGTCTCGTCTAGAGTTCCGACATATAAATGACACCGCGTGGGCACTGCGAGGAGCAGATGCCGCATCCCTTGCAATAGCTGTAATCGAACTTGTAGGCATCCCCGTCACGCAGCAGAATGCCCTCCGGACAATAGTCCTTGCAGCGATCGCAGGTGTTACAGACACCGCAACTGAAACAACGATTCGCCTCTTCGATGGCCGTGCGATTCGCCGGATCGTCGATCAATCCCATCCGCACCTCGGCAAACGTCCGCCGCCGGTAGTGGGGATTGAGCATGGCTGACTCGCGCCGCGGCGAGTGCGTGAAGATGTGCATGGCGATGACATCGGGCTCGGCCACTGGTTCCGCCGGCGGCGGGAAGAGGTTCTCCCCCGTCAGCGTGTTGTGAATGTGCAGGGCCCCGCGCCGTCCACCGCCGATGGCCGCCGTTACCGTGCCGTCACTGGTGGAGAAGTCGCCGCCGGCAAAGATGGGCGCGCCGGACAGACCCAACATCTCACCGTTGTCGTGGATCTCCGAGCCTTCGGGCAGAATGGACATGTCGGCGTACTGACCCAGCGCCAGAATGACCAGGTCGCATTTCACGTCGAACTGGGCGTCTTCGGTGGTATCCGGCTCGGGACGCGGGCGACCCGACTCGTCCGGCTCGCCGAGTTTCATTCGCTGGCAAGTGAGGACGGCCGTGTGTCCCTCCCGTTCCAATCGTAGCGGCGAAACCAACTCCTGTAGATCGATACCTTCCTCGATCGCCTCGTCGATTTCTTCCCTGATGGCGGGCATTTCCGCTCTGGTTCGGCGGTACAGAATGCGTACGGTGCGTGCGCCAATACGAAGTGCCGAGCGTGCGGCATCGATGGCCGTGTTGCCGCCGCCGATCACCACCACGTTTTTCCCTTCGATGCGCCGCTGTCCTTCGCGCACGGCGTCAAGAAACTCAATGCCTTGCTCGACGAACCCTTCGCATGTGCCGCCGAGATTAAGTGTGCGAGAGTCCTTCAAACCGGTCCCGACGAACACCGCGGCAAACTCGTGCGTGATCTTGAGCAGCTGCTCACGCGTAACGAAGCACTCCGTTTTCACTTCGACGCCGTGCTTCAGGATGTAGGAGATCTCGTCGCCCAGCACGTCCCGTGGCAGGCGATAGGTGGGAATGCCCGTCCGCATGACGCCGCCGAGTTCCTCGCCGCCCTCCAGAATAGTGACGGGATAGCCCAGCTTTGCCAGATGATACGCCGCGGCGAGACCGGCCGGACCCGAACCGATCACGGCCACGCGCTCGTCACGCCACGGTTTGGTCGGCTCCGGTCGCCGGCCATGCTCAGCAGCGTAGCGCTCCAGTTCGCGAATATTGACCGAGTCGTCGAATAGCTGCCGATTGCACGATTCCATGCACGGCGCCGGGCAGACCCGGCCGCATACTCCCGGCAAGGGAGAGGTTTCCAGCAAAATGCTCATGGCCAGATCGCAATCGTCCTTGCCAACCGCCTCGACGAAGCCACGCACGTCATTGCCGGCCGGACACCCGTGGTTGCACGGCGGTGTCAGCGTATGCCGCTCCGGCTTGTGCGTCGCCCACGCGCCCGTACGAATGCGCGGCAACTGCCCCGTGTCTTCATCGAGAAGACCGACCACGCGACCGTTTGTCGGCGCAGGCCCCTCCGTGGCGACCTCGCCCTTCAATCGCGACCGCTTGACGACCTCGAACGCCTGCCGCGCGCTTGTCACGTTGGCGCCACCGAATTTGATATGCGCCAGCGCCGCCTCGATGTCGTCCAGGCTCATATCGAACACGTGCGCCACGGCACCGAGGATCGTGGTGTTGACGATGGGCACGGCGCGAGTGCCCAACCCATTGGCGACCGCGATGCCCGTTGCATCCACCGTGGCGACAACGCGCCCGGGGAAGAGATCCGCAAATGACTCCGGCGGATCCGGCGTGTTGATCACAATCCAGCCATCGGGCTTCAAGCCGGTAATGACGTGCGGACCAATCAGTGTTCGATCCAGTACAATCACGTGATCGGGGGTCGTAATCTGGTTGTGATTTGTGATTTCCCGATCGTCGATGCGCACATAGGCCTGCAGCGGCGCCCCGGAACGCTCCGCCGCGTAGACGCCGAATGCTTGTACGTGTTTGTCCTTGAGAAAATGGGCGGTGGCAATCAGCTTGGCCAGCGTCACGCCACCCTGCCCCCCGCGCCCGAAGATCGTCAGTTCGATCATGCCGTCACCTTTGCCGACAAGAGGGCCAATCGGCCCTGGAAAAACGCGGTTTCTTCGCCATGCGATAGCCTAAGCGGCGGGACCGGCGCATTTGCGCCGTCCGGCCCCACCGGATTCTCCAGCAAGTCGCGTTCCCGCTGGGAAAACCGAAAATCGTGCCAGGGACGAACCGATCCTATCACTTGTCCGGCCGATGGCAGCCACCGAATATCCTTTTTTTGAACTGACACTTAACCCCAATGACTGTCCGAACT
>Ga0055481_10000424_pt1 | contig 13812 bp, 7 predicted proteins | sample Muzzi_PWC_D2_FD_57936 | JGI IMG/M metagenome (GOLD analysis project Ga0055481, IMG submission 57936) | Wetland microbial communities from San Francisco Bay, California, USA, that impact long-term carbon sequestration - Muzzi_PWC_D2 | ecosystem: Environmental > Aquatic > Marine > Wetlands ... | reverse complement strand
ACCGACGCACCGGTTATCGAGATTATCAGTCCAGAGCCGGGTTCCACAGTCTATGCCCCGGTCGATATCGTAGCGAGCATTACCGACACGGAACCGGCCAACCTCGTCTGGGAAGTACGCCTTTTCCGTGCCGGGCTGGATGCTCACGAGGCCATGTGTGCCTCTCCGGATGACCGCTATGAGTACAAGGTTATCGGCCAGGGATCGGGCGAGGTTATCGAAGGCGTCGTCGCACAGCTTGATCCAACGCTTCTGGCCAATGACACGTACTTCGTCGAGATCTACGCCAGTGACGGCGTGCTTTGTTACATTCTGCCCGTGCCGTATTCCATCGCGGGCGAACTAAAGCTCGGCAATTTCAGAATCGCGTTCACCGATTTGGCGATACCGCTGGCCGGCATTCCACTGGTCATCACTCGAGAGTATGACAGCCTGGATACGTCCGTCGGCGATTTCGGACACGGCTGGCGTCTTGCGCTGCCGGGCCGAGTCAACGATGCTCCAGCAGAGTCTCCCACGGTCGAGACGTTTACGACGACAACCCGCGTCTACGTGACGCTGCCGGACGGGCGCCGTGTCGGCTTCACTTCGGTAGCGATTCCGCCCAGTCCCTTTTTCCCGTTCATCGTCGAGGTGTACTTCCGGCCGGACGCCGGCGTGTACGACAAGCTGGAAATTTTCGGAGAAAGCACGGCCACTGCTTCCGGCGGTTTCCTCTACTCCGGCCTTTTCTCTACGCCGTTCAACCCCAACACGTATCTGCTGACAACCAAGGAAGGAATCAAGTACATCATTGACGAGATCGAAGGCTTGCAACTCATCGAGGACCGCAACGGCAACACGATCGAGGTCTGTCCGGACGGGATGTTCAGCTCGACGGGAGTGGCCATCAACTTCGTACGTGACGCGGAGGGACGGATCGAGCGCATCATCGAGCCGGATCCAGATTCCTCAGACGGGATTGCACCCGCTCAACTTGAATACCGGTACAACGCCCCGGGTGATTTAACGTCTTTCCGAGATCAACTCGGGAACACGACTACATTCAGCTATCTAATCGACCCTCCGCATTATTTGGACAACATTCATGACCCACTTGGACGGCAAGCCGTACGTGTGGAATACGATGAAAACGGGCGTGTAGTAGCGATAGTTGACGGCAATGGCGTTCGACACGAACAGGACTTCAACACAGCGGGTTCTTGGACTTCCTACACTGATGGCATTGGCAATACGACCGTTTACTTCTATGACGAACGTGGCAATATTGTGCGCCAGATTGACGCGTTAGGTGGGATTACTTCAATAGAGTACGGAGATCCAGCGAATCCCGATCGAGAAACGTGTGTCACACTTCCAGGAGACCTGACTGCAGAGTTCTCTTACGACGAAGCTGGCAATATCACTCGTGTTCAGGACCCGGAAGGGAACGCAACGCTTTATCACTTCGACCAGTTCAGGAATCTGACGCAACTAAGTGATCCGCGAGGAAATGTCCGCTCCATGGCATACGATGCATCTGGCAACTTGATGCGCCGTGTAGATCCGCTTGGCAATAGCACGACCTACGACTACGACAGTTCAGGAAAACGCGTTCGCATGATCGATCCACTCGGCCATGAAACCGCTTGGACCTACGATGCGGCTGGCAACACCCTCACGGAAACCGACGCACTCGGGAACGCCGTCGCATGGACGTATGACACGCACGGCAACCGGACGTCCCAAACGCGTAAAGTCACGGATGCAAATGGAGTCGAGCGTACGGTTGCCACAAGTAGCCGATATGACGCCGCCGGTCGCCTCGTCGAAACAACGGACGCGGATGGAAACGTCATGTCTCAGGGGTGGAACGCCTTAGGCAAGTTGGCTTGGAGGGAGGAAGCAAATGGGAAGCGGGTAGATTACGAGTACGACGACGCCGGAAACCGCGTTGGCGCTGTGTACGATGATGGTTCGATTGAAACGTGGTCGTACGACAGTAATAACAAACTAATGGAACACGTCGATCGCTTTGGAGGTATCCAGAGAACAGACTACGACGCCCTGGGACGAAAAATCAAAGAGGTCGGCGTCAACGGCAGTACTATCAATCACGAATACGACGCGACAGGGCGCGAGATAGCGACGACAATCAACGGTGTGCGAACCGAGTCCCGATATGGTGGCGGCTGGAGATTTAATCCTTCCGCACATCAAACGGCGAGCTCCGGCCCAGTCTGGAATCGCGAATCGGTAACGACCGCCCGCGGAACGGAAATTTACCTCGACAATGACGCATCCGGAAACGCGACCGCCATGACGGTCGACGATGTCACCGTAGCGCTGGAGTACGACGCCAACAATCGTCAGGCCGGTATCCTCATGCCCGACGGAAGGCATGCTACGATCGACGTGGATGCCGGCGGGCGACCGACGACCTTAAAAGACACTACCGGACAGTCGTTTGTCCATGAGTACGACGGAGTCGGTCGACTGGTCGCCGTAGTCGATGCACTCGGGAATCGGACAGAATACGCTTACGACGAGATGGGCAACAGACTCAGTACACGTGACGCCTTGGGACGCGTGACTCGCTGGCAATACGATGACAAACGGCGCGCCGTGTCGAAAACGCTGCCGATGGGACAAACAGAGTCGTATGTCTATGGCCCCGACGATACGATCCTCTCTCATACGGACTTCATGGGGCGAACGACAACATACGAGTACGACACGCTGTCGCGCATGACCCGCAAAGTCTACCCGGATGGGTCGCAGGTCTCGTACACATACGGCGCAAATGGCAAGCGTCAGGCCATGGTTGACGCTCGTGGAGTGACTTCTTACGAGTACGACCCCTTCAGCCGGCTAACGCGTGTGGTTCAACCGGACGGCGCTTGGATCGCCTATACGTATGACGAGTTCGGCCGTAGGACCGCTGTATCCACCACGGCAGGTTCTACACTATACTCATACGACTCATCGGGAAAGCTCGCAACGGTTACCGATCCAAGTGGACGCGTCACGACGTACCTGTATGGCTCTGACGGCAATCTGGCCTCCGTGCACTACGCCAACGGTGTGGTCACGGAATACACGACGGACACACTTGGCCGAACGACAGATATACGGATAGCCGACTCTACTCAAGTCATACTCTCCGAACGCCAATACTCGTACAACAGCGACGGGTTGATCGAAGGCATCGCAGAGGATTCGGGAAGACATCAGCAGTTCTCTTATGACGCAGCTACACACTTGCTCACTGAGTTGATCACCGAGCCCGACGGTACTGAATTGCTGACACAGTACACGCTTGACGCTGCTGCCAACCGGAGTTCGGTCACGAAAGATGGTACGACGTACAATTATACGTATGACTTGAACGACCGGATGCTGTTCGATGGTACCCACAACTATACTAATGACGACAACGGCAACCGCCTCAGCAAATCCGACGGCCCGAACACTTGGCTGTACGAGTACGACTTCGAGAACCGCCTCAGGTCCATCGTTTCGCCCGACGGCTCCGTGACGGAATATGTTTATGACGGCGACGGGAATCGTGTGGCAGAAAGTCATGATGGGCAGAGCGTAATCTATCTTATCGACACAACCGAGCGGTTTGCCCAGGTGCTTGAAGAACGCGACGAGAACGATGAATTTATAGCCCGCTTTGTTTATGGGAATTCAATCGTGAGCCGCGAAGACAGCAACGGCGTGCTGTACTTTCATGGTGACCATGTGAATTCTACCATCCTGTTAACAGACGATTCCGGCCTGGCGGTCGGCCAGTATGCCTACGATGCGTTCGGCGCAGTGCATCAATTGAGCGGTCCGAGCGAAATTGTAAACCTGTTCACTGGCGAGCGACAGGACGCAGAGCTAGGACAAGTTTTCCTGCGTGCACGATATTATGATCCAAGAATCGGGCGATTCCTGACGCGCGACTCATGGGAGGGCGTGAGCAGCGTACCAGACTCACTAGGTACATACACTTACGGTATCGCTTCGCCGACGCGCTACACTGACCCATCAGGACGAATGGCACTTTCCAATGAGTCGATCCTTCTAAAGAGAGCGATCAGGTACTCGAGGGCCTTTTTGGGATATGGGTCGTTTTCAGCTCACGCTTTGATATGGGTCAGCCGTGCTCTCGACACAGATCAGTCAGCGATGGCAGATGTCCGCGGATTCGAATGGACTGTAGGAATATCCGCACATGGTGGAGTGATTGCCGCTGCTGGCGGGGTCGAGACCCTAGCTTTTCGAGATAGCGGTGTCGAAGCGACCTACGGATTTCTAGGCGTCGCGATTTACGCGACCTCTCCTCCGACTGCGGCGATCAACATGGAGATGACTCATTGGGATTATGGGCTCGGAGGTTTCGGGTTCATTCCTTCGAGGTTGGGAGGCCGGGGATGGGCCTGGGGCGTGAAAAAGCCTTGTGACTACACTGGCTGGTTTCTTGGTTCGACGGTGGGCGTGACAGCCGGCAAGTCTGGCGTCGGGTACGCGTTTGGAGGTGCGTCCGCGCCGGGGGTAGTAGCGAGCTATGTTGGCCCGATGTTTACGTACCCGGGTTCGGGATCTCTGAGCTTCTTCATGGGAGGATCATGGACTTGGTACACCATGCCGGGCCAGGAATGTCCGAAGCTAGATTGAAGTTGTAGTAGGAGGTGTGACTGGGTCATGGCGGCAAGCGCTGAAATGAATACAGAGTCAGGCCTACTCTTCCACGACCGAGAGGACCTGCAGGGAAGCGCAAGGCCTAGCAGATTATTCGACAGTCTATGCGATCCCGCCGCCATGGCGAGCCGAGTCACCGCATGGCAGGAACGCGGAACTTCGTCGTCCTTGCGTATTACTCTTCGCGGAGCGAGAGTTGTTTCGAAATTCGAACTACAAGAGGAAATGAATGTCGGTTCATCGGTAATCTTGATCGGCACCTACGAATTCTACAGCGGCAGTAACTGTAGTAATTGGCTAAATGTGAAACGTTGTGGGTGAAGAAGTGAACTTGATCAGTTTTTGCCGATTTGGAAGTAGGAGGAAATGTATGAACGCCTCGCGTAATGGTCGTGTCGCAATGCTGCGGATCGTGGTTGGGATTGCCATATGTCTTCGTGCGACTGCTCCATTGCTGGCTCAGCTGAGCGGCCCAACGTGGGCGGAATATGGCGGAAGTGTGGAGCCGGGCGGTGTCTTGGTTCAACCTGGACGAGCAACGATGCTGGAGGGCGATTCGTTCCTTGTATCGCTTCAGCAATTGAATCCCACGACCAGCGTGCTGGAGTTCGCTCTGCTGCTTGAGCCGGGATTCGACCAAGGCGATAGGTTCATACCGGACGCCTTAGAGGTAACTTATTGGGATTATGGCGGAGGGGATTTGGCGGGAGTGGCCGGATTGCCAAGCCAGGGCTGGGCCTACGGCGCGAAGAAACCAGGTGACCACAAAGGTTGGTTCATTGGCTGGTCGCTAGGAATTACTGGATTCTCGGTAGGCGGCGCATCGTCGATTCCGCCTGGTGTGATTGCCACATACGAGGGACCGACCCTGACAGCGCCGGTGTCGCCTGGCTTCTCGATTGGTGGTTCAACTACGTACTATAGTTTGGTTGACTAAAAGTACTTGTGATCGGTCTTATACAATAGTTGTGCCTTTCAGAGGGCTGTGGTCATGAACATACGTAAATTACGCAGCTACTTCCTTGTAAGTGTAGTCTGTCTAGTTTCATCTCTAACAACTGCCGGCGCAAATAGCCTGTGCCTGATCGAGATGAGCCGGGAAATCACAGGCGCTCATTGTGTTGGCGGACCCTTAGGTGATTGTTGTGTCACTACGGTTCGTCATCACAGTGGCAAGACTGCCTCCGCTAAGGCCGCATTGCGAGCAGGTGTCGGAATCGTCAATGCCGACTTCGCCGATGGCCTGACCGGTTGGACACCAACCGTTCGAGGAGGCGACACGTCACCGGGCGAGATTTTTGTCGAGAACGAGCAGGCAGTGCTTCTGGAGGGTGACTCGTTCCTGATTACGCTTGAGCAGTCGTTTGAAGTCTCGGGTGGGCTCCAGGACCTATCATTCGACGTCATCCTCGCCCCCGGCTTCGACCTGGCGGACGGCTTCATGCCGGATGCGTTTGAGGCGCAGCTACTCGACGAGACCGGTGCCTCGGTTGTACTGACGTGGGATCCGGACGCCACGTCGTTTTTCAACGTTCAGGAGGACCTTAGCGAGAATCTCGGTCCGGGTGTGACGTTTGACGGCCAGACCGTCACGCTGGATGTGTCCGGAGTCCCGGCTGGAACGGTGGTGACCCTCTATTTCGACCTGATCGGCGCCGACGCTGACACCGAGAGCGGCGTGCGGATCGATAACATCACGCTCGTCGGCGGCAATGAACCACCCGTATGCAGTGCGGGCGAGCCGTATGAGATAGAGTGCGCCGGCCTGGAAACTTCCGTTTCATTGGACGGTGGCGGCTCGACCGATCCCGACCCGGACGACACACTATCATATGCATGGACAACCGACTGCCCGGGTGCCGCCTTCGATGATGCCGCGCTGCCCACGCCGTTCTTGACGTTGTTCACCCAATGCCCGGACCTGCCCATGTGCAACGTGACGCTGACCGTAACCGATTTGGCGGGAGCATCGGCCACTTGCTCGTCCACGGTTACGGTTGATGACACCACGGATCCTGAGATCACGGTGGATACGACGCCGATCACAGTGACGGATATAGATTGCTCGGGCGACGAAACGGTAGAGCTTCCCACGGCAACCGGTACGGATGCATGCGGTGACGTGAGCATTATGGACGACGCACCCACGTCGTTCCCGGCTGGCGAAACGACGAGCGTAACGTATACCGCCACGGATGATTGCCAGAATTCTTCGTCTGAGGCTGTCGATGTAACCGTTCTGTACGGGGCCGATATATTCGTGACCGCCAAGAGGCATGTTGTTCAATCGGGTACTCACCCGGGGTCGATCAGGGAGCCGCTCGTGGGTATTGATGTCTGTGGTTACGACAAATCAGAAGGAAGTTGCTCACGCGAGGCCTGCGGGGGGATATCACACCAGCATTACGAGTGCATCGCCCTGGGTGAAGACACGGATGGCGACGGAAGTCCGGACATTGGTCCGTGTGAACCGACCAACTGTTGCACAACCGACGAGAACGGCGAGTGTACGATCAATCTGCCTCCGGGTGACTACATCGTGATCTCGGCGGATGCGACGAAGACGGTTCTGCCTGACCCACTCGGGGTCAGCGCCAGCGACCTTCTGTGTGGAGAGTTGGAGCAGAAGCACCTGCAGCAGATTGTGCGTGACAATGGGCGGTCGAGTTCCGGCGCCACGACTTATGTTCAGGGTCAATCGCTGCTTATCATCAGGCCGGATTTCGTAGTCTGGGACCAAGATTTGCAGCCCTATCCGTTCCTCTTTGAGGGTGACGACGAGTGGGATGTGTCAGTATCCATGGCGCCACCCGCAGGCTTTCGTGCTGACCAGGACATGCTTGATGCCAGACTGGTTGATGGTGACGGGGCGGTCCAATTCACGATTCGAGACGAGGGTGGACCAGTTGGACCGACGACGGTGACGATCGAGGCGAGCAAGGGGGGGCGTGTTGAGACGGTCGAGAGCAGAATCGACGTTTACTTGACTGAGGCGTATGCACGGTCGCAGGGCCGCGACGTGGACACGCTCGAGGGCGAGGATCTGATCAAAGACACGGATCCGCCCACCCAGGATACGGATGGCGATTCGCTGGTGCCATCAGGAACAATGTGTGGCGCGGCTGGCTCCGGTTGCGGTCCGACCGGGCCGTCTCTGGCCATGATCGCATTGGCTCTGCTCAGCCTCCGATTCGTTGGGCCGCGACGGAGCCGTCGTCGGCTTTGACTTACCATCATTGGCGGGTAGGGGCAGGTGGTGTTTGGCATCACGCTGCAAATGCAGGCTGGCGAGTTTTGGGATGACGAAGATGGGCGCGATGGATCAAACATCTTCTTTAGCGGAGCCACTGATGCGGCACGGTCCCGCAATACAGAAGCGCCTTAGCATTCCCGCCAGGGTCCGATCCGTCATATCGCCCGAGGACGTAATGCAGGCTACGTATCAAGAAGTCATGCGGTGGTCTGACCACTTCGAATCGGTGGAAGAGGCATTCCCTACACAGCTTGAGCGTATTGCTCGTCAAATCTTGAGAAAAGCGATCGCAAATTCCATCGACACACCGCCTACTTGCTCGCCGAAAAATGTGCCACTTGTGAAAAACGATTGGGACGATGCATACTTCGCGTTGCTCGACGAGTTAGCCCAGGATGTTGATTCGCCGGACACGCTCGCCATCGACGCAGAATCTCTTGTCAGGCTTGAGATCGCCTTGGCCAAGCTGCCGCCTGATTACCTGGCAGTTATACGAGCCGTTGATTTCAACGGTCGAAGCGTCAATCAGGCGGCACAAGAGCTGAGTTGTTCGGAACAGACCGTGCGAAGACATCATGCACGGGCACATGATAATCTCCGTGAAATGCTAATCTTGGCACCTGAGAGTCAAGGCCATCGGTGACGATACCCGGAGGAAGATATTAATTTCGTGCGATGCGACGTATTGTATTGCTAGGTCTGTGTGCTACCGCTTGCTGAGCACCGCGGCATGGTCAGCCAATAATTCTTCAAGAGTTGAGTTGAAAAGCGGCGACGTCAGCCAGATCAACGTCGTAATCGCCGTCGGTATCAACACATGTGCAGTCCACCGGAATCACCACATTAGGTCCGGACAGGCACTCAATAATGCCCGAGACGGTCTGCTGAATTCCTGAACACAAGTCCAGTGCCAGTGCCACTGTCTCCCCGTCAAAGTCAATCGTAAGCTCAACGTCGGATGAGTATGGCTCTGATCGCACCGCCGCGAACGGCATCAATGAGACCGAACCTAAGGCCCGTATGACCTGCGTGAGCGGTTTGTCGGGAAACACGCTATCGAGCGCATCCAGCACCACGATGTTCACGTCCGTCGTATGCAACGACTCGTCATCGACAACAGGCAATGCGACCGAACCCAAAACAAGATCGCTTGTTTGGAAAAGTGCAATACTTGCGTTCCTTCCCGCTATGAGGAACGGCTGCTTCGCGAGTAGTGAACCGCGACTTGGTGCACCCCGGCCGCACTGACCGAATTGGACTTCACCGGAGCCTTGCGGAAAGTACACATCAAAGCAAAGTTCCCATTCCTTCTGCGCAACGACACGCTCCTCACTGCCGCATGTGTCCACGATTTGGCCAACGAATCGCGCATCTAGCCGAAATAATAGATCGTGGCCGAGAGCGCTACTTACAGAAGCACCAGGGAAGTCAAATCCTTCATAATAGCATCCGTTTTCGTGGTCGGGCTGACCGCCGGCGACGTCAAGATACTGATTCATCTCGTCACGGAAAGGACAGTCAGGCGTTGGGGCATCGCGGTCTCCGTAGCCAGCGCGGCCGGATGGGCACCGTGGGTCACACTCTGTATCCTCGATCGGGCATTCAATGCTTGCGTCAGGAGATTCACACGGGGTTGGGCCACCAAAATCCATCGGTGCAGGTATTTCTCGAACTCCGTGTCCCGGAATGGGTTCTCCATATTTCGTGCCCCGATCCAAAACGAACTGCCGGTAGCGGCAACATCGGCATTCGTATTGTGGCGGAGCATCCTCGAACTCGGCACGTATAGAGAACGTTCGTCCAGCATCGCGCGTTCCATCCGGGAGCTGATTTGCGTAGCCTGTATCGGGAATATCGATTTCAAGGGAGCCCGAGCATGTCGGAACTGGCCCCAAGCCTGCTTCTACATAGCCCGACGACATGATGGTATTCGCTTTGTAATGCACATTGGGGCAGCTTGGAAAGCAGAAGTTAATGCTCTGTAAGATTCCACCGTGGCCATCAAAGGCCACGTCTTGCGCAAGACTGTAGATCTGCCCGTCGATCATGCGCTCGGAACCGCTCGTTGTCGGGGGGGGCTGTCCAACGTCTGGAGCGCCCCCGGACTGGTCAAAGGACATACTCTGTTCACCAGCACCGTTGACACTCGCGACGGAACAGCACCCAGATTGGAGCGGAGCAGAGAAGAACGTCTCAGCGATTCCGGCGCCGTCCGGAAAATCCGCAACGACAGAACCAGCACTATTGGTGCGCAAGTAGTATGGCGTCCCGATGGGTCCTTTGATCCACGCCTTGATTCGTATGGCCACGCCGTTGCCAAAACCGAGCCCATCGACCCTTCGTGCCACGACCTCGGCAATATTTGAGAGCTTGACATCGACGCGGCCGACCTGCCCTCCGCTGGCCTGTTCGACAGAGGCGTTGCTGATTTGTAGGCCATGATCGAGGTCTCCTGTGAGACGCTCTGGTGCGGTCAGATCGTCAAGCACCGGACCATACGTATCGATTGTCTCCTCGTGGCCTGAGAACGGATTGAAGTCGTAATAGATGACCGTGATTTCAAAACGCACGTCGTCTTTCGGATCGGTCTGCTCGCATTGCGCCGAGGCACGAGTTCCACTGGCTAAAATGAAGAAAACGATGCACGAAACAGATGCACGAGTAATCATCGGACTGCTCCAGTCATTTGCGCATGTCGCGAAAGATCCAGCATTCGAATCTCGCTCTAATGCCCGACAGAGCTGCAGGCGATGAAGCTACTCAACTACCAGGCATGCCGCGCTTCGATATCCGATCGCTTGTCGGCAGATAGAGCAATACACAAACGGTATCGCTTCGAATAATCGACTGCAAGAAGTATCGCTTGGTCGCGGGCTCTCAGGAGGCTGATTGGTGGCGTAGGACGTACTGTTCAGTCCTCACGTCGACGGGTGTCGCCGACGGTCCTTTGATCCGGCCGGCCAGAACCGCCAATCCGGCTATACTCGCGGTGAGCCTTGCGTCGAATGGGTCACTGGATGGGTCAGTCGCACCGTGGTCGCTCCTCGAAATCGGTTATCCAGTGACGTCCTCATGACAAGCAACCCACATTCTTGCCCCCGAAAAGCCACCTCGCCTTCGTCCGCATATCGGGCCGAGGCACGACTACCGGCGGCGTGAGCCGAACGTCATCGTAGGCGCGGATGACTACCAGCTAGCGCTGTCGGGCGAAGTATCCAACGTGGTTGGACTGGCTGCATCGGCGACATGAACTCCGTGGATACAGCCGGATGGATCGCGAAAGCCTTGTCCCCCACGAGGACCGACTGTCAGCGAAACAGTTTCACGACCGATAACGGCTGTCGCCAAGAATCACTAAGTATATACAGAACAAGGATTTGAAGACACTTTTACTCGTTCTGTGGTATACTGAAATCAGCCGAAATGGACTTAGAATGTAGCACGTCCGTAGTACGGATAGCACCTGTTTAGAGGAGCTTGGGGCCATGCCGAAGCCCGTTACGCGATTCAGCTTCACGAGGGCGGCGATCTTAGCGGTGAAGCCACCAACGGATCAAGAGCGCGTGTATGTCTACGACAAACGAACGCCCGCACTTGCCCTTTGCGTAACCCGAGGTGGAGGCCGGACCTACTACGTGTACCGTCGGATTCACGGGCGGCCTGTACGCGTTCGCCTGGGACGGTTCCCCGAGATGACGATCGATCAGGCGCGGAAGCAGGCCGTCGTCGTGCTCGCCGAGATCGCACGTGGCAATGACCCACAAGAACAGAAGCGAGCTCTGCGCCGGCAATGCACGCTTCGTGAGCTGTTCAGTCATTATCTTGAGACCCATGCAAAGATCCACTGCCGCGAGAAGTCGTGGTACGAGGACCAGCGGTTGTTCAATAAGCACCTGGCGGTGTGGCATGCTCGCAGAATCAGCACGATCGCCACGGCTGACATCGCCGCCCTTCATGGCCGGATCGGTAAGAAGACGCCCTGCCAAGCGAATCGCCTTCTTACCCTGCTCTGCAAGCTCTTCAACTACGGAAGGCGGACGCTCAAGTCTGACAGGGCCAATCCCTGCGAAGGTGTTCGCCGATTTCACGAGGCAACACGCGAGCGTTTCCTCGATGAGAAGGAACTCAAACGACTCTTTCGCGCGCTGGCATCTGAACCCGAACCGTTTCGCAGTTTCTTCCTGCTACTTCTTCTAACCGGTGCCCGCAAGGGTAATGTCCAAGCTATGCGATGGCAGGATGTTGACCTTGACACTCGGCTTTGGCGCATTCCGAATAGTCAAAGCAAGAATCACGAGTCGCTGACCGTTGTGCTGTCGCCCGAGAGTGTAGAGATTCTGCTGCGGCGGCGGGCCGCAGTCGACGGTGCCGAATACGTGTTTCCAGGATGCGGGAAGACCGGGCATATGGTCGAGCCGAAGATGGCGTGGGAACACGTCGTCAAACGGGCGAAGTTGACCAACTGCCGAATGCACGATCTTCGGCGGACGCTGGGGTCCTGGCAGGCCGCTGGTGGCACGAGCTTGCTGATCATCGGCAAGAGCCTGGGGCACAGAAGCGAGAGTGCTACGCGAATATATGCCCGTTTGGCGACCGATCCAGTCCGCGAAAGCGTCGAGAAGGCCACCGTCGCCATGATCAGGGCAGGCGATGGCTTCGTTTGCATCGATGGTGCGGACTCGGACGACGGCTAGCCTGCGCCCCGTCGAGCCCGGCACGCCGTTCCAGGCCAGGGCACTCTCTTTGTGCCAAATATGAGCATGTACACTCGAATTGTGTTGCAACCAAGCCTTCTTGTTATTAGGATAAGGAACTAATTGACGGTGCCAGGATTGTAAGCGCGTAACTGACTGGCCAACCCGGTCGTGTAGACACGTCTAGGCCGTACGTGGAGGGATGCAGCGATGGGCAGAACCTCGTTCGTTTGTGCAGCCCTCGCGGCTGCCTGTCTATCCGCTCCGGTGCACGCCGGAATCATCAACGGTGAGTTTTCCGCCGGGCTTGACGGCTGGGTAACGGCTGGGCCGGTCAGCGTTGTTGGCAGCCCCGGCAGTGAAATTGCCGTTCTCGACGAGGACGAGTTTCTTCTCGACGGAACCAATCTGTATCAGAATTTCGCAATAGAAGATGACGACGCTCCGACCCTGGCATTTACTTTCTTGATGATTGCCGAGGAACATCCCACCGTCCATACGTTCATTCCTGATGCTTTTCTCGTCTCGCTGCTTGACCCCGACACGCTGAACCCGCTACTCGCCACGCCGGGTTTTGCTGACTTCTTTGCGGTCTCGTTCGACGAATTTTTGGCTGAGTTCTTCGTTGACTTCGACCCTGCATTGGTCGAGTTGGTCGACGTTGTCGACATGTCGACTGCCGATCCGCCGTGGATCAGTGGGATTGTCCTACTCGACATGAGCTCTCTCGGACCGGGGGTGTCGGCAAGGCTCGACTTTACCCTTGCCGGTGGTTTCGACGGTTTTCACACACAGGCGCTGGTCGACGGCGTCTCGATGATCGTTTGTCTCACCGATGCCGAGTGCATGGACGGGAACCCATGCACGGAAGACCGTTGCGTGGCGAACGAATGCACGAACGTCTCGATTCCCGGCTGCGTTCCCTGCAGTGGCAACGATGATTGCCAGGATGGCAACCCGTGCACGGCGGACGCATGTGGAAACGACGGCGTTTGCGAGAACTTGAGTGAACCTGCCGGTACACCGTGCGGCAACGACGCCGCAGAGGGCCCCTGCGACAACCCCGATGTCTGCGACGGATCGGGAACGTGTGATCCGAACCGGAAACCACACACAACCGAGTGTCGCCTTGCAACGGGCGAATGCGACGTGGCGGAATTCTGCACGGGAGACTCGGCCGAATGTCCCTTGGAT
>Ga0055481_10000422_pt1 | contig 13844 bp, 10 predicted proteins | sample Muzzi_PWC_D2_FD_57936 | JGI IMG/M metagenome (GOLD analysis project Ga0055481, IMG submission 57936) | Wetland microbial communities from San Francisco Bay, California, USA, that impact long-term carbon sequestration - Muzzi_PWC_D2 | ecosystem: Environmental > Aquatic > Marine > Wetlands ... | reverse complement strand
CCAAACGCCATCAACACAAAATCTCGTGGATCGCGGCCTCGCTCGGTAGAAACAGCCCGTAAGGCTCGCATCATCCGGGCATTGGCAATGCGGTGAATGCCTTCAGCAGCCTGTAATATATCTATTTTCAACGGCATGGCGATGTGATCCGCAATGGCTCGATGCGCAGCCTCCGCATCGATATTCACCTCACCATCGGCCAGTTGTCCGGGACGGATGTAACCCAGTACCACATTGGCGTCGGTGACGGTCGGCTCGATGCCGCCACGCCCGTAACAGGCCGGTCCTGGGAGTGCCCCAGCGCTACGCGGGCCAACCCGCAACCCACCAGCCCGATCTAAATAGGCCAGGCTGCCGCCACCGGCTCCTACCTCGGCAATGTCGATGCTGGGGGCGCGGATCAACTCACCGCCGCCACCCACCAGCCGGTTGCCCACCGACAGCGAGGCTCCAACTTCGTATTCTGGACTGTAGGCAATGACCCCATCTTCAATCATAGCGGCTTTGGCCGTGGTGCCGCCCATATCAAAGGTGATCACATTGTTAATACCCAATCGCATGGCCATAAAACCGGAGGCCAAAACGCCTGCCGCCGGTCCCGACTCCAGCATAAAGACCGGTTTCTGGGCTGCTTCTTGTTCCGGGGCCAAACCGCCTGCCGATTGCATAATGAGCAGCGGTGCGTTAATATCTTTGGTTTGTAGCCCCCTTCGGAGTGCCTTGAGATAACCCTGCATCACTGGCTGAACGTAAGCGTTAACCACCGTGGTAGCGGTGCGCTCGTATTCACGACGCTCACGCAGTATCTCGGACGAGAGCGAGAGTTGAAGCTCCGGTAGATGCTGGCGCAGAAAGTCACCCACCACTGTTTCGTGCTGCGGAAAGGCATAGGCATGCAGCAAACAAACCGCCACCGACTCAACCTCTTCTTTTTCTAGCTTCTCTTTCAACGCCCACAGATCAGCCTCGTCAATCGCCTTGAGCACTTCCCCCGTGGCCGACATCCGCTCCGGCAATTCGAAGCGCAGATAACGCTCCACCAGCGATTTGGGCTTGTCGAAAAACAGGTCATACATTTGTGGGGCACGGATGCGGCGTAGTTCCAACACATCTCTAAAACCCTGCGTTGTAATCAAAGCCGTATGAGCACCACGATGCTCCAGCACGGCGTTGGTGGCAACGGTTGTGCCATGAGCCACCTCAGTTACGGCCTGACCAGATACGCCCGCAACGCTGAAGAGATACTCAACGGCCTGTAGAATGGCCTCCTCAAAATTGGGAGGCGTTGAAGGCACTTTATGAGTCCATAATTTTCCCTCGGCATTAATAATAATCACGTCAGTAAACGTACCGCCAACATCAGCGCCGACGCGAATTGCATTCTGTATTGTCATCATGTCAATCACCGGTCGTTAGATTTTAGTCGTCGCAATCGCCTTCTGTTTCTAAAAATATATCGAAAAGCTATACCATTCCAATTTACCGGCCCGCCAACCCTGGCCGGTGTCACGGCTGAGAGCGGCCAGGGTTGGCAACGGCAATCTTTTAACTTGTACCCTCACCATATCTGCCTGCACATCGACTTGCAGCCAGGCCATTGGATACTCGATGATAGCCGGAAGCACCATAAACCAACACGTTTCACCGCCAATCGATTCGGCATGGAGGTCAACCCGGTGGGCATGGCCTTGAAAAACAGCTCGTACGTTTTTGTACCGGGCCATCACCGCCAGCACATCGGCACCATTCTCAATGCCATAGAGATCGTTCCAGGGCTGGGCATCCACCACCCAGGGCCGCAACAATTGATGGCTAAAAAGCAACACCGGGCGATTGCCCGCCGTAGCCAGCGCACTATCCAGTCGTGCCAGTTCGGCCTGGTTGACCCAACCGGCATTTGGACCTCGGGGCCAGGTAGCGGCCAATTGTTCCGGCATATGGCCCTGCGCATTGAGCAACACCAGCCGGACTGCGGGCAGGTCAATGGTTCGACCCAAGCCTGGCTCCAGGCCAAGCTGCTGTTCTGCAAAGGACCAATCGCCATGCGCTGGACAATCGTGGTTGCCGGGCAGGGCATAAAAGGCTGACGGTAGGGCGCTGAATGCCTCGACTGTAGCCGCCAGCACCGTTTGAAATGTATCGTCCGGCATTTCAAAATGGCCGCCACCGCAGGTTAAATCGCCCAAATGCAACACGAACTCCGGGGGTGTGGCCTTGAGGTCAGCCAACAGCGTCTCCTGTATTTGCTCGGACCAGGGCTGAAGCTGATCGTCATGGTGGCCGTAACGTCGGGCTGCACCGGGCCAAAAATGGGTATCGGAGCAGAGTGCGAGGCGGATGCGGGACATTGTCATCTCGGAATAACCGACAGAATAATATGAGATGGATAGTCGGACGTGTGCAGCACGGTTTGGTGGGCAACCTGCATTCGGATTCCGGTGGCAATGCTATCGCCGGTATTGAGATTACGATCAAAGCGCGGGAAGTTGGAACTAGAAATCTCGACCCGCAACCGGTGCCTTTTTTTGAAGAGGTTGCTGGTGGGGGCTAGTTCAATGCGGAATTCATTCACTTCGCCAGGCTCCAAAAAATCGATCCGCTCAAAGCTGTGGCGATGCCGTGCCCGCAAAATCCCTTCGGCCAGATGGATAGCGTAGCCGTTGGGGTACACGTCAATCAGTTTGGCGGTGAAGTCGGTATCGCGGGTTGAGGAGGCAGCGTACAGCACCATCTCCAACGGACCAGTCACTTCCAAATCCTGCGCTAGCTCGGCACTGGTGTAAACCAGTACATCGTCACGCCGCTCAATGGGCCGCTGGTCAATGGGGCCGGGGCGAATCTGGTCGGCAGCAAATTTCATCAGCGTCCAGGTTGAGTTGTTGCCGCCCAACGTCGGCACCGGGTTATTGGGATCATAGTCAAACCGGTCCGGCGGCTCAATCCCCGGCAAATCGGGCGAGAGCGTGCCGTCGCCATGTAGCGAGTTGGCCTTGCCTTTGCTGTGTAGATAGTAGGGTGTAAATTGGGTGCGAGCGAGCGGCCACTCATGCTCATTGCGCCACACATTTTCACCCATCACAAACATACGGATAGGCGGCTCATCCATTACCCCGGTGTCGATACCTTTGAGCCAGTAATCGAACCAGCGCAGGTCTTCGTCTTTCAGCTCCACATAACCCCCGGGGCCAAAATCCAGATCGCCCAGTTGCGAGCCTTCGGGGATGTGGTGCGTCCACGGAATCACATAAATCTTCTGATTTTGACGCGCGTGCTCGGAGTAACCGCGCTCACGCATACCGTTGAACATGCGAAACATGGCCGCGGTGTAGGGGTCGAACCAGGCGGCCTGCTGGTAAATCGGCACATCGATCTGATCCAGCTTCTCTTCGGTGTTGAAAGCGTGCCAATAATCATCATATAGTTCATGGGTTAGCCAGTCGCGATAAAAAGGAATCTCGCGGCCAATAACCTCCACATCAGCGGTGAGTAGGGGGAGGTAGCGATAAAATCGCTGGTTGCCGAAGATGTGGCGCGCGCCCTGCTGTACAAAGGCCACATTAGTAGAAAAAGTAATGGCTGCGGCGATAGTGAGCGCCCACTGTACCGCCCCACCGGTGCGATGGTAATCCCTAAAGTAATCACCCATGATCACCTGCGGGGCCAGCGCGGTCAGATGTGGGCTACGATAGGGGGCCAGTTGCCACTGCACCAGTCCCCCGTAGGAACGCCCGCTCATGCCGATTTTGCCGTTGCACCAGGGTTGTTCGGCAATCCAGGCTAGCGCGTCGTGACCGTCAGGGCCATCGTCACGATAGGCATAAAAAACGCCTTCGGACTCAAAGCGGCCCCGATCATCCTGAATGACCACGGCGTAGCCGCGTTTGGCCCACCAAACAGCCCATTCAATGTGCATCTGCAGCAGGCTCTCATAGGGTGTGCGCAAGAATAGCACCGGGAAGCTACCGCCGCCTTTAGGTAGAAAAACATCGGCGGAGAGCTTTAGGCCGTCGTGGGTGGGCACTTTGAGGTCGTATAAAAAACGAATATCGTGGACCGGCTGTGAAAGCTGATTAGTTGGCATCATTGATCCTTTTTGCTCAAACGTCCAACGGCGCGTTGCTACATTTATGTCGATGGTTCGGGGTTGGGTGCGTGGTAGAGCCGCCATCTACGGCCTGGCGTTTGATCTAACTTCATAAAAGCGACTCGATTCGCTCGGCAATGGCTTCGGTCAGTTGTTCCAGACAGCCGGGGGCCAAAACGGACGGCTCCTCCTGATAAAGACCCTGGCCATAGCGATCTTCCGGCAGCAGATAGGCTACTTGCAACTCGCTGGCAAGCGGCGAAAAGATGATCAGAAAATCAGGGAAACGTCGCCGTAATTCAAGCTGGATTACATTGTACGGTTCGCCGCCACACGTAACCCATAGTGCATCGCCCATGCGATGGACAGAGTAGCTCAGTGGCAGAGTATCACCCTCCGGCAGGTCGTTAAGGCGAGCAATCCAGCGCCGCGCCCGCTCGGCGTGGGCGTTTAAATTCCGCGCTTCGATAGTTGCGCCACGCTTGTCGGCCTCGGCAACGCGTGCCAGAAGATCGTCCATTTCCTTTTGCAGCGCTACCGGGTCGGGTTTGGACATGAGCGGTAGAGCCACGTTGAAAACGCCACCAGTAAATATTGACGTTTCGGCCTGTCTTTCTTCGTTAAAAGGCGCGGCCGTCCAGGTACCCAACGTTGCCCCGGAGACTACCGGCCCCTGGTATTCAAAATCAGTAGCGGGAGGGTCCATCGACTCCATCGCCGATAGGGCGGCGTAAGCCAGTTGACGACCATTACGGTCGGCCACGGCGGTATCACCTACAAAACCATCGCGTGGTCCCTGATCGCCGCAGGCTCCTAGGGTAAAAATGCAGGTTGTGCCGGTAATTTGCTCAACCACTTCGCGCATAGCTCCCACGTAATCGGGGCTAATCAGGGTGTTATCCCAGGCCAAGGTAGTAGGATGACAGGAATAATTGACCATAACCGCCACCTGGTGGCCTGTCTCATTCGTAATGCGGGCTACTATCACGGTGTCATCTACGGGCGAATCAGGGTTGTAGCCACAGGCGTAAATACCGTTGTCGCCATCCCAATAGTCTCGATTAGCGGCCATATTGCACCGACTGACTGCATAGGTGATGGTGACTTCTTGCACATTGTTCAGGGCTTCACGACAGGCGACCTGTAATTTTGTTTTGAGCGACTCCAGATAGGGCGTAATCAGATCGCCGCCCGGCATCTTAAAGCGATCCGGCACATACCAACCTGCAGAGTGCGTGTGGGAATAACTCACCACAATTTTATCGACGGGCAGACCGCTGGTTTCGCTCAAGCCGGTAAGTAAGTCGCTATGCTGATACTTTACCAACCCGGGCAGATCAAGCTCCACCCGGATGAATTGCGGCTCACCACCGATAGGGCCAAAGATCATCACCTCCCCGGTGAGAGGCCGGTGAACGCCGGTGGCCCGGTCGTGACGAGCCGCGCCCCACAGCCGGTGATAGATGTTAGCAGGCGGGGTAATATCGACCCGCGCCAGACCAAAGCACAACCGGGAAGTAGCAGAGGGAATTTTAGTTGTTGACATCTAGTCTCTTTCCATCAAGTAAGTTAATCAGCTTGTTAAGAGGAATGACAATCGAGGAAATTACCGAGAAAAATAGACCGAGAGTTTGTTGAAGGTGGGAAACTTGAAGTTGTAGTGATGCGAATTTGACCGTTTTAGAGTCGCACTTCGGCATATAGTGGGTATCGGATATCACAATAAACTCCAGCTTTGCCCCGGACAGAAAAGAATGATCAAATATGTTCGCACACAAACAGTAAATGGTATGACCATTTGACAATTTCGCTGATTATAATATATAATCTTTTCGCCGTCAATTATCATTTTTGATCCAAATTTTCTACTCAAACTTAGAGCAGTTTGAAGCATTACTCCGCTTGACAAATTATATTAACTCCTTATATAATTGTATAAGTTTAAAGGTATAATGGTTTTACCATTTGCCCAAATGTCAAAGATTGAAAATTAATTTCCCAAGATTGGGTTAAATTTTCAATCATAAATTATCACTCAATATTACAAAGGAGGTAAGAAGGTGAAGGAAGAGCAACCAGTTGGTACCAAAAAATTGCAAGAACTTTACCAGCAAAAGAAGATTGGGCGGCGCGAGTTTATTCGCAAGGCCCTAATGTTAGGTATGACTTTAGGTGGCGCTCAGGCATTTTTAGCCGCTTGCGGTGGAGCAGCGCCGCCAGCAACGGAAGCCCCAGCAGCTCCGGCAGCCGCCGTAGAAGAGGAACCTACTACTGCCCCTGCGGAAGAACCGGCCGCCACAGCAGAACCAGCGGCGGCAACCGGCCCCAAACAAGGTGGCTTTGTAACCTGGGCCATCAATCAAGACCCGGTTAACTTGATTCCTTTTGGCGCGGTAGCCACAGCCAATCACTGGGGCAAAGAGTTTATGTACGACTCGCTGCTAGAGTGGGATAAAGACCTGCTGGTTCAACCGGCGCTGGCTGAAAGTTGGGAAGCCCCCGATGACAACACCTGGATCTTCAACCTGCGTCCAGATACCAAGTTCCATAACGGCGACCCGGTTACTGCCGATGACGTGGTTTACTCGATTGAACTACAAAAAGAGCCGCCGGAACCGGGTATTCCCAATAGCTTTTATCCAGCCATTGAAAGCGTAGAGGCCGTTGATGAGCACACCGTCAAATTCAATATGACTCGCGCCGACCCTACTACTGAAGGCTACCTGGCCTGGGGGCGCTACAGCGCAATTATTCCCAGAGACGCATACGACAAGTGGAATCTGCTCACTGAGGGCATTGGAACCGGCCCTTTTAAACTGATTGAATATGTACCTAACGACCGGATTGAATATGAGCGCAACCCTGACTTCTGGAAAGAAGGTCTCCCCTACCTGGATAAACTCACGCTCAAAATTTTACCCGATGAAAGTGGTCGTGTAGCCGCACTCCGCTCCGGCGAAATTCACGGTTGTACCATATCTGCCGATACAGCCAAAACACTGGAGAATGACCCCGACATTATGATTCTCAAAGGTCTTTTCTCGGCTCCGCGCGTCTTGCAGTTCACCATGAAAAACCAGGGACATCCTTGGGAAGATGTGAGAGTACGCCAAGCCATTAGTAAGGCCATTGACCGCGAAATTATCATGTCTAATGTATTTGGTGGTGAAGCCGTTCTGAGCGGCCCGGTTCCGCCCGGCTATGGCGACTGGTTTATCTCTGCCGATGAGTTGGCCGAGAAGTGGTTCAAGTACGATATTGATTTAGCCCGCCAGCTTATGTCCGACGCAGGCTATGCGGATGGCTTTGACATCACTTTGTATGCCATTGCCAATCACGATGCCTCGCAAACCGCCGAAGTGGTTCAGCAGCAGCTCAAGGAAATCAATGTGAATGTAGAAGTAATTTCCGAAGAGATTGGCCCCTTTGCCAAGCGTGTGGGTGATGGCGAATTTGATTGGTGCTCCACCGGACGAGGGATGCGCCCAGACGTAACCCGCTACGTTAATGATTTTGGCGAGCCATTTGGTGCTACCGCAGCAGGTCGCTGGTTTAATGATGGCAAGGGCTGGAGCAATGAAGAACTGGTAGATAACTACAATAAAGCCCTGGTTGAATTAGATAGCGAAGCGCGGCACCAGGAAATTCGACGTATCCAAGAGATAGTGCTTGAAGAAGTACCCCATTGCTACATTTGCCAGCCGCTCAAGTTCCATGCAGTTCGCAGCAACTTAAAAGATATGTATGTGGCCTTCAACGATTTCCACACCGGTCTACGCACTGTTTGGCTTGATGAGGCATAACCCTTTACTTCTTTAAGTACTGGGTTGGTTGGCAACGGTTTAATGCAAATCATTTGTGATACCATACCGTTCAACTTGCTTTAGAATAAAGATCCATAAAAGACTATAGGGGCGTAGTAATTACTACGCCCCTATAGTATCTCTTTAGTATCCTTCAATAAAAACTTAAATGCAAAAATATATCTTACGTCGTATCATTCTCCTTGTTCCAACTTTAATAGGCATGTCTTTTCTTATTTTTGCTATGGTCAGGCTGTTGCCCGGCGACATTGTGGATGCTCTGGTTGGGTTAGACCCAACCTTTACCGAAGAACAAAAGAATGTGTTGCGAGAGTCCTTTGGCTTAAATGATCCCTGGCCGATCCAATATGCTAAATGGCTTGGTGGCATGGTGCAAGGGGATTTTGGCACCTCGTTCCGCAGCCGTGAACCTATTACTGAACAGATTCTACGCGCCCTGCCAATCACATTAGAATTGGCAATTTTGGCGATTGTATTTTCAATTATCGTAGCCATTCCTCTGGGCGTTGTTTCGGCGCTACGGCAAAATAGTCAGGTTGATTTTTGGGCACGTTTTGCGGGATTGATTGGACTTTCTGTTCCCAGTTTTTGGTTAGCCACTCTCTTTTTGCTATTTACCTCATTAACGTTCCGTTGGGTGCCTTCTGTTATTTGGATCTCACCACTTGAAGACCCACTGGGCAACCTACAGCAGATGTTTTTACCTTCATTGGCTTTATCTGTTCAGCTAATGGCAGTTGAAATGCGTATGGTTCGGGCCTCAATGTTGGAGGTACTGCGCCAAGATTATATTCGCACAGCTTGGGCAAAGGGCTTAGATCTAAATGCCATTCTTTACCGGCATGCCCTAAAAAATGCCTTCATTCCGGTAATTACAATTATCGGTATTCAACTGGGAGCCTTAATGGGAGGGTCAATTATTATCGAGCAGATTTTTGGCTTACCGGGGGTTGGCTGGACCATGCTACAAGGCATTTTTAACCGCGATTACCCGGTGGTTCAAGTAGCCAGCCTCTTTTTAGCTGCCGCATTTGTTTTGATAAATCTGAGCGTTGATCTTACATATGCCTATTTGGATCCACGAATTAAATATTCCTAAAGATATAAGGACTTTATTTTACTATGAGTGAAGAGCAAATCTCCGCTTTTCAACCTCAATCCACGAGACAGCCAATGTCGCAACGTTCGATTATGTCTCGGACAGGTTGGCTTGTAAAAAACCATCCCATTGGATTCCTGGGCGGTGTAATTGTACTGTTCGTCATATTTACAGCTATTTTCGCCCCGCTTATCGCCACACACGATCCTGCCGCACAAAAGTCAAAACGTCTTCTCCCCCCCAGCGCCGAACATTGGATGGGAACCGATGAACTGGGCCGCGATGTCTACTCTCGCATTATTTATGCTTCTCGTACCTCGCTGTATGTTGGCGTCCTATCGGTGGCCTTGGCCGTAGTGCTGGGCGTAACTACCGGCGTTGCCGCTGGTTATATTGGCGGAACATTTGATAATATCGTAATGCGATTCGTCGATATCCTCTTTGCCTTTCCGGCCCTGGTGCTGGCTATTGTTATTACCGGCTTGCTTGGGCCGAGCCTTACTAATGCCATGATAGCCATTGGCGTGGTTTTCTCGCCGCGTTTTGCTCGCGTTGCGCGTGGTTCTGTACTGAGCGTAAAAAATGAGGTTTATCTCGAAGCAGCCCGCGTCATAGGTGGCAAACAATGGCACATCGTTCGGCTCTACGTGTTGCCCAACATTTTGGCTCCCCTCATTGTTTTAGCAACCCTTACCCTCTCTCTGGGCATTTTAGCCGAGGCCGGCCTGAGTTTTTTGGGCCTGGGTACCCAACCGCCAGATCCGGCCTGGGGATTAATGTTGAGTCAAGGTCGCAAATTTATGGAGTTATCCCCCGGCCTAGCTATCTTTCCCGGCTTGGCGATAATGGTAACGGTCCTGGCCTTCAACTTTTTAGGGGATGGCTTGCGTGATGCACTCGATCCACGATTGAAACTGTAATTCTACTCTAAGGCAGAAAAGAAATGACCTTTGGAACATTCAAGAAAAGTGCTATCTCTGAAGATATCATCGCCAGGTTGTTAACAATGATCAAAGACGGTCAGTTGCAACCGGGGACAAAGCTCCCCCCCGAACGAGAACTGGCCGAAGCCATGCAAGTCAGCCGACCTTCGCTGCGAGAGGCGCTACGTGCCCTATCAATTATGAACATCATCGAGATCAGGCAAGGCGACGGCACTTACATTACATCGCTAGAACCGGAACTCTTGGTTGAACATCTAGACTTTGTTTTTTCTCTCAGCGATTCCACCATTATCGAGTTGTTTGAAGCACGAAAAATTGTAGAAGTGGGGCTGGCAGCCATGGCTGCTCAACGCATTACCGACGAAGAAATAGCCAAACTTGAAGAATCTCTGGCTAACTCCATTGAAAATGTTAATGACCACGCCCTCTTTTTGAAAGCTGATGTAGAACTACACGAAATCATTATTGGTGCAGCCCGAAACCCCTTCTTAAAACGATTTATGGCCAGCATTTACAACCTGGGCCACGCCAGCCGAAGCCGCACCGTTGAAATTCCAGGGGTTGTAGAACAGGTGGTTGAAGATCATCGAGCCATTGTGAATGCTCTCAAAATCAGTAACCCGGAAAAAGCTCAGCAGGCAATGCTGCAACATCTCAACAACGTTGAAGCCCGCCTCCTGACACTGGCCGAGCAAGAAGAGGAAGCCAAAGCCCAAACATCCACCACTGTGGAACCACCGACCACATAAAATACCCTTAAAGAAAGCAGCCTGTGTGAACCAAACCAACCTACTCTTCATTCTCTCCGATCAACACATTCGCGATAATAGTGGTTGTTACGGCCACCCGTTGGTGCAAACTCCAAATATAGATACTTTGGCCGAGCGTGGCACTCGCTTCACCAATGCCTACACTCCCAGTCCGGTTTGTGTTCCGGCCCGGGCCTGCCTGGCAACCGGCCGTTACGCCCACCAAATTGGCAGTTGGAGCAATGCCTTCCCCTACGATGGCCGTGTGCCCAGTTGGGGGCACCGGCTCAAATCGCAAGGTCATCAGATCGATTCGATTGGTAAATTACACTTCCGCAGTAATGATGATGACAACGGCTTCACCCAAGAAATTAACCCCATGTATGTAATGGACGGCTGGGGCGATCTGTTGCACTGCCTACGCCACAAGCCTGTCTTTAGGTACAATCGACATGTTGTGCAAGAAGCCGGGCCGGGCGACTCCAGCTATTTGCGCTACGACACGCGCAACGCCGATCACGCCTGCCACTGGCTGACCCAATATGCCAACGACGGCAAACCCTGGGTGCTCTTTCTCTCATTCGTCTGCCCCCATCCACCCCACATTGCGCCGGAGGAACTTTACAATCTTTATCCACTGGATCAGATTCCGCTGATGCCGCAGTGGCAGCACGATCAGTGGCCGGATCATCCGGCCATCAACTATTTGCGCCGCTACTTTGATTATGACACTCCCTTCACCGAAGCTGAACTGCGTAACCTCAGCGCCGCTTACTACGGTTGCTGCACCTACCTTGATCAAAAAATTGGGCAGGTGCTAGAACGGCTGGAAGAGCTAAATCTAAGCGACACCACTCGCATTATCTACACATCTGACCACGGCGAATCGCTGGGTGCTCGCGGCTTCATCGGCAAACTAACCATGTACGAAGAGTCAGTGGCCGTGCCGTTTATTATGGCCGGCCCCGATGTGCCGCAGGGCAAGGTGGTCAACACCCCCATTTCCCTGATTGACTGCTTCCCCACTGTGCTTGAGGCTGTAGGCGCCTCCCCCGTGCCAGAAGATGATAACTTGCAAGCCGAGTCGCTATGGCAAATAGCCCAACAGCCCGATCAGGAGCGTACCATCTTCAGCGAGATTCATGGCATTACCAACAGTGCCTACATGCTGCGGCGTGCGCAATACAAATATGTTTACTATGTTAATGCGCCAGCCCAACTGTTCAATCTGCATACCGACCCCGAAGAACGAAACAATCTGGCTCCATTACCCCAATTTCAACCCATCCCGCAAGATTTTGAAGTACAACTGCGACATATACTGGATCCGGAAGCCACCGCCGCCCAGGTTATTGTCGACCAGCAGGCCAAAGTTGAAGCCTTTGGCGGCGAAGCAGCCGTCCGCAAGCAGAAAGGTTTTACCAACTCCCCCATTCCTGGCGGATAATCTGAGCTACAGACCAAATAAAAATCGTCACCGATCTTAATCGACAACGATTTTTTGAATTCTTCAAACATCTCCTGGCGTATATCCGGTTCTGTTATTTTCTCACCTGTGAAACTTAAAATTGGTTGCTGCTTCTGGGTACGCCACCCACTTTCTCCCATATCCGGTCAACGTAAGGCACGGCCCGCCGGAAGCCTTCTTCGTCGGTGCGGCTGGCTTCTTCAAGGCAAATCCAGCCGTCAAAGCCGTCAGTCCGCATCGTTTTAAAAATGGTTTCGATGGGCGCTACGCCAGTGCCGACCAGCACCGGCTCAAAGTAACCCGTCCGCAAAATATCGTTGACGTGGATCATTTCAACCCGATGTTTAACCTTTTCCAGCACCTCTAGCGGGTCGTCACCACGGGAAATAGTGTTGGCTGTATCGTACAGAACACCTAGCCCTGTGCCCTCGGTGCGACCTACAATTTCTAAAAAAATATCGGCTGGATAGGAAAAGTCAAAATGAGTCCAGGTATAGCCAATAGAGTGATTTTCATATAATAGTTGGACCCCCACGTCTGCGGCTTGGGACAAACAAGCGGTCAACCCCTCCACTGCCCAAGCAAGGCCATTGGACTGCTCAATATTAGGGTGAGCCTGACCCGCTGTAACTCGTAAAAAAGATACGGCCAACCGGGCCGCCACCTGAATGTTGGCCTTGAGTTCCTCAATCTGATGGCGGCGTTCGGTCGGGTTGGGATGGGTAAAATCGGAATATGTGACCATACCCACAATTGGGACTCCGGAGGCTTTAGCCTGGTCACGAAGGCTGTTCAGATAGCCGGGCTGGCGATTTTCAAGATGGGCCACGCTTATATCCACGCCATCCAGCCCCAATTCGGCTGCAAGATTGAACCAATCGGCCAGCGTACGTCGGCCCTCGCTCAAATCCTGATAAAGGGAAACCGGTAGACAAGTTAACTTCATATGATGTAAATATCCAGATCATACAGCTTGCCAAGCAATTCCGGCGGATCGAGTCGAAACTGTTCCGCTAAAAATAGATTGCTCATATTTCACCCCTTTAATTGCTGCTCGCTGTTACAATCAGATTGCCAAATGTATCGACCTCGGCTCGATAACCGGGATGAATAACCGAGGTGGAATCCAGTTCCACTATAATAGCCGGGCCATTGATCACCTGCCCGGAGGTCAATTGGTAGCGATCATAAATAGGGCAATCGATATAGCCGCCGCGCTCGGCAAAGTAAACAGAGCGCAGCGCTTTTTGAGCCGACTGTAGATCACTGCTGTCCTGTCTTATTTCATGCAGCCGGGGCTTGGTGATCTTGCCGATGGCCGTCAGCCGCAGGTTGACAAATTCCACCGGCTCGCCCAGCGCGCTGAAGCCATAAGCACGGTCATGCTCAACGTAAAAACGTTCCAACAATTGCTCAATATCTTGCGGAGTCAATTGGTTGTTGGGCAAGGGAATGGTCAGTTCGTAGCTTTGGCCTACGTAGCGCATATCGACTTGCCGCACAAAATCGGTATCTTCGCTACGAACATCCTCCTGCTCCAGCGTGGCTTGCCCCTGCATTTCCAATTGCCCAAAGATTTGCTCCACGGTCGACACATCCAGCCGATCGACCCGCTCAATCAGTGTTTGCGAAAAATCGTGCTTGAGATCGGTTACCAGCAGCCCCAACGCGGAGAA
>Ga0055481_10000421_pt1 | contig 13858 bp, 12 predicted proteins | sample Muzzi_PWC_D2_FD_57936 | JGI IMG/M metagenome (GOLD analysis project Ga0055481, IMG submission 57936) | Wetland microbial communities from San Francisco Bay, California, USA, that impact long-term carbon sequestration - Muzzi_PWC_D2 | ecosystem: Environmental > Aquatic > Marine > Wetlands ... | reverse complement strand
TGTCGATGCCGTTGATCGCGATTGAACTGTCCCGAAATCGCGACAGGTCACCGGATTCAGCACCGGAATGTGACAGGGGTCGCGTTTTACGCGACCCAAAACGATAACATCCGGAGACTACCGCGTTATTCCCTTCATTTTGCGGGTCGGCAAGCGAAGAGCACCATGAAGATATCGTTCATTGTTCGGACAGTATTTGCGATCGCCCTGGCCGCGGCGACACTGACCGCGTGCACGGTGGAATCCTATGACGACGCGATAGCGCGCCTGGGAAACAGCCCACCGCCACCGGCTCCACCGCCACCGCCGCCGCCACCGCCACCACCGCCGCCACCGCCGCCGCCGCCGACGTTCGGTCCAAACTTTTCGGAAATTCAGTCGAACGTATTTACACCAAGCTGTGCGTCGTCGAGCTGCCATGGCGCGAGCGCGTCGGGTGGACTGAACCTGACGGCCGCAAACAGTTATGCGGAGCTGGTTGGTATCACCAGTTCAGAGGACGCCAATTTCCAACGGGTCAATCCAACCAATCCGGATCTGAGTTACCTTGTTCACAAGCTGGAAAACACGCAATCGTCAGGCGGCATGATGCCACCCGGCGGGGCGCTGCCGGCGACGTCCATCGCCACTATTCGACAATGGATTACGGATGGCGCGATCGACGATCGTGTCGTGGTACTCGATCCGATCCAGGTCGCATCGCTGTCCCCAATGCCGAATGCGACGCTTGCAGCACAACCAAACCAGATTGTCGCCGGATTTACTCGCGACCTCGAGGCAGCGTCGGTAAACGCCAATACCTTTATTCTCGAATCGAGTGGAGGCGACGGCTCTTTCGTCGACGGCACGGTTGTGCAGATCACTGCAGCGACGCCGCCATCGGTCGTGGGCGGTAATCCGCAGTCCGCGCTTTTCGATCTCACCGGAGTCGTGCTGGCAGACGATATCTACCGGGTACGACTGCTCGGAAACGGCGCATCCGTCATCATGGATCTCGATGCGAACGCGCTTGACGGCGAATTCGCGGGGACGTTTCCGTCCGGTAACACGGTTGAAGGGGGAGATTTCCAGGCGTTCTTTACGATCTCGACACCGGTCGTGATCGGCCCGACACTCCCGCAGATACAGGCTGTCGTGTTTACGCCGAGTTGTGCAACGGCGGGTTGCCACACCGGCGGGGGTGCCGTGCTTCCCACGTCAATGGACCTTTCAAGTGAAACGGCCAGTCGGAACAACCTGGTCAATATCACGAGTACCCAGGACGGTGCCGTGCTGCGCGTCAATCCAGGCAATCCCGACATGAGTTATCTGATTACGAAACTCGAAAGTGCCGGCGCAACCGGCGGTCAAATGCCTTTAGGGCGAGCACCGCTTGATCCGGCTGTCATAGCCGAGATTCGCCAGTGGATCGCGGACGGCGCGCCATAACAGAATCTCCAGCTGATTGTATGAACACGGTCTAAGCGTTCGTTATATTCGATTTCGATCTGAAATCGAGCTATCCAATACTCCGCCGAACGGCATCTCATTATCAGGCAAGCGGAATTTGCTTGCCTTGATCTGGAGGTGTTCTATGAGGGTTCTGGGTATTCTCTTTGGTCTGCTGATTACGGGATGTGCGACCGATTCCGGCAGCACACTTTCCGGAAATCATGCGAAAAACGGAAGTCCACTTCGCTATGAGATCCGCCGCGCGATGAGCAGTCATGACATTTCGAACATACCGCAATGCGGGTCGAAACAGGTAAACGTTTGTACCGACAGGCCACATCGGAAGGTCTGCCGATGTCTCTCCGTGTACGAGGCTGAAGTCAGTATGCGACGAATGTTGGGCCAACGCGGCGGTCCAGGTCTGTTCCAGCATCGGCCGCGTTGAATGCTATCGTCGATAATGGGAATGCACGACCGCCGGGATCAGGAAAAACGATTTATTGCACATTCCTGAACAACGGCAGTGTGCCGAGCCTGTCTTTCAGTTCGACTGCTTCCCCATCGCCGTCGCGAACCGGTCGAGGTGCGTCGATGTTCTGTGTCAGCGGTGTCACAATCAACATCGTGGCGAGGCACGCAAGCAAACCGATGAGATCGCCGGGCCAGTCCGGTGCGTACTGGATCGACAGCGCCCAGGCGACGAAACCGGCAGCCATCGATGCCAGCACACCTGTGCGGTTCGCTCTCTTCCACCAGATACCGGCAATAAACGGCACGACGATACTGACAAGCATGACCGAATTCGCATCCTGAATCAGGTTGTAGATTACCTTGGCCTTGATCGCCGTGATGACGGCAATCGAACCGAATACCGGGATCGCGATTCGCGTAGCCAGCAAGCGATTCCGGTCCGAAGGTTCGCGCACGAACAGCGGTAATATGTTGACACTGAAAACACAAGCGGCCCCGAGCAGAGCGCTGTCCGTCGTACTCATGATTGCGGCCATCAGGGCGCCAACGAATATCGCGATCGCAATCGGGTGCAAATGCTCGAGGGCCATTGTCGGTATGACTTTCTCCGGATCCACAAGGCCAGGCATGGTGACGCTTGCGATGATGCCGAGCAGCACGGGAATCATGCCGAAAACGAGATAGCCGAAGCTGGCCAGGTAAAAGGAGTTTTGCGCGACCTGCTCGGTCTTGGCCGACATGGCGCGTTGTATCAACGATTGCGCAGTGACGTCGGCGAGACCGAATATCAGCCATGCGCGTAAATAATTCATCCAGGTCGTCGGCGAGTTCTCGAGCGGAATCATACGAAACGTGTGTTCCGGCAATTGCGGCAGGATCGTGCTCCACCCACCAACGTCGATCAGAACAACTGTCATCAAAACGATCAGCCCGACAGCGATGATCAACATCTGCACGAAGTCGGTCAGGGCCACGGCCCACATGCCGCCCACCGAGGTATAGATGAGGACGACGACAGCGCCACCGATAATCCCGGTTTCCAGCGGAATTCCCGTCAGCGATTCGAAGACAGATCCGAAAGCGACCAGCATCGCTGCCGTCCAGCCCGTGCTGGAAATGATGGAACCCACTGCGGCGATCGTCGCTGCGGATGTCCCGAAGCGACTGGTGAACAGTTCCACGAATGTCAGCAATTTCAGGCGGCGAAACAGCCGCACAAAGAAAAGACCGCAGAGGAGCATGACGAGCGCGCCGCCAAACGGGTCGGCGATAACGCCAAGCAGGCCGTCCTCGTATGAAGCGCCGGCGCTGCCCATCATCGGGCCGGCACCAAACCACGTCGCGATCAGGGTCATCGAGCAAAGCCAGATCGGCATTCGCCGACCGGATACGATGAAATCAGTCGAGGTGCCGGATCCCTTCGCGGCGTAGAAACCGATGACGATCATCAGCACCATATAGATTCCGACGCCGGCAAGTATTGCTGCACTATTGCTCATGTTCTGGTTCTTTTTTTGTGAGCCCGAATGGTGGAGTCCGTTATTATCCCCCACTCGGCGATCCCGAGGTAGCGGTCCGGCCTAAAAAGCGGGTTGTTCCCGCGGTCGCGATCTGTGTGCCACATATTAATCAGCAAGGCGAGCGAAGGCGACACCCGCAATATTTCCTGCTGCGTCGAGCCGTCACGAGCGTTCCCGGTTTCACATCTTCTCCAGATATGATTGACTAGGCCGCTCATTCAGCCATTCAAACAGCCAAGCCATGTTCAAAGACATTTGCGACTATGCCAACGATCCCATCGAGGCGCTTTTCAAGCGTCTGTCCGACGATACGGATCCGCAGAAAATCGACCTGGGCATCGGTGTTTTCCGCGATGAATCCGGGAAAGTCCCTGTGATGCAGGCGGTCAGACAGGCCGAACTCGCGCTCGTCGCGCGTGACTTGCCGAAGTCGTACATGTCGCCGCTCGGCAATCCCGACTACTGCAGGGACCTGGAGAAACTGGCGCTTGGCGCCGGCCACCCGGTCCTGACAGAAGACAGGATTATCTCGGCCCAGACACCGGGCGCCGGAAGCGCACTGCGCGCAGGTGCGGAGCTGGCTCACAGCCTGTCGCCCGGTTCCGTTGTGTGGGTGTCAGAACCCGTTTGGGGGCACCAGGTCGAGTTTTTTGCAAAGGCCGGCATCGATGTCAGGAGCTACCGTTACTACGACCGCTTGAATTCGAAGCTCCGGTTTGCGGAGATGCTCGAAGATCTGCACGCGATGGACGCGGATGACCTGTTGCTGCTGCATGGTTGTTGCCACAACCCGACCGGTCAGGATCTTGACGCCGATCAATGGAAGGCGGTCGCAGATCTCGTCGTCAAGACCGGAGCGGTACCATTTGTCGATGTCGCGTACCAGGGTTTCGGCAGCGGAATCGAAGAAGACGTTGCGGGCCTGCGCGCATTCTCTGCAATCGTTCCGCAGATGCTGCTCACGGTTTCCTCGTCCAAGTCTTTCGGCATATATCGTGAACGTGCCGGACTTTTGTCGGTGATCGTGCCGGCGGATGCGAAAGACCGCGAAAGTATCAGGAGAAAACTTCGCGACACGGTAAGGCAACTCTATTTCATGGCGCCCGACCATGGCGCAGCGATCGTGCATGAAATCCTGTCGGCACCGGAACTGGAGAGGCTCTGGAGGCGGGAACTCGATGAGATTCGGCAACATGTGATCAGTATGAGAAGCGCTTTGCGCAGAACGATCGAGGCGGCAAATCCGGATTTCGATGCGTCGTTCCTGGAGCGCCAGAACGGCATGTTTTCCTGTTTACCCATCAGCGACGATGAACAGTTGCTTATGGAGCGGGAATTTCATATCTACATGCTGCCCAACGCGCGCGTCAACGTCGCAGCGATGAACGCGACCCAGTCAGCGATACTTGCCGATGCATTTGCCTTTATCAGGGCAGCGCGCGGAACGGGCACAAGACAGGCGTCGGCATAACGGCTGCTGGCGCCGCCAGCAGTGCAGAGCACCAGGTAATATGTTCCCCATCCGCGATGACAATCCGCAGATTCTCGTTCCGTATGCGACGTACGGCATTATCTGCCTGAATGTTGCAGCCTGGATATTGCTGCAGGGTGTGGGTGCCGAACCTGCGTTGTCGGCGTCAGTCTGCCGCTTTGGCCTGATTCCCGGCGAGTTGTTGCAGTTACTGCCTGCCGGATCGAGAGTACCGGTCGGGCCGGAGGCTGCCTGCGTTCTTGGCAATAGCTCGGCATGGTATACGACGGTGACGTCGATGTTCATGCACGGCAGCTGGATGCATATCATTGGCAACATGTGGTTTCTCTGGATCTTCGGTGACAACGTTGAAGATGCAATGGGATCGCGGAAGTTCGTATTGTTCTACCTGTTATGCGGGCTTGCCGCCGCCGCCGCCCAGGTCCTGGCCGATCCGGGTTCTTCGATACCAATGGTGGGTGCGTCCGGCGCGATCGGCGGTGTGATGGGCGCGTACATCCTGCTCTACCCACGCGTCCATGTGCACATGTTGTTCATCCTGGTGATCTACATTACGACGTTCGCCGTGCCGGCGTACCTGATGCTGGGCTACTGGTTTCTCATACAGCTGCTCAGCGGCGTGGTCTCCCACGGTGCAGAGGGTGGTGGAGTCGCGTTCTGGGCCCATATTGGCGGCTTTACCGCAGGAGGCATACTTGTTTATGTCTTTCGCGACAAGGCGTTATTGGACCGTCATCCCTACCATGGCTGGAGGAGCAGAGCATCGCGCACACAAAACTGGCGTCGCATCGACCGATAAAAAGAATACCGCGCTCCCGGGGAGATATGATTCCAGGGGGACAGGTGCCGAACGTGTCAACAACCACGACATGAATTCAAGTATTCGAATACGATTGATTGCAGCATGCGACGCAACGCCATGAAGTTTGTTACCAACATTGCAGGCCTCATGGCCGCTGTGTACCTGTGGCTTCCTCTCTCTGCGCATGCCGATGAAGCATTGATTGCCGTCGCTGCGAATTTTGACGAAACGGTGGCGGAGCTCAAGACAGAATTCGAGGCTCGCTCGCAACATCGAATCACCGTCACTACCGGATCGACCGGCAGTCTGTATGCGCAAATAGTGAACGGAGCACCGTATGACTTATTTCTCGCAGCCGATCAAGCGAGGCCGCTGCTTCTCGAAAAATCGGGCGACGGGGTCGATGGCAGCAGGTTCACCTTCGCAACCGGCCGGCTGGCACTCTGGAGCGCCGACTCTGCACTGATTCAGGCAGATTTGCAGACGACGCTCGCGCAAACGGAAATCGTTGCCCTGGCGATCCCGAATCCAGCGCTAGCGCCATACGGCATCGCGAGCCGGGAGACACTACAATCTCTTCAGATGTGGGAAACGCTGAGGAGAAAAATCGTGATGGGGGAGAATGCAGGGCAGACACATGCGCTGATCGCGACCGGTAACGCACAGGCCGGTTTCGTGGCGCTCTCGATGGTGATCGCTCATGCTGGCAACCCGGCATCATCGTACCTGCCCGTGCCCGAGGAACTTCACGCGCCAATTCGCCAGGACGCAGTCCTCTTGCGACACGGCCGCAGCAATTCCGCAGCAATGGATTTCCTCACGTATCTGCGAAGCGACGAAGGGCGGGCGGTTATAAAGGCGTCCGGCTACGGGGTCGACTAGCGGGATGCCGGATCTTGGACCTCTTTGGCTATCGCTTGCCCTCGCCAGCGTTACGACGATTATCCTGTTGTTGGTGGGAACGCCACTCGCGTGGTGGCTTTCCGGCACAAAATCCCGTTTGAAGCCGGCAATCGAGGCAGTTACGGCGCTGCCGCTGGTTTTGCCGCCAACTGTGCTCGGTTTTTACTTTCTCATTGCGCTGGGACCGGCTTCTCCAATCGGTTCGTTCTGGATGCGTGTGACCGGAGATGCGCTCACCTTCTCGTTCAGTGGCCTGGTTGTTGCGTCCGTTTTCTATTCGCTGCCGTTCATGGTGCAGCCATTGCAGAATGCGTTCGAGACGATTGGTCGCGGACCGCTTGAAGTCGCAGCCACGCTGCGAGCAGGCCCGGTCGATGCATTTTTCGCCGTTGCAGTGCCGTTGGCGCGCCGCGGCTTTGTTACCGCCGCCGTTCTGTCCTTCGCCCATACGATCGGCGAGTTCGGCGTCGTCCTGATGGTCGGTGGCAACATTCCGGGCAAGACGCGTGTGATATCGATCGCAATATACGAACATGTCGAAACACTGAATTACGGGGCGGCGCACATTCTTTCCGCTGGTCTGATTATCTTCGCATTTACCGTCCTCCTGTTCGTCTATGGATCCAGGAGCGGAAACCCGGTCCATGTCCGCTAGCGAACGACAGCAATTGTTGCTACGCGTGAAGGTGTCCTATCCCGGATTCAACCTGGATATCGATCAGGAGATCGGGTTGGCTGGCGTGGTCGGGCTGTTTGGCCCGAGTGGCGGGGGCAAGAGTTCGTTGCTGAGAATCATTGCCGGCCTGGAGCGGGATGCGGATGGGCAGGTTGTCTTCAATGGCGAAGAATGGCAAAACGGTTCGACCCATGTGCCGGCTTTCAGGCGCCCGGTTGGTTTCGTCTTTCAGGATGCGCGCCTTTTCCCCCATCTGTCTGTCGCAGGCAACCTGCAATTCGCACAATCCCGGCGATCGCACGATGGCGGAATCATCTTTGATGAAGTCGTTTCGGCCCTCGATCTCGATCAGCTGTTACATCGCGGCACGCAGGCGTTGTCAGGAGGTGAGCGACAGAGGGTCGCCATTGCCAGAACGTTGTTGACCAACCCGCGACTGTTGCTGCTTGATGAGCCGTTGGCAGCACTGGACGCTGGGAGGAAAAGGGAAATCCTTCCGTACATCGAAGCCTTGCCGAAACGCTTCGGTATCCCGGCCATCTATGTCAGCCACGCAGTGAGCGAAATAGCGTCCCTTGCAGACGATGTTGTCGTTCTTGAGGAGGGTCGTATCACGGCGGTCGGGCCCGCCGTCGACATTCTCAATCGCGACGACTTGCAGTCATCTGCGATGCCGTCCGAGCCGGTATCGATCCTCGAAGTCCGCGTAGCCGAACACCTGGAGTCGCTACACCTGACTCGTGTCGATTATCGCGGGCAGCATATTACGGTTCCGATTATGAAATCGATCGCAGCAGGAGATTCGGCGAGACTTTCGCTCCGCGCCGGAGACGTTGTAATCGCAACTGCAGAGCCGCAAGGGTTGAGTGTGCGAAACATGCTGTCAGGCAACATCATAGCCATCAAGCCACGGCCCGATAGCGCATTTTCGACCGTTTCTATCGATATCGGGGGATCGACCGTCAGGGCGCAATTGACGCACCACGCAGTCGAGGAGCTCGGCCTCGCACCCGGAATGCCGGTCTTCGCGCTGATCAAGACCGCTTCTTTCGATCGAAACGTCTGAGAGCGAAGCCGCCGGAATCTTATTCCGGTTCCTCTGGATCTTCCGCTTCTACACCGACTTCCTCCGGCTCCGGCATCGGCAACGGATTGGCCACAGGTTCATTAATCTGTGTCTCTTTCATCGCTGCGGCATCCTCGCGGGAAATCTCATGGAATTTGCCGAGCGAACAGGCGTTGCCTTCCCGCAGTCCGAAGGGGTCTGTGTAAAGGACATGGATCATGTCGAGACTGCAAAGTCTGCCGATCGACGTCGTATAGGAGAAGCGGTTTTCCCGGGCCAGTCCGCCGCACTGGTGCGGCAGGATATTGTGGTAGACCTTCTTGCCTCGCATATGAAACAGGATGTTGCGGTCGTCGATGATTTCCGTGCGCCGGACAGACCGCAAATCGATGCAGGATTCTCCATCTGTGTCGTATTCCTTGACAGCAGGTTCGTTGTCCTGGGCAACTGCGGGCGTCATGACGCAGAGCGCGACGACGGTGCCCGATAAAAGTCCCGATAATTTTCCGATTTGCTTGTACATAGCTGTGTTACCTACGATCATTCTACATCCATCTCCAGGCCGGCTGCCGAATGGATTGCCGACTCGTCGCCGATCCCTGGCCAACCGGATAGTTAGATATATGTCGCTGAAACTAAGTTCCCGCCACGAGTGGGTCAGGAAGTCCGAATTGCGGGCCATGAGCGTCGAATGCGAGCGCGTCGGCGGGGTCAACCTGTCGCAGGGCGTCTGTGATCTGGCGGTGCCGGAGCCGGTCGCACGGGCGGCGAAGGAGGCAATCGACCGGGGAGACAACAGCTACTCCCGGCACGATGGCACCGGAGCATTGCGCCGCGCGCTGGCACAAAAGTATCGCCGCCGGGCAGGCCTCGATGTCGATCCCGAGACCAATGTCGTTGTCACCTCGGGCGCTACCGGTGCGCTCTACTGTGCCTGTCTTGCGTTACTCGAGCCGGGTGACGAGGTCATTCTGTTCGAGCCTTACTACAGCTACCACGAAAGCACGCTGGTCGCGACGGAGGCCATACCGGTATTTGTTCCGACAAAGGCACCGGAATGGTCATTCTCGATCGATGACCTCGAAAATGCCGTGTCGACCAGGACGAAGGCCATCATCGTCAATACACCATCCAACCCGTCCGGGAAGGTGTGGTCACGGGCAGAGCTCGAGTCGATCGCGGAATTCTGCAAACGGCATGACCTGTTCGTGTTCACGGATGAAATCTATGAGCACTTTATCTTCGATGATCTCGAACACGTAAGTGTGGCGTCACTGCCCGGCATGTGGGAACGGACGATTACGATGTCGGGTTTATCCAAGACCTTCAGTATCACCGGCTGGCGAATCGGCTACGCGATTTGTCACGCAACGTGGGCGAAGGCCATCGGCAATTTCAGCGACCTCATCTACGTTTGCGCGCCGACGCCATTGCAGATGGGCGCAGCTGCCGGTGTGCTCGAACTCAATGATAATTACTTCGTCAAACTTGCGGCAAAGTACAGGGAAAAACGTGAACGATTATGCGGTGCGCTCGACAGGGCGGGCCTGCCGCCATGTGTCCCACAAGGAGCGTATTACGTTCTCGCTGATGTGTCGTCATTGCCGGGCCAGAACAGCAAGGAACGAGCGATGTATCTGCTCAATCAAACCGGGGTTGCAAGTGTTCCTGGCGAATCTTTTTACAAAGGTGCGGAAGGCAAGGGCATCGTCCGTTTTTGCTTTGCCAAAGAAGACGACGTCATAGAAGACGCTTGCAGACGACTTGAAGCGTTACAAAAAGTGCAGTCGCAAAAGACCGGCTAGGGCCCGTGGCAACGCTTTACTTTTACCATGACCCGATGTGTTCCTGGTGTTGGGGCTATCGACCCGTTTCCGATCGGCTACCGGCCCGGCTGCACGACAGCGTCAAGCTGGTCAAAATCGTTGGTGGCCTCGCGCCTGATTCCGACGCGCCGATGCCGGCACACCTGCGCGAAAGATTACCCGGGACCTGGCACAGGATTCACGACTACCTGGGCACGGAATTCAATTTCGACTTCTGGACGGACTGCAAGCCGCGTCGGTCAACCTATCCCGCATGCAGAGCCGTTCTCGCTGCGGGAAAACAGGATCATTACGACGAAATGACGGACGCGATTCAGCGAGCGTATTACCTGCGCGCGATGAATCCGTCAGACCTGGAGACACTGGAGCTTCTCGCCACGGAGCTGGGCATCGATGCCGAAAAATTTTCGGCGGACATTCGTTCGGTGGAAGTCGAGGAAGACCTGCAGGCACAGATCGATTTTGCAAGGCAATCGCCTATTGACGGATTCCCGTCGCTCGTTATGCGAGTTGGCGAAGAGCTGGTTCCGGTCACCAGGGACTACCTGGATCCGCAGCCAACGCTCGATCACATCAATCGCCTGCTGCTATGAGCCGAACCGGTATCTGAGTTTGACGACGAGCTGATCGCCCAGCGGATCGTTCCAGCTGTCGCGGAACAAATCGCCGAATTCCTGCAATCCGGCCTGTTTCTTGTCGCCTCGCGTGTAGACGATGAACAGGTCGGACAGTGGCGCGATCTGCCAGCGGTAGCGCAGCTGGAAGTTCAGCTGGGAGATGCCGAAATCGTCGCTTGCACCCGGCGGCTTCGGAACTTCGACGAGTGTGGTGTCATCGGGTGCGAGGTTGTAAAACCGGTCCTCGATCGCCCGAATTCCTATCCACTGCATGGAAACGCGTAGCTGTTGTTTGGCGCTCGGAAAATACTCGAGGCTGAATTCAGGTTGCCATTGTGTCCCTTTGAATGCCGTGAAATTCTGATCTTCCTGATGCAGCAACCAGCCATCTTTGTCGCTGTGCAAGACACTCAACGACATGCCCAGGTTACCGCGCGGACGCCAGTTGAAACCAAGCTGGGAATCGACTGAAGCCCCGTAAACGAATTCACCTGTGTAAGCAAGTCTCGCTGAAAGGCTGACTGTTTTTGATTCGTTCGTGGTGAAATTGATCTCTCCGCGTAACCGATCCTGAATTTCGAACGTGCCGTTGCCGAAACTATTACGATCGTCAAATCGTTGCGGCAAGTAGGCCATGAATCCGTTGATTCCTGAGAGGTTGTTGAACTTGAGTTCACCTTCGACGCCGAGGGCGGCGTTCGTTCGGTAGCCATCGCCGTTCTCCTCATAGCGCGCGAATGGTGAAAGGCGAAAATTGCGAACCCTGGTCAATCCGGATCTGTTCCAGTCCGTTCTGAACTGGATTCCGGTTATGTCATTACGCGTCTGAAAGCCCAGATCATTAACGTCGATCTTGTCATCCAGGACGGCAATTTTCAGCGTGTGTTGCAGACCCTGTCTTTGTGTGAACTTGATGTCGGCAGTGCCGCCGGTGCCGGTACCTGTTTCATCGCGATCTGAAAAAAGCACCTGTCCGTTGATGTTCCATTTTCCGCTGGTTGTCAGGTAGTGGAAATCGCTGCCGTGAACAATTGCGTCAGCTTCGGGGTGTGCGACGATGGTCGTAATCCAGCCGAGCCCCCGGTAAGCGGCACCTCGTGAGTCTTCGAAGAGTATGCGAAACGCGCCAAAGTCCCGTCCCTCCTGGGAGTAGCGCAGGTTGTCGTCGGCAACATAGCTCGTCTCGTCTTCGACCGCTGCGAGAAAGCCGTAACGGAACGAGCCGAATTGTCCTGTCGCTTTCGCCGCAGCAATAATGTCCGCAGCTTTAATCTCTTCGCGTGCGGGCAGTTCGACACCGGGCGGCAATACCACGTCTCTCGGGCGACCGCCGATTCGACGCGTATTCAAAACGGAGACCGGCTGCTGGCCAAACGGTTGCCGGCGACCCGTCAGATTGAAAATCTCCTGCCCTTCCTGGAAGAAGAGTCTTTTTTCGGGGAAGAAGGTTTCATCGGCGGTCAGGTTCACGACGACGTTATCTGATTCGACCGAGCCGAAGTCCGGATTGACGGTTCCTGTGAGCTGAAAATTGGTTGAGGGCCGCCAGAACAGATCCATGCCCGCTTTGTAACGATTCTCATCCGTCACGTTGTCGACGGTTCCGGATACGTAAGGAAAGACGCTCCAGTTCTGCCTTGGATTCACATTCTCCAGCTCCAAGGGCTGAAACCGACTGATAAACCTTGCCTGGGTATCTGTCAGCCATGGCCAGGCCCAGTCTTCATTGAGATGCGCCACCCAGCGGCTCGTTTTCAATCCGATGCGGCGACCAGCCTCGGCTTTCGGCATCGCCATCTGTGACCAGGGGACATAGAACTCGGCCACCCAGCCCCTGTCGCTGCGCCCGGTCGCGCCATACCAGGCGCCATCCCAGCTGATGGCAAACTGCCGCTCCGGCAGGATCGTGCCGTCCATCTGGCTGTCGCCGAGCGACAAGCCCATCCAGTAGCCGTAACGTCCGTCACCGGATGTATCCAGCGTAAAATCGACACGATCGCGGCTGACGTGCATTTCATCCCTCGCAACGAATCGCTCGATGATCGAATCCTGCGGCTGCTCCATGTCGAACGAAACGTAAATCCCGCGCTCGGTGTAGAAGATTCGGATGTCGGTCGCGTAGGGCGCTTTTGCCAAGGTGTCAGGCTTGGTTACCCGCATTTCGCCGATCGGCTCAATTCCTTGCCAGATCGCTTCGTCAATGCGTCCGTCGATGGTGATATCCAGGGTGTCGTGATCAACGCGATGAAGCTTGATGGGTGGGCCGGTGCCGACGTCCAGCTCGAGTGTCTTTACCTGGCGTTCCTGTGCATGCACGGCAGCCGCCAGCACACCCAGCCCGAGCGCGGTGATCATTGCAAACAGCTTCTGTCGCAACCGGTGACTCTCCGAACGTGAATAATCGCGGTGATACGCGCGTCGTGGTATGGCCCCGACAAAAAGGGCCTGATGCGCACGCGGTCCCCCAACCAGCAGACCCGCGATAGGGCAGGTCTGTTCCGTGCACATGATAGCAGTCCGGGAAGAGTTTGCTATTGCCGGGAAGTCGCTGCTGCCTTCGCCATGAGCAGACGTCAATCCCGTAGCAAGTCAGCCGATTGAACGCGAGTCATCGTCAAGCGCCCTGATCGGTCAGGTTATCGCCATCTCTGCGATCAGACAGCCACAGGCGAACTCCGGGATCGGTTTGTAGAAGCGAATTTTTCCCGCACCGCCCGCGGCACCTGCGACGGCTATCGAGGTCCTGATTTCCAGCGCGCCGCCGCCGGCGACTTTAACCAGTTGTTCATCGCTGTATCGGGTCATCGCCTGAACGTCGTGGTCCGTCCAGCGCGCGAGAAAGGCTTCATCCCATTCTGCGTTAATCTTTCCGCTGTCGGGCGTACACGGCCAGTGCGACGTTCCGCCGGTGCTGACCAGCGCGATTCGTTCGGCAATGGAATCAAAAGCCTGCCGAATTGCCTGGCCGAATGCGTACGCACGCGCGAGCGGTGAAAATGGCGGTGCCTGACAGTTGATGTTTGCCGGGATGACCGGAATATCATAGTTGGGGGT
>Ga0055481_10000420_pt1 | contig 13867 bp, 8 predicted proteins | sample Muzzi_PWC_D2_FD_57936 | JGI IMG/M metagenome (GOLD analysis project Ga0055481, IMG submission 57936) | Wetland microbial communities from San Francisco Bay, California, USA, that impact long-term carbon sequestration - Muzzi_PWC_D2 | ecosystem: Environmental > Aquatic > Marine > Wetlands ... | reverse complement strand
GAGACGACCGTTTCGACGTTGAGCTTGCCTGCCATTCCGACACCGACAATCCCTTCTTTGTGGATCTCATCGGCGCCAATCAACCGGTTCTCGCCAGGTGCACGTGCCGCGCTGGCAATGCCGCCAAGCACCGACGCGCCTGGGTAATGCTCGTTTACCTGCTCGATGAATCGCGCCACATCGATAGCAAATGGATCGGCAAAAGCAAGAAAAATGGGATGTCCATCCGGCGACACGCCGACAAGGCGCTCCCAGTCGTCAACAGTTGCGGCGGCCGCTAGTTGATCCTGCGTGATATGAAACGGCCTCACACGTACGTCGGGCAGCGTGCCGGCAATCAGTGAGATGGATGGTCGCCTTTCGATTTCTCGGTCGTGGCCGATCGTACCCTCGGCCGTGCATCCCATGACCACGGCATTGGAAAAGGCCCCGCGAACACGCTCGACGATATCGTCGAGTTCATCTTCGAAATGGGCGGTGGCAAAAAGCAAAACAAGATCGACCATGCCCGGCGTCACACGGGCATCGATCGGCGCGAGGATCTGCTCCAGTGCCAGGTCCGCCTCCCCGGCGTCGCTTATTGAGGATGCAAATCGCAAACCTGTCCCTTTCTGGAATGGATAGCTACCGTCAACCTCACAAAAATCACAAGCAAGTGACGCGCGGGCCGACGCTAACAAGCAAATGCACCATAGGCCGGACTAGGCAAGGAATCAAATCCAACTTATCTTCCAGATCTGTTTGATCACCACGGTTCGACGAGTAGGAGTCGACAGATTTGACCGAGAAAAAGCCCAACCGGGAGTCCGCGGACCACTGGTGCGTGCATCTGCGTCCGAAGGCGGCCAGGCTCGATGGTCACGGCAGAGAGGTACTGGCGGATGCGCGACAAGCGGGGCTCGATCACCTTGACGGTGTGCAGTCCAGCCGCCTCTATTTCTTCAGCGGCGCTTTGCCACAAGGGGACATCGAACGCTTGGCGCGGGACTTGCTCGCCGACCCCGTTGCCGAATCGTTCGAAATCGTCCCCAGCTTCTCTCACCGATACGGCGATACGCCGGCCGTGGAGATCCACACACTTCCCGGAGTGATGAATCCGGTAGCCACCAGCACGGAACAGGCGGCACGAAGGCTGTTGCGCAGACACGGGTCGCCGTCGGCGCGAGTGGACCAGGTGCTGACTGCCCGGCGGTATTCCATCACGGGCGCCCGGTCGGCTGAAGACTTGGTTCGACTCGCCTCCCAAGTGCTCGCAAACGATTGTATCGAGTGCTGGTACATAGACGGGTTCGATCGCCATGATCGAATCCCAGACGTCATCCCCGAACCGCCGACGAAGCCGTTCGAGGTGCGGCACGTCCCCCTGCGGGAACTGACCGACGAACAATTGACACAACTTTCTCGCACGGGACATCTTTTTCTGTCACTCGACGAGATGCGTGCCGTTCGCGACCATTTCGTCACACGTGGGCGAGAGCCGATCGATCTCGAACTCGAGACGCTAGCCCAAACCTGGTCCGAACATTGCGTGCATAAGACGTTGAAGAGTGCTTTTGTCTACAGAGGCGATGACTTCGGAAAATCTGGAAGAATCGAAGTACGATTCGAAAACCTACTCCGCGATACAATCGCGCATGTAACAAGGTCGCTCGATCGCGATTGGTGCCTGTCGGTGTTCGAAGACAACGCCGGTGTCATCGCCTTCGATGACGACTACGGCATCGCGTTCAAGGCGGAAACACACAATCATCCGTCGGCCATCGAGCCCTACGGCGGTGCCGCTACCGGGATCGGCGGGTGCATCCGGGACATCATGGGCTGCGGATTGGGTGCTAAGCCTATCGCTTCGACGGATGTCTTTTGCGTGGCACCACCGGACTACGATGCCAACCGACTTCCCAAAGACGTACTCCACCCCCGCCGCGTGCTGAAGGGCGTCGTCGCGGGGGTCCGCGACTACGGCAACCGCATGGGCATCCCGACCGTAAACGGGGCCGTTTACTTCGATGACCGATACATGGCCAATCCACTCGTCTTTTGCGGCTGCGTCGGACTGATTCCCCGAAATCGCGTCGCCAAGGCACCACAAATCGGCGATCGAATCGTCGTCGCGGGCGGCCGCACGGGGCGCGACGGCATCCACGGTGCCACCTTTTCGTCGGCTGAGTTGACCGACACGCATGCCGACGAGTTCTCGCACGCCGTGCAAATCGGAAATGCCATAGAAGAGAAAAAGGTCTTGGACGCCCTGCTGCTGGCCAGGGACCATGCGGACGGATGCCTGTACACCGCCGTGACCGATTGCGGCGCGGGTGGGCTCAGTAGCGCCGTCGGCGAAATGGGTGCGACGCTCGGGGCCGATGTCGAACTCAGTGACGTCCCGCTGAAATACTCCGGGCTGCGCTACGACGAAATCTGGATCTCCGAAGCCCAGGAGCGCATGGTATTTTCCGTACCACCACAGCGGCTGGATGCGTTTCTCGAGATCTTCGCCGCGGAGGAAGTGGAAGCTACGGTGATCGGCACCTTTACCGGCGACGGCATGTTGCGCGTGCGGCATCAGGGCAGTCTCGTCGGCGAAATTGAGATGGACTTCCTGCACAACGGGCTGCCACAAACCACACTGACCGCCACGTGGACCGCCAAACAGAATGGCCACCAGGCCGCTACGCCGTCCGTTGATGACGACGGAGGCGACGCCAACCTGCAACTCGTGAAACATCTCGGGGCCTGGAACACCGCATCCAAGGAATGGATCATTCGCCAATACGATCACGAGGTGCAGGGGCGTAGCGTGATCAAGCCGTTGGCCGGCCCGGCATACGGTCCATCGGATGCGGCCGTCTTGCGGCCCCTGTATGGCACCGACCGGGGAATCGTCATTGCCTGCGGACTTTGCCCACATCGAAGCGATGTGGACCCCTATCTCATGGCAATCGAGGCGGTAGACGAGGCCGTGCGCAACGCAATATGTACGGGCGCCGACCCGGATCGCATTGCCATTCTCGACAATTTCTGCTGGCCCAAGGTCGATAATGAACACGCACGGGGCGCGTTGGTTCGTGCCTGTCGCGGAGCGGCCGACGCGGCAATGACCTATCGGCTTCCGTTTGTCTCCGGCAAGGATTCGCTCAACAACGAATTCTCGATGGGCGAGGCGGAGGCGCGACGGGTCGGCTTGCCATCGCGCATCGCGATTCCCGGTACGCTCCTCATCAGCGCGGTGAGCGTAGTCCAGGATGTCAACCGCTGTGTGACGATGGACCTCAAGCGTGCAGGCAGCCGCCTGGTACTCGCGTCGGCTCCCCTGGATGAACGGGATCTGTCCATCTCTTATGCCGTGCACCTCCGTGTCGCCGGCTTGATTGCGTCAGGAAGGGTGCTCGCGGCCCACGACGTGAGCGATGGTGGTCTGGCCGTCACGGTCGCCGAAATGTGCATCGCTTCCGGGCTGGGTGCCAAACTCGATATCGACGAGTCCGTCTACCCGCACGCTCTCTTCCGCGCCACGCCGACGTCTTACGTTCTGGAAATGGAAGAAGGCGAGGCCACTTCGGCAGGCCTACCGTTGATTGGGCACGTGACTGAAGACGCGGTCCTTCGCATCAATCACCGTGGCAGGAAGGTCGTCGATCAGCCAATCCAAGAACTTGCCCAAGCGTGGCGAACGCCGCTCGCCCAGGGAGGAGGTCGATAATTGTGGCATCCGTCAAGGTGCTGGTCATTCGAGCCGCCGGGATCAACTGCGACGAGGAGGTGGTGCACTGCTGGGAGTTGGCCGGCGCCCTACCGACATTGGTCCACGTAAACGCCCTTGTCGAGAATCCGAAACTGCTGGATCGCTATCAGATTGTCACCATTCCCGGGGGATTCAGCTACGGTGACGACATCGCAGCCGGCGTCATTCTGGCCCAGCAGCTCAGGCTGAATATGGCGGACGACTTGCACCGGTTGGTCGAACGCGGCGGCGGAATCCTCGGCATTTGCAACGGGTTTCAGGTACTGGTCAAGATGGAGCTGCTGCCCGGCGCCGGCGCCGGACAGGCAGGCGTCACCGTCACGTACAACGACTCCGCCAGATTCGAAGCGCGATGGGTGCGTATGCAGGTGTGCACGGACCGGTGCGTGTTCCTTCGATCCGGCACCATGCCGGAAATGCCGGTCGAACATGCAGAGGGCAAAGTGGTGACGGCGACCGATTCCACGGCCAAAGCCCTCGAAGCCGGAGGGTTCGTGGCGGTGAAATATGTGGATGAGGAAGGTAGAACGGATCGTTACCCGGCGAACCCCAACGGCAGCGATGCCGGTATCGCAGGGCTCTGCGATTCCACGGGCAGGGTGTTCGGCCTCATGCCGCACCCCGATCGTAACTTCCAGCGAACGCACCACCCGCAATGGACGCGGCGCGCAAACGACGCCGTGCCGGACGGCTTGGCCATTTTCAAGAACGCCGTGGAATACTGGCAATAGAGATGAGCCCGCATTGTGCCGCACCAAAACCAGGGACACGCACGCACTTGCCCCTGCCACTCTTCACCATTGCGGCAGCACCTACTTATGGCACGGTTAGAGCGTTCGCGAACTCCGCCAAGTCGAAGAGGTCAATGTCCTCATCGTCGTCAAAGTCGGCGATACGACAACAATCCGTCAAATCATCCGCGAGCGGGCCGGTGACGCAATCGACCCAGGCACCATAATCGGAAAGATCCACGATCTCGTCCCGATCGTAGTCGCCCATGAACAGCACATCGGACGTAATCGGGTAATGATAGCCCAGATCGACCAGGCCAGCGTCGCCCACCGCGTCACTGCGCGTGGTGTGCCCCGCGAGCCCCACGGCAACCGCTGAATCGAAGCCGGCATCCAGGCAAGGGCTGTCGGCTGACTCGCCAGCGGTCGTCTGGCTCAGGTAGAAGCAACCCAGGGGGCCTACGGCGAACAGCGGGTCGTCTCCGAAGCTGTTCGTACCGCTCAGCGTTCCATTCCACCCCTCCACACAGCTAAAACTGACGTTGGGCGCGCCCGAAAACGGGAAAACCTGCGCATCCTGCAAATTCGATCCGCCCTTGTTGCCCCAGAAGATGCAATCAAGAATGGTTGGATTACCGATTTGTATGAACATACCGCCGCCCGATGCAGCGCGGTTGTTGACCACGGTACAACTATCCAGGCTGGTGCCGGCGTCATCGACACGTATGGCGCCCCCAAAGCCCCCTGCCACATTATCACGAAACAGGCAGTTGATGATGGTCGATCCATCCACCTGTCCCGCCGTAGCATCACGAAGACCGGCGCCATCGCCTGTGGACACGTTGTCCGCGATCACGCTGTTCAGGATCAGCGGGCTCGAATCCTGGTTGAAGAACCCGGCGCCGCGAATCCCATGATTCCCGGCGATACGACAGTTGCGGAATGAGGGGTCGCTCTTCTGCTGAAGAAAGACACCACCACCGCGGCCGTCGAGGTTCCCACCGTTGGCGTTGCCGCCTGTAATGGTCACCCCATCCACAGTGGTCGATCCGTCGAGGTGCAACGAACCGGTCACAACGTGATACGAGTTTTCAGCGATGCTACCACCTGTGTAGTCATCTCCGTTCAAATCGCCGCTGAGAACGGTTTCAAAGAGAAGGATGTCGCGTTCGTCCGGATCGGCCGCACCGCACCCCGCGTAGCCGCCGTCAATGCGCGTACCGCTGACCAAACCAAACGAGGCCTTGCGCGGATCGACCAATCCCGTCGGATCCGGTGTGTAAATGCCATCGGCGACCAGGATACGATCACCGAACGCAACGAACCTGAGAGCGTTCTCCAAGGCGGGATAGGCCGTACACCAACTCGACCCGTCCGGAGCCGGGCTGTTGGCGTCGGCATCGACGTAATAGTCCGTCGTCCCGAACGCCGGGTACGAAAGCACGCTGATCAGGATCCCCAGCGCCTTGAGAGAAGGCACGTTTCGCCTCGTGGACATATCATCCCCCCCGATGGCGTGAATCCACGGTATGGATCACGCCCTCGCTTCGTACCGCCGCTCGAATCGCGCATACAAACGCGGCATCCACCCCTTGCCAGCCGGCGGCACGTAGTATTCGACTATTGTAGGTCTCGAATTGGCGGCGGTAAACCGGGCTTACAACCGTTCGGAGGCCCCTGGGACTTGCCAGATTATCGGTCGGGCCTCACCTGAAATGCCGCCCGCAGGCGATGGACGGGTCGGACCGGGCAAGGCCACCCCACGTACCAAGGTACCCGGACGGACCCCCTAGGCCTTGACGATCTTCTTTCGGCCCGTCCGGACGTTGGCCGTTGCGTTGCGCGCATCGACGACGAGCTGCGCGTGTTTCACGATTTCGTCGTAGTTATAGGCACTGTGATCGGTGGCGATCAGTACGCAGTCATAGCGTTGCAACATCGCCGGGCTCAGCACTTTGCTGGTCATGCCCAGATCGTGCGCACGCTGCTTTCGTGTGCGTGCGACGTGGGGATCGTTGTAATCCACGCGGGCCCCCTGCCGCCGCAGCATTTCGATCAGCACGATCGAAGGTGACTCGCGGATATCGTCCACGTCCTTCTTGTAAGCCAAACCCAGCACGAGGATCTTCGACCCATTGATGGCCTTTTTGCGCGTGTTTAGCGCTTCACCGACCTTGGCCACCACGAATTCGGGCATCGCGGTGTTGATCTCCCCCGCCAACTCGATGAACCGGGTGCTCATGCCGTACTGCCGCGCCTTCCATGTCAGATAGAACGGGTCGATCGGAATGCAGTGCCCGCCCAGCCCCGGACCGGGATAGAAGGGCTGAAACCCGAACGGCTTGGTCGCAGCGGCGCGAACCACCTCCCACACGTCGATGCCCATGCGGTCGAACAGCATCTTCAGTTCGTTAATCATCGCGATGTTCACCGACCGGTAGACGTTTTCCAGAATCTTCGACGCTTCGGCCACTTCGCAGCTCGACACCGGCACGACGTGCTTAATGGCCGCACCGTACAACTCTGTCGCGATGCTCAAACTGGCGGGGCCATTGCCCCCTACGACTTTGGCGGTGGTTTCCGTCGTGTGATCCGTGCGTCCCGGATCCTCACGCTCGGGCGAGAAGGCCAGGAAGAAATCCTTTTCCGCCTTGAGGCCGCTGGATTCCAAAATCGGCTTGATGAGCTCGCTCGTCGTCCCGGGGTACGTCGTGCTCTCCAGCACGATCAATTGCCCCCGGCGCATGTAGTCCACGAGCGTGTACATGGTGTTTTCCACGTAGCTCATATCCGGCTCGCGCGTACGCGTCAGCGGTGTGGGCACGCAAATAACAACTGCATCGCAGTCGGCGAGCGCCCGCGGATCGGAGCTTGCGAAAAACAACCCTTCCTTGACGACCTTCTTAATCAACTGGGATGGCACATGCTTGATGTAGCTCTTGCCGGCGTTCAGCTTGTCGACCTTCGTCTCGTCGACGTCGAACCCCATACACTCGAAACCCGCGCCGCAGAAGGTGCGCATCAGCGGTAAGCCGACGTACCCCATGCCGACGATACCGACGCGGACGGCCCGCGCTTCTATCGCCGCGTGCCAGTCGCGCTCGCTCAGGACGGGCCTTCCACTTGAGCCCGTGGACTTTCCGATCCTTTTGGTTTTCATCAACATCGTTCCCATGACAAACGCCAATCGCACGTCGTTGGAGACTCGTTGTTTCGTCGCGTTCCCGATTCAGGACCGACACGCGGAAAATCACGTTCGACTGAGACGATCGATCCCGACAATCCGTCGGGGCGGCGAAAACCGATGACGTGTGCTACAACACGTATCGGTGGCAACGAACCGATACTATAATCCGGCGAGACCGGAAGTGCCAAACAGCAAGGGTGGATTGGGCATGACCTCGAAGGAAATACCGTTAGCACGTCCAAACGTGACGCAAGCGGAGATCGACGCCGTCGTGGCGGTGCTGCGCAGCGCCACGCTCAGCCTGGGTCCCAAGCTGCCGGAATTCGAGGAGGCACTCGCCCGGCAATGTGGGACGCGGTATGCCGTCGCCTGCTCCAGCGGCACCTGCGGACTGCACTTGCTCGTGAGGGCACTGGGAATCGGAGAGAGTGACGAGGTCATCACCACCCCCTTCTCGTTCGTCGCATCGGCGAATTGCGCCGTGTATGAAGGGGCGAAACCCGTATTCGTGGACATCGATCCCGACACCTGGAACATCGATCCAGCTCTGATTGAGAAGGCGATTACGCCGCGTACGAAGGCCGTCATCCCGGTCGATGTCTTCGGGCAAGTGGTCGACATGGACACCCTACTTGCCCTCGCCGTCCGTCATCATCTTCGCGTGATCGAAGACTCCTGCGAAGCGCTGGGCAGCACCTACAAGGGCAAACAGGCCGGTTCGTTTGGTGACGCGGGGGTGTTCGGATTCTATCCCAACAAGCAGATCACCACCGGCGAGGGTGGGATGATCGTCACCGACGACGAAGAGGTCGCACGCCTCTGCCGCTCCATGCGCAACCAGGGCCGCGACACCAATGGCGGCTGGCTTGCCCACCCCCGACTCGGCTTTAACTACCGTATGAGCGACATAAACTGCGCCCTGGGGCTCATCCAACTGGGACGACTCGCCGAAATCGCGGCGGAACGGACACGGGTGTATGATCTATACCGGAACCGGCTGGCCGGTGAGGATCGTATCATGCTGCAGCAGTTGCATCCGGACGCGGCCGCCAACTGGTTCGTGTTCGTCGTACGGCTGGACGACCGCTACTCGCCGGCCGACCGTGATCATACGCTGCACGCCCTGCGAGAGCGGGGAATCGGCTGCAGCAACTACTTCGCACCGATCCACCTCCAGCCCTTCTATGTGGAGAAGTTCGGCTACAAGCCGGGCGATTTCCCCATCTGCGAGGCCCTTGCCGACCGTACGATTGCTCTGCCGTTCCATCATGAGCTTTCGTCGGAAGATGTCGACCACGTGTGCGGCGTTTTGCAGGGGTTGCTATAATTTGTGAACTCTGACGTGCCGGGCTTCCACGCGCAGGAGACGATGATGATGCCCCAGCCCAAGATGATTGTCGCGTTTTTCCTCGCCGCCTTTGGCGGAATCTCTCAGAGCGTAAGTGCGCAGCGCCACGACGACCAGGTCGATGACGAGGCCATCTTTCGCATTCCTTTGGCGCGGGGACAAGCGGAAACCGTGGAGCCACTCATTCTCAGCCTCGGCGCCAACACCTGGAAGGAACGCGTCGAGGCGACCAACACGCTGTTGGAAATGGGCGCCGGCGCCATGCCCTTCCTTCGATCCGCCTATTGCCGAACCGATGACCTCGAGATCCAGTTGCGCATCGAAGAGATCGTGACGGAACTGTATGAACGGTACGGTGTCTACGATAGGGTCGGGTTCTTGGGGATTTCTCAGCACCCCATCCCCAAGACGCACGACGACTTCTCGCAAATCCCGATCGGACACCTGGGCATTCAGATTGAGCAGGTCCATCAAGGCACAGGCGCGGAAGCGGCGGACCTCCGGAAGGGTGACGTCATTTACGCCATCGATGACGAGCCGATTCCGGAGAGCATGCAGCCCGCCGTCGACTTCGGCTCCAGAATTCGCGGCCTGGGTCCCGGCGCAACGGTCACCCTTTCCGTCCTCCGCCGCGGTCGCCCGCTTCGATTGAGCGCAACGCTCGGCCAGTGCCCCGAAGATCTCGTGAATCCGCGGTCCCTCCCGACCGTGTTCGAGCAGCTGCAAATGATGCAGCAGCGATTCCCCGGCTGGTGGGCCCGGCACTTCACCGGGACGGCCTGTAAGCAGAATGAGTAGCGGTGCTGGTCCTCCATCACAGCGGTGGGCTGTTCCACCCTCTTGTGCAAATTCGATGCGGCACTCGCAGACGACTCCCTACTGTTCTATGATCGACCAAGGCGAGAACACGCCTACCAATCGAAGAGCTGTATGGATTGGCGCACATCGTCTGGCGACACCCCGGGCGTAGGGGTTCGGATCATGACGAAGGACGAAGCAACTTTGAGGACGTACCTGCCATGTACATAGCGATGAATCGGTTTCGGATTGCGATCGGGCGCGAGAGTGACTTCGAGAATCTGTGGCGGCGGCGCGAGTCGATGCTGGACGACGTCACGGGCTTTCGAGAATTCCACCTGCTGCGCGGTCCGACGGACGACGACGCGACGCTCTTCGCGTCTCACACCGTTTGGGATTCGAAGGAGGCATTCGAGGCGTGGACGAACTCGGAGGCCTTCCGCAAGGCCCACGGGCAAGCCCGCGCGCCGGAGGGCACCTACCTGGCGCACCCGGTCTTTGAAGGCTTTGAGGTCGTGCTGTGAGCGCAGGCATGACAGCGTCGCTCCCAGGCTTCGTGCGTTGTCAATGACCCCCGTCGCATATCGCGCCGAACGTTTTGTTTTATTGCTGATCGTTCCACGCAATTGACATTAACGATTTCGGAAAAAAAGACCCGTCGCTGGCGCTCCGGGCTCTGATGTCGCCCTGAACTGAGCAGGCGAGCGTCACCGATCAGAGCCCCAAGCGCAAGCGCGGGGGGCAGCGGTCTCGGACGATCGTCACGCGTGAAGCGTTCAGCTAGCTTCGTCGTTTGGGTTTGGGCTGCCTTTTCGACTGCATCTTCTGCGCCTCGTCAACTCGTTTCTGCATTCTCTCAAGGAAACCCGGCTTGCCCTTCTTCTTGGGCGTGGCGGGTGTCGGGTCGGTCTTGAGCAGCGTGCCGGCAGCCTCTTGCTCCTTGATGTGCGTGCGTATGCGCTTCTGCTCGATCGTACCGAAGAGCGAACTCGCCATGATATAGAGGTTCAGACCCGCCGGCATTTTGTAGAAGATGAGCAACATCATGACGCTCATCATCGGACCCATCTTTTTCATCATGTCCTGCTGCTGTTGCTGCTTTTCCGTCATGTTGGGACCGGGCTCAGGCTTGGGCTGGAGCTTCTGCTGTGTATACATGAACACGGCCACAAGGAGCGGCAACAGGTTGAGTGATGGGATCGACCAGCCCAGGAAAGGGACGATGACCGGCGACGAAAAGGTGTACAACGCGTCCTGCGCCGACAGGTCGTGGACCCATGGCACCACGAAGCTTGTCGCATGACGAATCAGGATGTTGTTGCTCAGGCTGATGTACAGCGCGACCCAGATCGGCATTTGCAGCATCATGGGCAGGCAGGTCAGTATTTGACCGGCCGGGTTGATGTTGAGCTTCATCATCTCCTGATTCAGGCGCGTCTTGTCGTTGGCGTATTTTTTCTTGATCTCCTCGATCTTCGGCGCCATTTCCTGCATCTTCTTCTGCATCTTCACCATGTTGACCTGGCCCTTCTTGGTGATGGGATGCAGCATCGTGCGGACGATCAGCACGAGAATGATAATGGCGACGCCGAAATCGCGGACAACCGCATGAAAGCCATTCAGCAACCAGACCATGAACTCGACAAGCCACGTGAACGTGCATTTGCCGTAACCCTGTGAAACCTGGTAGTAATAGTGCCTTTGACGATACGGATCGATCGACTTGAACGCATGGACGTCCTTGTCGCCGATGAAGACGTCCGCGGGAAACTGCGCGGTCTGGTGCGGATCCAGTGCCTTGGAAAGCGTCACGAAGCGCAACGTGACGTCATTCGTGGTCTTAGGCGAGCCATCCAGATCGAGCGAATCGACACTTGATATATATGCCGCATTGTCCGTACCATCCGCGTTGAGTGGCGCTACGGTACAGGTAAAATACGTATTCGCCGTCGCCGCCCAGGAGAATCTCGCGTTGGCGTCATCGGGCTCCGGCTTGTACACCTGTACCGGCTGCCCCGATTTCCCGGACACCTGACTCGCATTCTTGCGCCCCCCTTCGATACGCCCGTCCCGAAGGATCCCCCAATCCACGAACTGGGTGGCCCAGCGCATCGATCCCATGGAACGCACACCCACGCCGCCGCGATAGGCGACAATGATGTCATGCTTCAAACCGGAGAGGTTTTCGACGGTGATGTCCGTGAGCAAGTCATGCCGCCCCGAATCAATCGACGCCTCGTAAAGCGTGTACTTGCGTGCCAACCGAACGACGGGTCCGCTTTCGCCGTCGATTTCGATGGTAAATGTGACCTGCCGGCCGGGCTTGTCGCTGGTGGGCATCGGACCGTCCGAATGCCACCGCTTATCCTGCAGCACCACCAGGTCGTTGTCGATGGTGACCGACTCGATCGCGAGCGAGCGTAGCTTTCGTCCCTCGCCGTCCTCGAACGTATCCAGAAGCTTGTATCGTTGCGGCTTGCCGATGTCCTCTTCGTGATCCGTGAGCGTCGCGGTGGCAATCGACGCCCCCACGTTGGAGAAAACCAGACGCATGCGATAGGGGCTCTTCGCCGGCTCGATATCCACCCCATTCGCGGGCTCGGACCCGATGGCATACGTCTGTTCGGCGTCAGCCTCGCGTACCGTAAACGCCGTCTCGGCGGCGGCCGCATCGGTGGTCGCGCCGGTGGTCACGTCGGTAGTCGCGTTGGTGGTCGTCGAACCCACACCCGCCGTTAGGTCTGGTGACGTCGGAGGCGACGGCACCGGTCCCGCCGGCGCGGTCGGAGCCGGTTGCCCCGGCGCCCCGGAAGGCGGCAGCCGTTTCGGCAAAAGCTGCGGACCGATCCACATCACGGCGATAAAGATCGCACAGGCGATCACCAGATTGCGAAGTGTATCCTGTTGCATCGTACCAAACGTCCCATCCAGAGCCGACGGCCCTGCAACTTCGTCAGCCCCAAGAAACCAAAAGGAAATTCGCTGGACAAGTCGAAGAATCGACGCGGCGGCATGCGTGCACGCTAGCGACCTTCGAACAGGCGTGTACCCAGAAAATCATCCAGCTCCGGCGTATCGAAAATCTTGCGTGCCGCCTTTTCGACATCGTATTCAAGACGAATGAACTCGAGGGTCGTGCAGTATTCGTTCTCGTCGACCTCCGGCGGTTCATACCCTTCGGGGCTTTCTCCCTTCTCATACACGACGGTGTAGCACAGCCGTGGATCGCGGTCGCGCGGCTGCCCCACGCTGCCGACGTTGATGATCGCCTTTTCGTCGGAAGTGATCGTGTAGACGTTCATCTCCGGCAGTTCGTCCGGCGGGTCGAAACACGGATCGTCGAGAAACACACCCGGTACGTGCGTATGCCCGACCAGGCACGCCATGTGATTCGTGTCCAGCCGCTTGAAATTGTCCAGAATCTTGCTTGGATTTGTATAGACGTCCTCGGGAAAGAGGTACTCGTTGATGGGGCGGCGTGGCGAGGCGTGTACCATCAAAAGCCCCTTCGTTTCCCATCGCATGGGCATACTGCCCAGAATGCCCCAACGGCGGTCACGGACTGCCTTGTCCGGTTCGTCCTCCAACACCTGACGTGTCCAATAGGCCGCCCGTTCCGCCCCCACGTTGAAATTCGTAGGCTCATAAAAGACCGCCTGGTCGTGGTTGCCGCAAAGCGCCACCTCGCATCGAGACACGACCAAGTCCAGACACTCCTTGGGGCTGGCACCATAGCCCACGATGTCGCCGAGGCAGTAGATCTTGCGAATCGAGCGGCGCTCGATGTCCCCAAGGGTGACTTGGAGTGCCTCAAGGTTCCCATGAATGTCTGATATAACAGCGAACACGATTAGGCGTCTGCACTCGTTGAAGGTGGTTGGAGCCGATGACCACGCACACGCGACCACCGACCGTAACGGTTCCCATCCGCGCCGCGCGTGGCCGCTGCGCAGAGCCCGGACTCTATGCGGCGCCACATACTCCGTCAATCCCTGCTGCAACCTTCGCCTCCCCGCTGGCACGAGCAAGCAGGCGCGGCAAACCACGATCCCGTGCGTCCCACG
>Ga0055481_10000416_pt1 | contig 13906 bp, 13 predicted proteins | sample Muzzi_PWC_D2_FD_57936 | JGI IMG/M metagenome (GOLD analysis project Ga0055481, IMG submission 57936) | Wetland microbial communities from San Francisco Bay, California, USA, that impact long-term carbon sequestration - Muzzi_PWC_D2 | ecosystem: Environmental > Aquatic > Marine > Wetlands ... | reverse complement strand
ATCTGCTAGGGATTGCCGAGCATCAATCATCCGTCCCAGCTGTAATTGGATTTTAGCTTTTAACCAATGGCCCACCCCTGAATCAACTTTGTTAGCAATCAGCTGCTCTGCCATACCAAGGGCTGCTTTCTGATCGCCTTTTCTAAGATAATAAGAAGCAAGAGCCAAGCCTCCTGACCCGGGTTCCATTTTCTCCCAAAGCAACAAGGTTTCAAGAGCGGCGGCATCCTGGCCAAGTCCCAGTTGAACAGCAACCTTCATCTCTAGTAGAGCGGGATGCTTATCTCCGGTCTTTTCCGATTCATCAAGGACACTAAGGGCAGCAACCAGATCTTTTTTCTGAACATAAAAACGGACGAGGTTTGAGATTCCTGAGATATCTCCCGTTGCGGCGGCATCACGGAACAATTCCAAAGCCCTGGCCTCCTCACCGCGAGACTCAAAAAGAGAGGCTAGAGACATGAGTATCGGGACATTCTTAGGGAGATGCAGAAGAGCGCCCTGATAGACACTTACGGCTTGGGCATAATCCCCTTCGTTAAGGAAATAGGCTGCCAAATTCAAATAGGGCGATGGGTAATCTGGCGCCAGTTGAATTGATTTTCTGAGGGACTCAACGGCATTTTGGGACTTATTCTGGCCTAAATATGCGGCGGCAAGGTAGTTATAAACTAGAGCATCTTCAGCCCTACCTTTGAGTCCGGCGTTGAGCAATTGAATGGCCGCTGCAAAGTTTTCTTGTTTCAGGTAATGGGATGCGAGGACAAGACGAGCATTTAGTAGCTCGGGTGATATATTAACCGCTTTTTCAAGCTCAGCCTCACCTAAGTGCTGGTTACCGTTTTTCAGGTTGAAAATTCCCTTATTGAAATGTGGATCTGCAAGTTTCGGATCAAGTTCTGCAGCCCGATCCAACATTTCCATAGCGTTTTCAAAATCGCCTTTTTCGAGATAAGCGCTGCCAAGGACGCTGTGTGCGAGTGCGTTTTCTGCATCGTAGTGCAGAGCCTTTTGAAGTTCGGAGATACAGTCGTCAATACGGCCCTTCCTCAATAAGGTTTGGGCTAGGTTGATCCGCAAAGTAACGTGTTCCGGTTCTAAGTCTAATCCTTTTTGAAACTGAGAAATCGATTGCTCAAATTGCCCAAGCTTATAATGTGATAATCCAAGAAAATAATAGGACAACAGATCTGGATGACTTTTCAAGGACATCTGAAGAGCAACAATTGCCTTATCAAAATTGTTCTTGCGAAATTCAATGAACCCCTTAAGACGATCACATACTGAAGAATTTTGAAAATATTGACATAAAGTTTTAAGGATGGCTTCAGCCTGAGACAAATCATTCAGGTCCAAGGCATATAAGCCCGCAGAATAAAGTGCCTCCATATTCCTGTTATCCAGTTTAAAAACTTCAAGAAATTGGGCCAAGGCACCTTGTTTGTCACCTGAAACTCCAAGTAGCCGCGCAAGAAAGATTCTTGTTGCCGTACTTTCTGGGTGAATTTCAAGATTTTCGTTTAATATTTTTTGCGCAGCGGGATAATTATTTTTGGCGATCTGCAGGCGAGCCAGGTTCATCCTGGCTTGTTCATTTTCAGAATCAACTTGCAAAACCTGATTGAAAACATTTTCCGCGTTGTTGAACTGTTGCTGCGCGGCATAAGCCCTTCCCAAAAGATTCATCAACAAGACGTCATTTGGTGTTTTCACCAACGCCGCCCTTAAGGGCTCCAAGCATTGCTCGGACCGGTCAGTTTGCAGGAGAATTTCATTCTTACCGATCAGGGCTTCGAGATTATCCGGGGACTGAAAAAGCACCTTTTGAAATTCATTTTCCGCGACCTCAAACCGAGCTAACTCCATATAGGATTGTGCCAACCCAATACGAGCTTCAAAAAAGTTCGGATCAATTTCCAGCGCATTCTTAAAGAGTACTATGGCCCCTTGGCTGTTTCCGCGACTGAGGTTATCAAGGCCATCTCGATAAAGTTCGCTTTTGTCTTTGCCCTTACAACCAGCTAAAGGGAAAGTCAAAACCACCAAAATTATGATGAATCTTTTCAGCCACATAACGTCCCTCTCCGCTCTACGAACTCAACTCATGCAAGTTCATAACGTACCAGAAGAAGCTAGAACCAAGCCCTGACAGCCCCAATTGGCAGCAATATTTATAGTATAAAACCAGCATCTTCCGGCAAATTAGTGGCTTTCTTATTGCACTTAAATATCGGGAATTAACTTGGGTAGGCAGAAGCTCGAAAGCTCCTGGAAGGGTCAACTTAGCAGGTGATTAGAACACTTCCCCGAACCGTAAGACAAAGGCGCAAATGATCTATTTTTTGAAAAACCCCGCCCCTTGGATCGATGAAACAGTGTCTTCCCTAACACATATATCAACCCAAATCATAACCCCAGTCAATCATCCCCGACGAAGCTTAATCCCCTCGGAAATTTGAAAAATATTTAATTCCTTTGTGTATACTAAAAAAAGCAAGGACAATGCCATATGGTGCAGGTCGTGTGTTTTCAAGGTGTTACGACAATGAGGATGAGATACGAGACAAAATATTGGGAGGAAAGCGTTACCTTTTGAAACAGAATTTAACTAAGTGTTTCGTTTGGTAACTGTTGTCTAGTCGAAAGCTAACATGCTGCCTTGCTACTGTTTCCTATGGTAACGTTTTCACAAGGAGATTCCATAGTCACGCATTTTTTTATAAAGAGACTTTCTGGAAATCCCCAAAATTTCAGACGCTCGAGTTTTGTTTCCTCCAGACCTTTCAAGGGCGCCTCGAACCGCCGCTGATTCAAGCTCTTTCAAGGTTTGTCCGAAAACTGGCAATGAAGCATGACTCCCCGACCTTGAGAAAACTTCGCCCGGCAAATCCCTGAGATTAATTGTAGCTCCTCCAGTTAAAACCACAGTTCTTTCTATAACGTTTTTCAATTGTCGGACATTTCCCGGCCAAAAGTAGGAGCAAAGGGCTCTCATCGCCTCAGGAGAGAAAGTCAGAGACTTGTTCTCTTTAACACAACCTTCACGCAAAAATGCTATTGCCAGAAGTGGAATATCATCCAAGCGGTCACGGAGGGATGGCATATGGACCTCGACAACATTGATACGGTAGTAAAGGTCTTCTCGAAATAAACCCTTCTTAACCTCAGCCAGCAAGTCCCGGTTAGTAGATGATATCAATCGAAAATCAACCTTGATCCGCCTGTTGCTACCCAACCTTTCGATTTCCTTCTCTTGAAGTGCGCGCAGCAGCTTGACACAGAGCCCCGCATCCATCTCGCCAATTTCATCCAAGAACAGGGTACCCCCTGCAGCTTCTTCAATTTTTCCTATCCGGCGGCTAATGGCGCCGGAAAAAGCCCCCTTCTCATAACCAAAAAGTTCTGATTCAAGCAAATTATCCGGGATTGCGGCACAGTTCAACGGAACGAAGTTTTGATTTCTTCGAGAGCCAAGGAAATGAATGCGCCGGGCCACAACTTCCTTTCCGGTACCGGTCTCCCCGGTCAACAGTACACTGCTGACGGAATCCTTAACCGCTTCGATAAGATGATGAATTTTTAGGATTGCCTGATTCTTACCAACAAGATTGGGAATTAACTTGCTCTCTTCGAGGCGCGACCGCAATAATTCCAACTCTTTCTTCAGGCGTCTTTGTTCCAGAGCGCGCGCGAGGATGCCCTTAAAAATGGCGTAGTCTGGCGGTTTGATAAAATAATAGAAAGCCCCGCAGGTCATGGCTTCCACTGCCGATTCTACGGAACCGAAGGCAGTAAGAAAAATCACGGGAATATCCGGATGGTGGAGTTTAACAAATTCGAACAGGTCCAATCCGCTTTTATCAGGAAGCTTCAAATCGGAGACAATTGCATCGATCACGTTAGCCCTAAGAGAAGAAACAGCGCTTGCGTAATCATGGGACTGGAGAGCTTCGTGCCCCTCACCCTCGATGATGGCCTGCAACACCCGGCGTGCATTAGACTCGTTATCAACTATCAAAACCTTTGATGCACTCAACGAATTCACAATAAATATTCCCCTTAAAATAATAAGATGCCAAAAAAAAAGAGCGGTGACAAGCACCGCTCACTATGAATAGAAGTATATTTTTAAATTTAGCTTTTTTTCCTCCGGAACCCCCACCCTGCGACACCTATCAGTCCAGACCCGAAAAGTAAGAGGGTTCCAGGCTCGGGCACCGGAGCGGGAATTTCAAAATTCTGGACAATTCCCCCGTGGACCAGATCATTTTGTACCAACACCATTGGCTGATTGAAACCTCCGCCAATAAATATGCCGGTTCCAAGTGTTTCGGTTGAACTAACAGTCAAACCGTCAAAAAGGCTACTTCCAAGGTTGAAACCAATGACATTTCCTACATTACCGCTGATGCTAAAATCAAAACCAGACCAATTGGCACCACCCTGAGCAGTCCAAGTAATAAGGTCACCAAGGCCCGGGATATCATTTAATAACGAGAACGTAGCAGGGCCATCGAATGATACAATGGTTGTTCCCGCATTGTTCAACCCCAACCCAAGCTCAATGGATCCAAACCAGTTGTACGTTTGCGGTGAATTGAAATTATTACCCGTCCAACGTACGGACCAGCTGGTTCGGGAAGGGTCATTCGACCAAAGATAATAACCGGAAGCGGTGGGCAGGGATGGATTGCCACCAACTCCAAATGAAGCATCGGTAGGCCCATTGTAAATAGGCGTCGCAAAAGCACTGCCTGCGACAAAAGCCACTGCAATCAGAGACAACGTGACAAATTTGACAAAATCTTTCATTGATTCCCTCCCACGGCATGGATTGATAGCGTTCCACTACTTTAAAGTTGTTCAGAGTATGGTTTCACATTCGGCAATCAATGTATTTGCAATATATTAGCCAATTTTTAACTTATTGTTTTCATTACAATTTATTATAAATTCAATAGGCATGTAAAATAATCCGACAGGTCAACAGGTAAAAGTCTCCTTTAAACAACGAGATCTCCCCGATGTGCTACAGCTTAAACAATTGAAACCTACTTTGGCACGGGAAACACCGAAGTTCCTTGATCCACCAATTACCGGGACTTCGCACTTGGGTTTTTCGTTTTTCCACAACCTGCATTCCGAAAGTCGTTATGAATTTACACGACTTAATTCTACTGCCCCAATCGAGCCCTTATGCTCTCCCTTTTTCCCACGTTGTTTCTTTTTGGCTTCACGCATTGCAAGACGCACGTCGTAGAAATGCCGTTGGCAGGAGTCAACTTAATTACCAAGAAGCAATTGGCAGTAACTCGCAAGATGCGAGAACTGGATCGCCACATGCAGAGCCATATTTTTCGACGCAACCACAGTATTCTTTGACGATGAATTTCATGTCAAAAATATCTGAATTTGCATAGACAGTCCAAACCACCACACTCACCGGAAGGGAGTTTCCACTTTGTACGAAATCCCTTGTTTACTGACCGGTGAATTTACGCTCCACCTGGAGGAAGGAATATATTGCGCGCCAATCTAAGACCGTGTTCGGTCACCAAACTTTTGTCGAGAATCTTCTCGATCTCAGTATTGGGTTTGCCTGGCAAAATTTCCTGTAGATTCACTAAGTCATCCGCATCCCAAATAACCCTGAATTCTGGTGAATCAATAGCCGCCGGGGTATGATGTTTCCCGATGATCTCGCAAACGGTACGGATAAATCCGGTCTCTGCACCTAGGTTTTCCAATATGTAAGCCGCTATTGCCGGCCCCTCCAGCTCCTGGTATTTGCCGGCACTCGAGCCATGTTTACGTTCCGCTTCATGGATGCCGATATCGTGCAGGTATGCTGCTGTCATGGTCAGTTGTTCGTCGGCATCGATATGCCGGAGCAGTTCCCTGGCATAACCAGCGACCTGCAGAGCGTGCTCAATCCGTTTTTGATCGGCGCCAAAATAATTTTGCATGGCTGCCTTTACCTGGTCGAGAAACATTCTCACCCCTTTGCTCTTGTCTCCATCTTAAGTCCAATTAGCCTGCGACCAAAGTGCTATTAAACACACTGTAGTGCCGGATGAGACAACAGTCAATGCTGCGAGAAGCGCGCTTCCGCATTTGACATTTTCGCCTAACCTTGGCAGCAAGAAAAGAGGAGCTCATGAAGATACAATACTTGATCGTCGTACTAATATTCAGTTTTCCTGGAAGGACCCTGGCGGGGCGCTTCGGTACCCATCTGGACGATGCAATCATACCTTCGCTGATCTGCGGGATCGTCCTGTTGCTAATCGTCCAGGGAGGACATTACATTATCTGTCGGATGTGGCGGGTCGTCAGATTCAAGCTGGTTTCAAGCCATCGACGCCAGCATCGCAGACCTGGTTGATGTGTTGTTCCACAAGGGGGAGCTAAATCGATCCTGGTCGTCCCAGAACTATTGTGCCCACTCCTCGATGCCCCCCTGCAACGAAGCATTTGCCTCGACGAACTTCCTGATCAGAGCTGCCGACGTTTCGGGGAGGTTGACAAATTCAACCCCAGCCCCAAGTGGATAACTGGGCCTCAAGGGTCGTTTTTCCATATTCACCCACACCACCCTGGCCCGCACCTCGATAATCTGGCTGGCTTGTCCGGGGAGATTGAAAGCGATATCGAGAAACTCGTCGAGTTGCGCCGGATAATCGGTCTCGAGAAACATTCCCCCCTCGCTGATATCCATACTGGCAGCATAATGGTGCAGGCTCTCCGATCGGAAAAAGACCGTGGTCGAACAGAGGGCTCGCTGAACACGTTGTTCGACACTGGGGAGAAATTTCCGTCCCATCGACAGAAAGGTTTTTCGTTCCAGGGGCTTGGACAAGACGCCCTGGCAGCCGGTATTCAGACACTGTAGTTTTTCATGCGCCTGCGTCCGACTGTACAGCATCACCACCGGAATCCCGGCATAGATGTTTTGCTGTTTAAGCTCCGTACATAACTTGACCCCATCCATCCCGGGAGAGCCAATATCCATGAAGATCAGATCAGGCCGGATCTGCTGTAATTCTATCTTGGCCGTAGCGTAGCAACTCATCGGAATAACTTTAAGGTCCGAGTCTTTCAGAAACTTTTGTTCCAGATCGAGAAAAAATTCCGACTCATCGATCAGCATGATGCATGGTGTATTCATCGAAAGGCCCCTCCGCTGAGCTGTTCAGCTTGCAATTCTTCTGTATTTCGCCCCTTGGAGATGTTCAAAAACTCTCCAGCAAGAGACGTATCACTCACCTATCGACCGAACAAGCCGAACACTTAACTGAATCGGGAATTGAATTGTGCCGGGTTCTTCGGGGTTGCGACGGAAAAGACCTCTTGAAGCGCTGAGAAATCATCCGGCTGGTTGCCGGTGATGACAAAAGGCGGGCAAAGAACAATCTGTTTCAAGCGATAATCGAGAAATGCGGGAACCAGGGGCACTTGCGCCTGCTGGGCGATGTGATAAAAACCGGTCTTCCAGCGCTCAACCCGGCTACGGGTCCCTTCCGGGGTAATGCCGAGGAACAGATGCTTACGCAGATCGAATTCAGCGACCAGTTGGGCTACCACACCATGAGCCTTTCGGCGGTCAACCGGTACTCCGCCGAGCCATCTCAGCAAGGGTCCCAACCCCCACTTGAACAGGGTATGCTTACCGATCCAGTTTGCGTCGATCCTCAAGGCGATGACCGCGGCAATCCCGAAAACAAAATCCCAGTTCGACGTATGCGGCGCGACGATTACCAGCATCTTCGGCTGTTCCGGCAACTGACCGACGATCTTCCAGCCATACAGCTTTAAAACTGTTCGCCCCAGCCAGACACTAAAGAGATTGCCGCGTCGGGGAAGTCCCGACGGCAGGACCGGGGATGTCACAGGATCTTGTGCCACGGAGAAAGAAAGACCTAACCAGGTTCGGAAGTTTTCGAGACGATTGGCAAATTGGGGACTCGCGGACCCTTCTGGTCAGCCGGAGGCGGTGGTTCACTTTCGCCACCGAACAGTCGAATAATCCAACGAAACACATTCTTAATCCCGCGCCAGATTTTCGGCAAGAGCCAGATGACGAGCGCCACAAACACCAGCAAGCCGGCAAGAAACACCCAGGGATGATGCAAGGCAGTCCAGAGCCCGGCAACCACGGCAACATCCTCACCGATGGAGACCACCCAGTTGCTGAACGGTTCCGGCGAGGTGTTGATCAGCACCCGCGAACCGGCCTTGGTGGCGTGGGTTCCGGCCGCCAGTCCGCCACCGACTATTGCTGCGGCCAGAGTGATCGCCGGATCGACTTCGCCGACAGCGCCAGCAGCCATAGCTGCTCCGGCCGGGATGCGGAGAAAGGTATGTAAAGTGTCCCAGCTGCTGTCGACCCCCGGAACCTTGTCGGCAATGAATTCGACCAGGTACATCGCTCCGGCGGCCAGCAACACCAGGGGATTGGCCAGTATTTGCAGATCAGGCGGTAACACCATGGCCCCGGTCGAGCCCATGTAACCAAGCACCAGGATTGCAGCATAGAGATTGATACCGCTGGCCCAGGCAACCCCAAGCGTCAGGCCAAGGATTCCGGCTATCTCATTGAGTTGCTCCATAGAGCTCCTTTCGCAAAGGTCGTTGCGCAGTTTCTGCCATTGTAACTGATTTTTCCGGCAGGGACATCCTTTGTGAGCGGTGAAAAAAGGCCGCCTCATAAGTCAGGCGGCCTGGATTGAAAACAAAGTTGCGTTTCTTGTCAGATCTAAACTTCAAGATGCTTAGCGGCCGCAGGCCAAGGAGTGAGGCGTCGCTCTCGCCAGAGCGCAAACAGCGACGAGGATATAGGGGAGCAACCTCGACCGCCTCAAGTGCGGGTGCCCGATGCTTATTTGAGGTCCCCCTGGATGCCGATTCGGATCGATTCGAAGCGGACATCGCAGCCTGAAGCCTCAACCGCCTGCCGCGCCAGGTGGACCAGAGCGGTACAGCAGGGAACTTCCATATGCATCACCGTGATGCTGCGCACCTGGCTCTGTTGGATCATGGCGGTCAACTTTGCCAGGTAAGGCTCAGTGTTGTCCAGCTTGGGACAGGCGATCAGGAGAGCCTTATCCTTGAGAAAGTCCTTGTGGAAGTCCGCGTAGGCAAACGGAACGCAATCGGCAGCCAACAAGACATCGGCATTTTGCAGAAAAGGCGCCGTCGGCGGGACCAGGTGTAACTGGACCGGCCACTGTTTCAGTTGTGACTGGCGGGAACCGGTTTCATCCTGCACAGCAGCCACCGGAGCCACCGACATTACCCGGGACGAGGGGCAGCCGCCGGAACTGGCAAAATCCATCACTTTGGCTGAGGGGCAGCCACCACCGGCGTGGGCTGCCGGGGCATGCTGTGCAGAGACGCCTTGCTTTTCCAGGTGTTGCCCGACGGCCACCTCGTCAAATTCGTCAGCTGCACGTTTTTCAATAATAATCGCGTCTTCTGGACAATGACCAAGACATGCGCCGAGCCCGTCGCACAAATTGTCCGCCAGCAGTTTCGCCTTGCCATCGATGATCTGGATGGCTCCTTCGGCACAGGCCGGCACGCAAAGACCGCAGCCGTTGCATTTATCTTCATCAATTTTGACGATTTCTCGTATCATTACAGTTCTCCTCTGACTGACTTTTCTCCAGTATAACGGTTCGTATTTATGGCTTCCTTGACAAAAGTCAAAGAGCGGTTGGTTCAAAAAAAATAATGCCAGAGCAGATCGAGGCGGCCACGTTTTATCAGGTAGGGGCCGGAAAATTTCATGATCTCCCGAACCCGCTCCCGGTGTCCGGCACGATAACAATGAATCTGGCAGTGTTTACAGGTCGGTTTCGGGTCGAGTGGACAGCGAATCCGCCGTTCAATGGCATAATCGAGAAATTCTTGACATTCGCTACAGACCAAGACCCGCGTTAAGCCGCCAGACGTGAGTTCATGGTGACCGGCAAACCGCCGTTTCGTAACCTGATGGTGGCAGTGGCAAAAGATACCGGTAAACCTGACCAATACTTTCAGGTCTTTGAGTTCTTTTGGGTTAAGTGTCGATTGTTTCATGCGCCCAGCTTAACAAACCCGAACCATCGTTGCCATGACCTAAATCAAGGTATTCTTCCATCGGCCGATAAATTTCATGTGTTTGGCTGATTTGCGCCGATAGTCAACTTCTCCGAGCCCACCTCGCTGATACTGATTTTAAACCGCAGCAGTCCGGCTTGGAGGGAGATCTCCGGAGTCGCGGAACTCTGCGTCACATTTGCTCATGGCTCGAATCCCAGACACCCGTCATCGGCTGACCGGACTAGCCTGGAGGCCGTGCAGATTCGATCGCTCATTCCTAGGCACTGTGAGCATCTGCTGAGGGGGGGGGAGAGGGGCGATATGCAAAGTGTCATGAAAAATTGTCTGGGGGAGCCTGGATTCCAGCCAAGCGTTGTTAAAACATAGCCTGGTTGGCAATCATGGATCTTCGCAAACACCGAATAAACAGGGTTGTTAAAACCTGTCGACTCCAGGTCAGGATGTATCCAGTCTGTTATCCATTGTCCAAAAGAGCAGGAGACGTCCAAGCCTTGTCAGGAGCGGCGCTGTCGAACACCATCACTGCAACAGAAATCCCCGGACCGATTTCCCGGTCAAGGTTCCCGTTCCGGTCATGACGCCTGAACTCCGAGCGCCGGCTGCCCGTGCTCATGATCTGCGTGCAAATGATTGACTGGCAGCCAAACAAGGAATGTCGACCCCTGCCCCGGAATACTGTCGACTTTGATTCCACCGCCATGCTTCATTATGATTTCGTGGCAAATACTCATGCCGAGCCCGGCTCCCATGCCGTCATCCTTGGTGGTATAGAACGGCTCGAAGATCTTTTTTTTCACGGCTGGAGGCATACCGCAACCATTATCCGTGATTGACACAATCACCTGGTCACCCTCAAACCAGCTACGGACCTTGATCTCACCACGTTTCTCGAGGGCTTGCGCTGCATTCACCAGCAGGTTTACAAAGACCTGATGGATTTCTAGCGGGGCACAGGTGACCGGCGGAAGTTCGCCAAGATCGCGCAATAATTCGGCCTTGTGGCTGATTTCGCTCCAGACGATCTTGATCGAACTTTCGAGACATTCATTGATATCACTTGGTTTGAGGGCGGTCTTATCAACCCGCGAAAAGGTTTTCATATTCTGAGCGATCGCCTTGACCCGTTTGGCCTCCTCCATTGTCTCATCAATGAGCATCGGAACATCGGTGATCATCGTCCTGAGTTTCAACCTGCTTCGTTCTGCTTCCAGTTTTGCAACTAGCACAGCAGGCTGGGCGTCATTCAGCAGCCCGGTTTCCGCGGCAAAGTACTCCATAAAACAGTCAATATACTTGCCCAAGGTTTTCAGGTTGCTGCTGATGTAACTAACGGGATTGATGATCTCGTGGGCGACCCCGCCACTCAGCAGTCCGAGCGTGGCCATTTTTCCCCGATGTAGCATTTGCGACTGGCCGTCTGCAATTCGACATGCGCCTGTTCAACCACCCGGTTGATGATCTGCAATTCGTTGTTCTTCTCCTCGAGAGACTCGGTCAACTGCCAGGCGGCATCGAGGGCCTCGGTCAGATCGGCCTCGGCCTGACGTTGCTCGATCATGGAAACCTTAAGGTTGTGCAAGGTTTTCATCACCATGAGGACAAACAGCGCTGCAACCACCGCCGGGACCAGAGATGACTGTACCGTGAGTGAATTGAGCTGGGCGGTCTGTCCGGTTACATCATGATAAAGCTCGAAAGCCCCGGCAAAATGTCCGTCGCGCATGATCGGTACATAGGTCTCGGCAACATCGATATCGTAAGTCTGCTCCTCGAGACTGTTGGTCTGCTTTCTGACCAGCTTGGAGTATCCTCTGCCCTTGGCGACGATAGCATGAAAATACTCGTGGCGATTGATCTTGCCGATATCGGCGATATCGGTCGAGTAGATGATTGTCCCGTCGGGCTGGAAAAACTTGATCTTGATCAGTCCCAGATCACTGGTAATGCCGTCTAGTTCTTCAACAATATAATCCGGAATGATACCCTGGCTGAGCCAGTCACGCCAGTCCTCATCGGTGACGATTTCACGGCCGATGTGACTGCAGACCTTTTTTGATTCGATCTCAACATTCTGGATCATCATTGCTGAGAAACGTGGCGCGATGTAGAGGGTATTGAGCAGCGGCATGGCAACCGCAAGCAGCAGGGTAATGAACAGTATCCAGCGCAGATGCTTTTCCTTCAGCATGGCGACTCCTCTTTAGCCCAGAACGACAGCTGAGCGAAACGTCGTTCGATGTGCAGGAGTGCTCCCCCTAGCCTCCCTGCCGATTATGACTCATGTCGCAACCGATCGGCAGCCAGCCATTGGATGGCTCGCCAGACTCTTCCGGCCAGCTGGCCAATCTATCAAGCACAGGCATTGCCCTATCTTTTCGACATGAGAGAGGAAGTTCTTAACGGATATGTTTTGGAAAAACGAAATGCTGCAATGCGGGGAAAGACTATTCTTTGTAGCTCTCGGCGAGGTCAATCAGCAAATCATGGTCGAGAATGGTGATAATCTTGCCCTCGACCCGGAGATAACCCTCATCGGAAAGCTTGCGCAAGGTGCGCGAGAGAGTTTCGCTGACCGTACCAAGGTTCGAAGCGAGTTGGGATTTGGAGACCGGCAAGGTCAATTCCGCTTCGTCACCGGCAAGTTCGAGCAGGTAGCGGGCCAACCGGGCCGGCACATCCTTGAAGGTCAACTCTTCGATTTGCGAAGCGAACTGGCGCAAAAAACGGGACAGGCCGCCGATCATGTTGATGGCAATACGGGACTGGCTGTGCAGCAGTTGCAAAAAACTGGTTTTAGGAAAGAACAGCAATTGAGCAGCTTCGAGCGGCTCGGCGTAAGCAGGATAACAGCCGTCACCAAAAATGGCGGCTTCGGCGAAGGTACCATATGGATGGACAATATGCAGGATACGCTCCTTACCCTCCGGGGAGAGCTTGTAGACCTTCACCTTGCCTGACGCTACAATGTAGAATCCCTCGGCCTCATCCCCTTCGCAAAACAACAGCTCGCCCTTATTGACTTGACGCAGAACGACGATCCGTTCCAACAGGGAAAGATCGTCACTGGTCAGTCCTGAAAAAAGCGGATTTTTTTTAATGACTTCAATGGCTTCCATGTATCGGATCTTAGCAGGTTCGAACCCGTTCTACAATAGTTCGCTGGAGAATTTTTCGCTGTTGGCAAATCAATCTATGACCGACAAGTGCAGGATGATCCGCATCACCTTTTCAGACAGTCCTGGCGCCAGCAGCAATTCATTTCGGGACATTGTTGACGCCATGCAGCACCAAAGCAGGGATTATTTCCTTCTGTCTGCTGGATCATTCGCACAAGATCCGCCTTCTGCAACTTACCGATCCTCGAAAGACCCAAATGCCTTGCTCGTGCCCGAATCGTTTCCATATTCATATGTCACCTCCAATAAGTGTGCCGGGGATCAGGTCCCGTGGATGCTGATAGGACCTGGACCTGATCTTGTTGTTTTGCATTGTGCCGACTTATTGCAGATCGCTGACTAAGGAAGCTGCGCCTTCCGCTTGATGCAACATAGATTAAGCTTTGGGGGGCTGAATGTTGCTAGTGAACCTTGATTTTGATTTCTCTCTCCTTGGCCTCTTCGGTTTTCGGGAGCGTTATTTTGAGGATCCCCTTGTTAAACCCGGCATCCACCTTGTTCCCGAGTACACTAACCGGCAGTTTAAGAGTCCTCTGGAATGAGCCGATGTGACACTCGAATCGATGATAGTGCTTATCGTCTTCTTTCCGTTCTTCCTTCTTTTCCCCTTTGATAGTCAGAATGTC
>Ga0055481_10000413_pt1 | contig 13942 bp, 13 predicted proteins | sample Muzzi_PWC_D2_FD_57936 | JGI IMG/M metagenome (GOLD analysis project Ga0055481, IMG submission 57936) | Wetland microbial communities from San Francisco Bay, California, USA, that impact long-term carbon sequestration - Muzzi_PWC_D2 | ecosystem: Environmental > Aquatic > Marine > Wetlands ... | reverse complement strand
ACCATGTTTGTCCGTGACGAAATGGGCAGCCGAGCATCATATACGCCGCTTCTGCGGCTGAAGAGTCCATCCGAGGAAACGCGGTAATGAATTTGGACGACATCGTTGATCTGTGCCGCGCATCCACCGTGCCGGCAGAACTTAGTTCGGCGAGAATCTCAAGCCCATCCGCGCTAACTGTCCCAGTCCCCACCACCTCGAAGGAAGCAGTGGCGCGGATTAGTCTGTAGGTATATACAAGTGAACCGGGAGGGAGACTGAGTGTGTTTGGAATGACGACCCCAAGCGGTGGGTCGAAGGTCGCTCCCGCCGGCTCCATGGCCCACGAAAGATGTGGTATGACGCCCGCAGGCGCTCGAGCCGGAAGAGGCCTAGGTGCCAATACGTTGAGCGATAGTGTCGCGGGATTCTCAGGCGTCGGTACCGAACCGTCACTGAGACGCATGGACCCTGCAGATATCGTCATGCTTACGCCAGAAATTCTCTCGATCGTAAGAGAAACATCAGACGCGCCATCATAGACGACGTCAGCAGTCGCGTCGAATCGGGGAAGAGTGATCGGCGCGGACATTGTATTGCCAGTTCGTGGCACAACGGAGATAGAGTATTCCTCAGACGGAAAGCGGAGGAGCAGCGGATCAATTGGCATTCCCGCGAGTGTTGAGGCAGTGGTTCCGTCGATCACTAGGCGCCCCGGGCCAGAGCCGCTCACGCCATCGAAACGATAGTGCCCAGCTTGGTCACTGAACGTTACGGCAGGTGGCTCGTTCCCTACGCTCAAGGTACACTCCACGCCTCCAATCGGCTGCATCGAATCATCAAGCACTGTCCCTGAGAAAGCCGTGAGCAGGTCTGGGTTATTGTAGCGCCTTCTCTGAATAGGATTTTCACGGACAAGGGCTTGCACTGAAAACACGGTGGGAAGCGCTGCGTTCTCCAGAAAGTCTGCCTCCACAAGCTGGAGCCCCTCGTCCGGACCGAGCGCATAGTCGACTTCTGCGTAGCCGCTGGCATCCGTAACAATCACGACGTTCGTATACCCATTCACGGTACCACCGCCGCGTGTCACCGAATATGTAACTGGAACGCCTGAAACTCCGTTGCGTCCATCGTTGACCCACACACGGAGAGCCTTGGCAGCCTTCGAGCTCTGCTCTGCACGCTGGTTATCACCCGAAGCGAGATCGATAAACGCTGGCATTCCTGGATTCGCCGAGGCGATTAGAGAAACCTCACTATTGACACCAGTCGACGTCGCGACGACCCGGTTGTTCGCTTGGCCCGCGTCGCTTCCTAGAGTCCAGTACATGCTCACCGTACCGTTGTCGTCTGTCTGACATTGAAGTAACTGTGATTGCTCTCCTGCGCATAGCAGACCTATCGCTCCGCGTAGGGTACCGTCGCCTCGCGTCACTCTCACCGTCACAGTCTTTCCGATCAGCGCCGCACCGTACTGGTCCAGCAGTTGGATCTGAATCGGTTCTATGAGCTCCGTGTTGACCTCACCCAGCTGTCCATCTCCTGAGAGAAGCTCGATACGTGCCTCAGCTGAGGGATCTACCTTCGTAACAACGATATCCTTCTCGGTGGTGTTTCCAAGGTGATCTGTGGCCACCACCGTTATCAGAGTTGGCTGGTCTGCGAGAAGTGATACCTCGGAGGCGAGAAACGTTGCCGTATTTCCGTACCCAGGTTGCACGAGCGCGGGTGCCCCGTCCACCATGACTGTGAGCGGAAACGCAGGAAAGGACCTATCGAGGAGCCCGCCGCCCACATAAACAGTCGCCGCCGTCGTTACTGAATTGTGCATAGGATAATCGACAGCCAACTCCGGCCCTTCAGAGTCGTGAGTAACCAGGACTGTCACGGGCGCACTTCTGACACCACATGACGAGACCCCGGTAACGTGCAGAGCCTGCGCCGCGTTCACATCGAGTAGAACGTCATGGACGAACACGCCATTATCCGTAGGCACCGAAGCCGTGCCACCGTTGCTCGTGACTTCAACACTTTGGGCTTCCGGTGCGAGCCCACTAAGAGTCAGACTCGAGGAATTTGTGATCGGAGCTACCGGATCGATGATGGGCTGTAACGGAACGCGCGGCGAGAGCTGTTGAGCCGGGTGGATACCTTCAATCAACTCACCAGATGCATCTGAGATAGCGTTGCTTAAGTTTACAGAAAACGAATCACATTCTGCTAGAACCGATGGAAACTCAAACGTCGCCGACAATCCATCGGGAGCAAGGGTTGCAGCCATGGGCAGTAACGGTACCGCGTCGCCACCGACGAGAAAACATGAATAAGTGTCCAACGCGATTGGCGCGACAGGCTCGGTGAACTCGAGAGTTATCACTTGGAAATCAGCTATCAGTCCCAAGGCAGGGTCAGGACTCATAGCCAACGGGCTTGGTGGAACGCCATCTGTGGACGGCAGTTCTTCACCGATGGCCAACTGGTAAGTACCAACATCTAGTACATTAACAAACCCATCGCGATTCAGATCGGCAGCTTGGTCGAAGGCCGGCTCGCCGTACGCAGATCCAAGCGCGCTAAGGAGCTTGGTGGCGTCTTCCTGATCCACCACGCCGTTGCGGTCGACATCGCCTTGTAGAACATGATATTGAATCACCGCCTGCCCACCGCGTTGGCCATTCCCGGACGGCATGATCGGGGCGGCGGGGCTCCAGATCTCACCATCAAGCTCGTTGTAGAACTCGTCCGTGATGGTGTAGTTGAGAACGATTGTCGCTATATCGGCGCGAATCGCAGTGTCGAAAACTATTCGCAGAGTGTCGACGGATCCATCGTACGTCAGGCTAAAGTCAGTCACTTGCCCCTGATCGACCGTCCAAACGAGGACGGAGGCCGCCGGGACTGAAACCGGTTCGTCAAATACAATCGCGAGTTCGTGCAATCCTTGAGCATCCACAACCCAATCCGAAGGCAGCGGGTCGACAGCGATGAGACGAGGGCCAGTTTCGTCGGTGTTGAATTCTCTCTGGCCTCCGCCCCGCCAGCGCACAACCTTACGATCCACGGCGCGTGCGACTGGCGACATCTCGAGGCCGCCACGCGAAGACGAGTCTTGGGCGAGAGAAACGCCGCCCACCAGTGCGATCATGAATGCCGATGTGAACCGCGCCATGTCACTTCCCTTACTCTCCGTGACTATTGTATTTGGCCAAGTCTGGTCTCGATCGCTCGGTATTGGTTCAACTCAATAGCTGACCGACCACTACGTAGCCAGACCGTGCATGTTTGGCCGCAAGAAGTACGGACGCCAACTACACGGAACTGCCATGGGAACGAGAAAACCCGGCGCCGCTAGCAGTCTGAACCCGCAATCTTCGCAGAATAACCAAGTGCCCGGCTGCTAAGACCAGGAGGGCAAAGGAGATTAGGCCCCATGTGGAGGCAGCCGGGATAGGGCATTCCTCCGTACCAGCTATGATCAACCGGACCGTGTCCACGGTAAACACGATCGGAAGAGCCTGTGCATCGCTGAGGGCACTTGCTGGTCCAAGTGACAGTTCGAACTCGCCACAGGCATCATGCGCTACATCGAACACTACTTCAGCCAAGATATCGTTTACGCCGTCTATCGCCACGGTAACCGAGCTATCGGCCGTGATCGCGTTTACAAAAACCCCGCCGTCCGGTTGGGCGATGACCATGCTAAAAGCAGGGTCTAACGTTAGTCCGGCAGCTAGGAAGAGATTCCGTGAGTCAAAGAAATTGGTGGCCGCCGCGTCCGCAAGCACCTCCCCCCTTGCATCTCCAATTTTGTTGATGTCTACATCCAGGGAGTAGCCCAGAACGGGTGTTGTATTGAAGCGAAGATGGAACAGGATCTGCACGCTAGCGCCCGGCTCGGCGTAAAGTACTCCCGGTTGGGGAATGATCTGCTCTGTACCAGTAGCGTGCGCGGGTATGGTAGCGCCTACGTCAGTAGGTTGCATTACACGGTGTTGCCCGCGGCGCGAAAAGGCCACATCGAGCACATTTATGACACCGTCTCTATTCACGTCGAGAGAAGTGTGTAGGCCCGGAACCGCAACGGCCCGACTGAATTCAGCAGAAGAGAATTCGTCCGAGACACTCAGTGCCCTGTATTTGCCATCGGTGCTTTCGCCGCCAAGCACGACGCCCGACAAGGGCGCAAGGGCGACGAACAGGAGCGTTCCGGCCAGCGAGGCTGGGCGGACTCCGAACTCATTCGTTTGCAGTTTGAACAGCCGATCGGGGCGGTGATCCTCTCTTGACACACCTCGCAAGCGCACAGATGAAGCCCGGTGCCTCAACGCGCGATTGATCCCACGAGCCAGAAACATCGACTTCTGCTCCTACTTCCACCTCGTTCCGGCCTAAGCGTATCCTAGTTGCCGTGTCCTTCGCACGCAAGAGAAAAGTGGTCGGAGAACATCAACTTCCTCGGCCAGTACAGCTTCGCGCTGTCTGAAACCGTTGCTCAAGGGCAGCTCAGACCGCTTCGCGACCCCGAGGAGAAATACGCCGAGGCGGCCTTGGCGTAACTGGCCGATTGTCAGGGGCCTAGTCCTACCTCGCCATTCCGGAATACCTGACGCCACTCGCCAGTAACTGACCGGCTAAGCAGTCCGCGACCGCCTCTAGCGCCGCGGTTTGGAATGCATGCCTCTTACACTTGAGCTTCATCAACCCGCATCTTCTCGTATTTCGGGTACCCGTTCCTGTCGGAGACCCGCGTGAAAACCGCCTTCTTGGGCTACCAGTGCAAGTTTCTGCCGATCGCGTGGTCGAGGCACTAGTGGAGTCCCTTTGCTCCCGCCGATTCGTGAGCTATACTGTAGTGACCGGAAGGGCGAAATTCGGCTCCATGCCGTGTGAGCGCTACTCGCGCTCCTATACCCGCCGGTCTTTTTTTATGCGCCGCCATCGGTGGTTCCCGCTGCGTCGTCTTGCCGGAAATCCGGCGGAATCGGTTCCTTTCGATGGTAGTACTCGCCGGTACCTCTGGATTCCGTATCATCCCGATCGAGGATCAGCCCCACCTTCGGCCAAAGCAGATCGAGGAACCTCCGCTCTCGGCGTTCAAAGCAACCTTCTTCACCGACGATGACGCGCCCCTTGGCATTGAACAATACCGGGTCGCCGGCCTCGTCCACGAAGGCATGGCGCACGTCGGATTGCCCGATGTTGCTCGCGGGATCACGGTTTGAAGCATGTTCGTCGGGGCAGCGACTCGTAGCGTCTTGACTTCCGGGCCGGAGGAGAGTTGCTTAAAGATCTGCTCCACGTTGATCTTCACGTCGTCGCCGCTGTTGACACAACCAGCTCGCCGGGTATAGACCCCGACCGTTCAACCACGCGGGCACGAGCTCGTGATTCTCCCCTGCCTGAAAAGATGGCCCCCTCCGATGAGGGGGCCGAGGATCTGAACCCATTAGCCTGCGGGGTAGAGCAGCACCGAACAGGATCAGATTGTCAATCGTGTGCAAGCGCTTCAAGGAAGCGATTGATATCTTCTTTGCGATACCTCTTCGTGCCGTTTCGTCCGTTGCCAAAGTGGCAGGCTGGAATTCCGGCTTGTTCGAGTATTCGCGAAACCGTCGTGCGCGAGCAATCCCATTGCTCAGCCAGCGTCTTTACCGCGACGTACCGCGTATCGTGCCGCGCTACACTTTTTGATGATTGTTTCACCACAAAGCCGTTCTATTCTTCCTTCAACAACAGCTCGCGCATCGCCCATTCAACCGCCAGTCCGATGTGGGGAAGGTCGCGGCTCGTGAAGCTATGGCTACGACGCCATTCGTCGTTCGCATCTTTGAAGCTGCGCGAGATCGTGAACGTGTGGAAGGCATTTTCTTCGTTGGCGGTCTCGACCGCCTGTCGCCAGATCGCTGCCTGCACACGATCAAACTGTTTGGTCGCAATTGGCTGGTTGTTTCTTGCGGTCTCGGACACAATCTCCCTCCCATGACGAACAAGAGCGTGTGCTTGGTCTCCACTGAATAAGGGCAAGAACGTTTCCGCAGAAGCTCCCAGGAGTGGTCTCGGGAGCACACGATAGTGACGGCAGCCCCAGGCTTGGGTCAGGATGAACAGGGCAACAAGGAACATTGCAGCGCAGATCGCGGAGGCCGTTGCGCCTTCCACGGTTGGCGGCCACCAACGCATGGCTGCTACCTGGCTACGGCGCGCCGGCGTCGCTGATTTTGCCGTTCCGGCCGTCGCGGATGCCCGGCGGGCAGAGGCGCTGCGCCGGGTCGTTGCTCCGCCCATCGAGGCCCGGGGAATGGTGGCGGATTGCGGTTTGGTGGTACCGCGATGGGCGTTGCCCGGTGTTGGGGCGGCGCTTCCCGTCAACTCACGATGCGCATCCTGTACAATCCCGAGGACGCGGTAGGCTACATCCCTCTCGCCCGGAAGGGTGGAGTGCTGCGCCTTGCTTACGTACTCCAGGCGAAGCCGATTGAACGCGGTATCGATCTCTCGCCGCTTTACGCCGGGAGCCAGCCCGAGACTCTTGAACGCTTCTTTCTCAGTCATGTTCATCCTCGTTTCACGAGTCGATTGGCGACATCCGTGCGGAAGTACTCGATCATGTCGTCGGCGTCGGTGAGGAAGCGGTATAGCACCTTCCCCCTCAAGATGCTCGCGGTTGCCTTCAACACCCGTTCATTGACGTCGGATCGCTGGTCCCCAACACCAACGGTTTCAATAATGGCGCCCTTTTTCTTGAGTGCGTCTGCCGCCCATGTCGCGGCGCCGGCGTGCCCATCGGACAGCACAACGATGTGAACGTCTCCGCTTGACGGGAGGATCCTCTTCGCGAGCCGAAGCGGCGGCCCAAATGCTGTACCGCCGCCGAAGTCAATCGAATGGATCGCGCGCTCAATTCTACCGCGGTTGCCCGCGCAGCGCGAGAAGGGGAAGATCAGGTGGGCGTCGTTATCAAAGGCGATGATCGCAAGGTGGTCATCGGCGCCGAGTTGCTCGCGTGAGTCGAGCATGGCCATTATAGCCTGCTTCGCGGCGTCGAGGCGGGTCGCGCGACCACATTGGGCTTCCATGCTCCACGACCGATCCAGAATGAACATGAACATCTCCGCTATGATCGCACTCACGACACGGGACGAAGTGGTTGAGGTCTTCTTCAAGCCCCTCGCAACTTGTTCAAGGTAAGTGTTCCGTGACATCGCTATTTCTCCGTTTGAATGGGAAATACGGAGGACCGCGCCTGAAGCGATCCTCCGTCGTTGCTTGATCAGGACTCTGCGGAGCCCGCGAAGAGCCCACCGAGGCCCTTCTTGATCTCACTGGTGCTCTTCCCGCTGATCGTGTCCGTGACGGTGACGATTAGCGTACCCTCGACGGTGAATTCGTATTGGACCTCGATGCTGTCATCACATACCGGCCGAGTGGACAGTTCAGGGAGGTCGAGGTCGCCGTAGACGATGCAATCGTTGGGATCGGCTCCGTCGGGCCCTGAGACAATGGTGACCCTCGCCTCGGTCTGCCCTTCTTCGACCAATCCGAAACGTTTCGTCTCCTTAGCGGGCACCCGCGTGTTGGCCGGGATGATCACGGAGGCTCGCATAGCACCGTGTTGCATGGCGAGGCAGCACAACGGCTGGCTGGTTACGTCTGCAACCTCGATGGGCGGCGGCAGAACCTCCTTACCTTCTCGGTCGACCACCGCGATGCCGTTGTCACTGGCTACGCGGGCAGCAAAGATCGCCGCGCCCATCGCCACCGCTTCGTCGGGATTGATGTCAGTTCGCAGCTTCTCGCCGAAGACGGACGTGAGCATGGCACGCACAGCGGGGATCCGGGTCGAGCCGCCCACGAGAACCACGTGGTCGATGTCGTTTGGCGTGACCTTCGCAGCCTTGAGGGCTCGCTCCGTGATCGTCTTGGTCGTGTTGACGATCGGTGCGATCAACGCCTCGAACTCCGGGCGCGTCAGCTCGAAGATCAGCCGTTTGTCCCCCACTGAGATCATGAACTCAGCCTTGTCCGCCTGGCTCAGGACCTTCTTCGCGTTCTCCGCCTTATCGAGGAGCTCGCGCCAGGTGATCAGGTCGCTCTCGGGCGTGATCTCGATGCCGTGTTCGGACTTGAACGCATTCACTCCTCCGGCGGCGAGCAAGTTGTCGATGTCGGATCCGCCCAGATCTCGGTCGCCGTCGGTGGCGAGCACCTCGAACTTCTCTGCCTTGATCCGTAGGATGGTTACGTCGAACGTGCCGCCGCCCAGGTCGTATACCGCGAGCTTGCCCGATTCACCCTTGTCGAGCCCGAAGGCCAGCGCCGCTGCGGTGGGCTCGTTTACGACTTGCAGGACGGTTACGCCGGCCAATTCGCCGGTGCGGCGAGTAGCGACTCGGGCGGTGTGGTCGAAGTAAGCAGGAACGCTGATCACTACGGCAACCACCTTGACTCCTAGTGCCGCCTCCGCGCTTGCGACCAGGTAGCGAATCACGAAGCTGGACAATAGCTCGGGTGGGTAGGGCTTGTTGCTGTCGGGATGAACAAAGGCCGCGATTGACTCGCCTGCCGAGTCCGTCCTTCCCATACTCCTCTTGAACAGACTAACCGTGTATTCCGACGCAAACGCATGTTGGTTCACGGCTGACCTACCCACAATGGGGCGTTTCTCTTCACGGAGATTGACGACCGAGGGCGTGAGCGGATCACCATCAGTGTTCGGCACGATTTTGCAGGTCATCTCGGCCGCAAGGATGCAGGCGACACTGAACGTGGTGCCAAGGTCGATACCGAGTACGATCCCCTTATCGTCTTTTTTCTTTTTCATCGCTCTTGCGCTCCAGTTTGAAAACAACAACGTGTTCGGGTCGGAGAATCGTGCCATTCCACGTAAATCCGGCACGGACGATCTTGGCGACATGGCCATCCAAGTCAGGATTCGCAGCCATTTCCAAAGCCACGACCCGCTGGTGTTGGGGATTGAACGGTCCTGAACATCCCGCGATCTGCTCCACGCCGAGGCTTCGGAGGATCATGTGGATTTCGGCGGCAAACGACCCAACCGCGTCGTCGTACCGTTCGTGCAGCTGCCTGCAGCCGAGTTGCAGTGCCAGTTGCGTATCCTTGCGATACCAGGTGGTGAGGAATTCCCTCTCGTCGCGGATGCGATCAAGCAGGGCGATGAGTCCATCGACGACCGGGCGCTGGGCGGCCCGTTGCGTGGTCGTCGAGCATGCCTCCTGCAGGGCCTTCCGGAGGGCGGCTCCGTGCTCCTCGGCGGCTTGCGTGGCGGCAGCGACGATCCGATCACCCAACGGTTGGACTTGGCTCTCAAGGGACTCGCACAGGTCACGGCCTTGTTGGTCGAGTTGCTGGACGAGGCTTTCCGCGAACTTCACGCCGAACGTATCGATGTGCTCCGAGATCGCCGTTCGGCCCTCAAGGAAGCGCTCAGCTATCTGATCGGCGACAACTCGGTCCCGCTGATCGATGAGCGGGACGAGGTATGAGACCACTTGTTTAGCGAGGGCAGTGACCGTTACCGCACCTTCCGCCGCCTCGGGGCGTTTTCCATGATTCGTCGACGGCGTCGTCTTGTTTCTCTCGTCGGACCGGTGCGCTTCAGGAGAGGGTGATCGCGCGGGGTGTTCGACATCCGGTAGCGGATGGCTCGGATGCGCGGAATCGAGAGGGAGTGAACGATGGTTCTCTTTCTTTCGTTTGTTGAAACCTAACACGATGAATTTCCTTTCAAGAAAGTCCTCGCTTACGGGTCCCGGAAACGCCTGATCGCCAACAGTACGGCGAAAACCAATACACTGAGGACAGCCAAGTACGCGTGATCGAGAGGCTTGTTCGAGCTGGCGACAACCTCGGCGAAACGCAGTGAAGGTGTGATTCGTTGACTGATGAGAGCAAGGGCAATGATGGTCGCCGGAACGAGAAGTATGCTTGTGCGAAAACGCGTACTGGAGGGCTGCTGTTTTCTCCTCGGCTTGCTGATCAGCATCAGATAGCCCCATAGGCCGATCGATAAGGCTGCCAACGCGAACCAGTCGTAATCCGGCGAGAGTGTGTCCTGTCGCTCGACGAAAGGCAGTGCCTCAAGGATGCAGAACCCGCGGCCGTCTCGGATCCAGAGCATCAGCTCGCAGAAGATCCAGATCATGATGACGGTTTTCGCGGCGCGCACTTCCGATTCTCCATTACGCACAGGTTCTCATAAGGACTGGGGGCAGAATGTTTCTCAGGAAGCCTCAGGAAAGGAACTCGTCGATTCGGCGGAATTGGATCTGCTTGAGATAGGAGGTCAGGGTGGGATCGTTGCGAAGTACGGACTCGACTTTTTTGCACTCGGCCTTGACCGGGCAGAGGAAGATCAACTCTTGTACGCCACTCGGTGCTGCAAGAGTCTGCAGCGCGTTACTGGCGACATTTGAGGTGGACAACGTGATTTCAAACGCCGTCGGTACTCCCTTCGGGCTACGGCCATACACGTCCACCGGGTGCAGCCATTGACCGACTTTGTATTCGGTCTGAACGTTGGACCATTTTTTTGAAGTGAGATGGCGCGCCACCCGGCTGATCAGAATCGTGTGAACGATGCTACCATGGCCGATGTAATGAGGCGGTTTGGCTTGGCCAAGGGTCTTCCAGCCAATGTCGCTGACCTCCATGACCGTGTAGGTGGTACGCCCGAGGCGAACGTCATGTAGGGTTGCCAAGCCCAGGGCCTCAAGCGACTGAGCGAGCCTGTTCAGAATCTTGTAGTCCCGGATTTTCAACCGTGCCCGCCGCTCTTTCATCCAATCGTCGCGGTGGCGGGCGCAATCGAGAAGAAGATCGACCTGCTCCTGAGTGAGCGGCTGGCAACCGGACGTGGCCGTTCCAGCGGGCTTGGACGCCTTCCAGGGCGTGCGAAGTTCCGCCATGATCGACGGATAGTCGGTCAACGGCTTGGAAGGCGTCATGGGCAATCCAACCAGCTTGGGATTCATCAACCGCTGCCGGTGGCTCTCGTCTACGGCATCTTTGGCCAGGATCGGGGGGTCAAAATCGACCAAGTATGCTTCAGTGTAAGCGCCTCTTCCTATCTCGCGTACGAGTGCCTGTCCGCGCCCCAGACGAGGGATCATTGTCTTGGCCTGCGGGGGAAGATTCATCATCCTCGCGGCGATGTCGATGCTCATCACATCGCTCAGACCACCGACCACGAACATGGATTTTGCTGATGCCAGGACGGCGCGTGAGGTGTCCGGGAGAAGGTGGGGGACAACGATGAAGCCCACACCGGTTTCGCGCCCGCGAAGAAGTTGGCTGGCCAACGGTGCAATGCCGTTGGCAGATTCGAAATCAGCCTTGCGGCTAAGCACTTGCTGGGCTTCATCCAGAATGACCAGCGTTTTCAGAGTCGTATTGTGGACGTTTTGCGCGATGCCCTTCGCGATGATGCGCTCCACACTGAGGCTGATGATCATCTGCTGCGCCGACGCCGGCAGCGTCTCCATTTGCGGCACTACGATACTGCCAGGGGACAGCATGTGTTTTTCGAAGTCAATACCGTCGCACGTATCGAAAACGGTTCCGGTATCTTCAAGTAGGCCTTGAAGCTCATTGACCAAGCTGGCCTTGTATTCCGAATCTTTGCCGAACTTCGAGCCGCGCATCTGCTTGAGGTAATCGAGCACGTTGTAGAGACTGGGCCACGGTCTGTTTGGATCACGATCGACTCCGAAGTGGGTGCATAATCGCATGGCCACGTCGAGGAAGAGGTGACGGGATTTCTTGAGACCGCGGTATTCACAGAGGTGAGTGGCCATCCTCGCCAGCCACGACGCCAGCGACGCGCCGTCCGGGGGTCGAAACAGGCTGAGCCGTAGTTCTTCACGCACCTTGTGAACGTGGGTGCCAGGATGCGGGAGCGCGGCGATGCAGCTGAAGTCGCCTTTCACGTCGAGGATTAGAGTGGCGACGCCGGGAAGATTTCGGTTCGAGCCTACTGCGATGTTCAGAACCACAGATGTCTTGCCGCCACCGGTGATACCCGTGACAACGAGACTCCCGCAGTCAGATGCCATCCTAGAACCGACCCGGACGCCGGTTTCAGTGGTTTGTCCGATCTCGAAGTCGGGCGGATTATGGGGGTCGTACAGTTCCTCCTGCAGAGGCGGCGCAGCGAGCCAGTTCGGGGCGAGGCGCTGGTCCTCCTCGTACTCATCCAGCATGAAGCCGATCGACCGTGCCAGCGCCTGGTTCTTCGAATCGTATTCCAGCAGGGTAAGGCAGCGACTAATCGCGGGATCGCGCTGCGCGCCGAGCGAATCGACACGCCTCTGCAGAAGTTCGACCTGACGATGGTCCAGGTTGTGTTGGCTTCGGTCTCGCAACGTGGGTGCCCGGCATGAAAAACCTATTTGAAGAATACCGAACGAACCGCTCGGCCGAGCTTCTCCAGCAGTGCTTCCTTGAGCGCCTTGTTGTTTTCGCGGACATGGCAGCGGCCGCAGAGTCGTTCCGCGTGGTCGTCCAACGGATGCGAATGCTTCCAACAGCAGGGCGTGCCGCAGCGGCAGACTACATAATGGGCGACACAAATGTTCGGGCTGCTACCTGCGCTGGCACACGCCGCACAAACGCCGCCGACCGGAACATCCGGGTAGTAACAGCCGCACGCGAGCTCGACTTTTCGATGAACCACCTCGGCATCGATGTCCGCTTCAGGCGATGAACCCATCGTCTTCGAGTAGTCGCCGTACGTATCGAGGTTTCCGTCTGTCCGTGCGAATTCGCATTTTTCGGTTTCGCGAGTCGTTGGCACACGACGTTGGTGGTGTGAGGGATAGGGCACGTCGTACGCTCCTACGAACCGAGGGCCTTCCGGGTAGCTTGTACGAGCCACCACAAGGTTAGGGCAATGATGTAGGTGCCGCTGACGGCGGCCAACACCAAAACTAGGGCCAACGCGAGTGTGAACGTCTTTCTGCCCACATCGGCCACCGTGTCGATCGTCTTATCCCAGTCCATGCGTACGCTCCTCGTTGGTAGCCGGTATCAGCGATGCCGTAGTTGCCCCGGGCTTTTCGACTTGCTTGACCGAGAGGATTTCCTGGGGGGAACCATCTTCGGCTTTGCTGAAGCGGGCGAAAAATACTCGGCCCACGAGTGTTTCCAGATCGACAGATTCGTTCTCGACTGGGCGGACGCCGAACCCATCAATCAAAAACCGGCAGAGCGGGCTGTTGGGTGCTAGGACCGCCGGCATGACATGACCGATCGTACGGCCGGCCTGTTGCGGATCATCGAGTACTGATAGATCGAATCGAAAATGGGTTTTGCTCTGCCGACAGACGGCGCTGACAACCAGCTTGTAAGGGCGCCGGCTCGATAGCGGCCGATAGTTCCGCATCGTGCAGATTGTGGTTAGCTTCTTTGGCATCAGGGTTTTCTCCTATTTGGGCGACGCAATCAAATAGTGCTCCCTACATGGCATTGGTGGAGAAAGTTTCCGGGGAAACCGCAATCACGGCGCCCCACCTGACTACAGTGGCAAGCCGACGTTAGAAAGCGTGCACCGAGGCGCTGTCGTGGTGCGTCTTATGCGGGCTAGGCACGCCTGTGCGTCCATTTCGACGTGCAAAATGCCGGCGAGAACTTGAGCTGGTCCCGCAGCCAGCGTGCCTGGAACCCGAATGTCATTTCGAAAAACGCATGTGCCACTTAGAATGGACCAAGGCAACGGCGATAGTCATGAAACATTGAGAGTCCCGGCCTGCCTCTGACAGCCGGGCGGCAACCGAGCACGACGACCGTGTGCCACGGTGCCGAGGCAGCCCTCTGCAGGGAACATGCGGCGTTCATCCGTGAACGCAAACTGAGTCGACGGTCGGCTCAATCCCTCCCTTTGGCGCCTGCTGCCCGACGCTGTGGAGGACACCCTGAGTTAGCCATCAATCGCGCAGCAAATATGGCC
>Ga0055481_10000408_pt1 | contig 14008 bp, 15 predicted proteins | sample Muzzi_PWC_D2_FD_57936 | JGI IMG/M metagenome (GOLD analysis project Ga0055481, IMG submission 57936) | Wetland microbial communities from San Francisco Bay, California, USA, that impact long-term carbon sequestration - Muzzi_PWC_D2 | ecosystem: Environmental > Aquatic > Marine > Wetlands ... | reverse complement strand
GGCACCGGACCCCGAGCGGCCCGCCGCTAGAACCGCAGGATACCTGAGCCAGGACAATCGCCCCCAGCAGTAGCCGCAAGCTTCCCCGGGCGAATTTCGTCATAGGTAAATTATTCATATCGATCACCTCTAGTCGGAACATGTTGCAGGCCCGCCCGGGCCTGCGTTTGTACGCTTACCGTTATAAGCAGGAAACCTGAAATCTTACTGAGGGGGGCCGCTGGTAAGTCGAAGAAAAAGCGATCGGCAGCCGAACCCGGCTTCGTGGCATCGGCGGAAGGCACAGGTATTTTCGCGTGACGAATTTCGCGCGCAGCCGGCAGGCCCCGCGGTTACGCTTCAGGTGCCGGGATCGTCATCCCCGGTTGAGGCCACGACGACGACGTCCATCGCGATATCGTGCGGCAACGGGTATATGGTCTCGATCCGCGCACAGCCGAAGCCGACGCCCACCGCCAGCGGCCGCGGTCGGAGGGCGGCCAGCGTGCGGTCGAAGCATCCGCCGCCGTTGCCGAGGCGAAACCGATGCCCATCCACGCCGAGTAACGGTACGATCAACAGTTGCGGTTCGACCCACTCGGGTTCCGCCGGCTCTGCGATTCCCCAGCGGCCGCGGGCAAGGCGATCGCCGGGACGCCAACGGCCGAATCCCAACGGCTGGTCCATGGCCGCCACCACGGGTAAGGCGACATCGAGGCCCGAGCCCGCCAGGTCGGCCATCCACGGCCGTAGGTCGGGTTCGCCGCGAATCGGCCAGTAGGCGGCGACGCGCGTGCATTCGTGCTCGGCGAGCAAGCCGTCGAGTGCCGCCGTAATTTGCCGTTGCGCGCGTTCGCGTTCCCCATCGGAAATCGAAGCGCGCTCACGGTACAGGCGCTGTCGCTCGGCCTTACGCCAACGCATCACGTCGCGCCGCGTGTCGGCGTCCACCAGTTCCGCATCCCGGTAAGCAGCGTCGAGTTCGTGGGCGAGGCAGGCAGGCGACGCGTATTCCCTGAAATCCGGGTCGTCACCGGTCATCGGGCGCTGCCGGATATTCGAAGGCCAGAGCTACACATCGAGCATCAGTTTGAGCGGCTTGCGCATACCCGCGATCTTGCATGCGGTTTGCCCGTAGCCGGTCGGAAACAGTTGATACAGATAACGACGCGTCGCGCGTTCGGGACCCCAGATCGATTTCATGTATCGCAGCAGCTTGCGCGCTTCGGGAACGACCTGGCTGTCCTCATAGCTCGCCCGGATGAAATCGATGACCTGCCAGTGGGCATCGGTCAGTTCGAGTTTCGCCTCGACGGCAAGCGCGCGCGCGACCCCCGGGCTCCAGTGGTCGGGATCGAGCAGGAACCCCTCGTTGTCGCGGTCGAGATCTGACAGTTCGGCGGCCTTGGCAAAAGTATTCATGGCAATCAGGGTTACGATCTGGAACCCCGATTATCTATCGCTACGGTGGGGTCGAGCAATATACACAATGGGAGAAAGCGCGCGCCAGGCGCTCTCCGCCTGCTCAGCGGGGAATATCATCATCGCTGTCGCTGCGGTCCTTCGGGCAGGGCGTCGGCGGCGCGCATGCCGGGGCTGGCCAGCAGCTTCGGGTCCGCGAGCCAGGCGAGCAGGAAGTCCATCGCGTCGTAACCCCAGAAAACCTCGCCGTCGACGACGAAACTCGGTACCCCGAAGACGCCCGCCTCGAGTGCCTCGGCGGTGTTGTACCTGAGCTTTTCCTTGATCTCGGGCCTGGCAATCGATTCGTCGGCGTCGGGCGCCGCGAGTTCGGCGAGCAGCGCCTGCCAGTGATCGGGGTCGTCGGCCGAGCGCCCCTCGGCCCAGACGAAGCGGAACAGCCGCTGGACCAGCGCAACTTCGTCGCCGAGAGCGATGCACAACCGCAACAGCCTGAGCGGGTTGAACGGGTGCATCGGCGGCAAGTTCAGCTCGATGCCGTCACGGTCGGCGAGCCAGCGGATATGACGGAAAGTGAAACGCCGCATCGGTTCGATCTCGGCCGGCCCGCGAGTATCCCAGTGCTGCAACAGCCCCGCGAACAGGATCGGCCGCGGCCGCAGTTCGACATCTCCCGGCAGGCGTTGCAGGCTCGCGCTGGCGAGATAGGAAAACGGCGAAATGAAGTCGAAATACCAGTCGATCTGTTTCACGTTGCTATCCTCGTCTGCGGCTACCGTTTCCCGCAATCAATGCCCTCTCGGCCGAACGTTATTGGAAGACGGCGCAGGATACAAGCGAACCCGCACGGAGTCAGTCCGGATCGCGCCCGCCGCTACCCTGCCCGGTGATCAGGCGCGCGCCGCGGCCGTAGGTCAGGTACTGGCGCAGCCAGTTCAGGGCCACCAGCACCGGGCTGCGCATGCCGATCAGAAAATAAATATGCGCGAATCCCCACAGCCACCAGGCGAAGCGGCCCGACAGGCGCAGCATCGGCAGGTCGATAACCGCCGACTTGCGGCCGATGGTCGCCAGGTTGCCGGCATGCCGGTAGCGAAACTCGGCCGGACCGGTCCGGCCGGCGATACGCGCGGCGATCAACCGTGCGACGTAACGCCCCTGCTGCTTGGCCGCGGGCGCGATTCCCGGCACCGGCTCGCCGCGCGGGTCGGCGACCGCGGCGGTATCGCCGATCACGAACAGGTTGGGGAATCCCGGCACCGACAGGTCATCGGCTACCTCGACCCGGCCGGCGGCATCGGTATCCACGCCGAGCCATTCGCCGGCCCGCGAGGCCGAAACCCCGGCCGCCCACAGAATGGTCGCCGCCGGCAGTCGCTCTCCGTCGAGCATGACCCCCTGCGCGTCGCAATCGGTGACCGCGCGCCCGAGGCGCACCTCTACACCGAGATCGGCGAGCGATTTCTCGGCGTAGTCGGACAGGCTTTTCGGCATCGCCGGCAATACCCGCGGCCCGGCCTCGATCAGAATCACGCGTGCGCTGCGCGAATCGATGTGGCGGAAATCAGCGGCCAGCGTAAAGCGGGCCAGCTCGGCCAGGGTTCCGGCCAACTCGACGCCGGTCGGACCGGCGCCGACCACCACGAAGTTCAGCAACCGCCGGCGCTGCTCCTCGTCACTGGTCATTTCGGCCTGCTCGAAAGCCATCAACACCCGGTGGCGGATGATCACCGCATCGTCGATGCTCTTCAGTCCCGGCGCGTGAGCTTCCCAGTCCGGATGCCCGAAATAGGCATGCCGGGCGCCCGTGGCCAGCACCAGGTAGTCGTAAGGGATATGGCGGGTTTGCGTGACCACCTCGCGGGCCGCGGGATCGACGTCCTGCACTTCGTCGAGCAGCACGGAGACGTTCTTTTGCCGGCTCAGGATACCGCGAATCGGCCAGGCAATATCGGACGGCGCCAGCCCGGCGGTCGCCACCTGGTACAGCAGCGGCTGGAACAGGTGGTAATTCTGCCGATCGACGAGTGTGATGTCGGCCCCGACGTGCCGCAGGCCGCGTGCCGCGAACAGGCCGCCGAAGCCCGCGCCGACGATCACCACCCGCGGTCTCGCGGTTGAATTCGATGCTGTCATACGGTGAACAATCTCGCTGGTTAAGCTGCAACAACCGGCCAGAGTATGCATTCCCGGCGCGCGCCGGTAAACCCGCCTTCGCCGCGGCATGGCCGGGTTTCCCGGCCCCGGATGCCGGTTATCGAGGCCCCGGTTGACCTGCATCGGTAAACTCCATCGAAAAGCGTTCGATAATGCGCTGCAACAGCCGTATGTCGATGCACATTTGAAGCGCATAATGTATCTCGGCCGGGGTTCGCAAGAGGGTTTCGAGCGGTATGGAAAACATTCATATCCTGATGGCGGGCGTGACCGCGATTATCCTGTTCGTCTTCGGACTGGAAAACTTTTCCCGCGAGATCGAGAAAATTTCCGGCGAGCGGTTTCGCAAGTCCCTCGGCCACGCCACGCGGCTGCCGATCGTGGGGGTATTGATCGGCGCGCTGGTCACGGCCCTGATCCAGTCGAGTTCGGCGACTTCGGTGATCACCATCGGGCTGGTCAACGCCGGCGTATTGTCGTTCAAGAACAGCGTGGGGATTATTTTCGGTTCGAATATCGGTACCACGATCACCGCGCAGCTGGTCGCTTTCAAGCTGACCGCCTACGCGCCGGTGATCATTATTCTGGGTTTCGTGCTGTCGCTGCTCAGAACCCGTTACTCGGTATTCGGCAAGGCGGTTTTTTACTTCGGCTTCGTTTTTTTCACCCTCAACCTGATCTCGGCTTCCCTGCAGCCCCTGCAGCACAACCCCGATTTCGTCGACCTGCTGACGCAGCCGCAAAATCCGATTTACGCGATCCTTGTCGGCTGTCTGTTCACCGCGCTGATTCAATCCAGCTCGGTGACCACCGGGCTGGCAATCATCTTCGTGCAACAGGGCCTGCTGGGTCTCGAAAACGCGGTGCCGCTGATCATGGGGGCCAATATCGGCACCACGGCAACGGCGCTGATCGCGGTGTTCAATATGGACGCGGCGGCGAAGAAAACCGCGCTCAGTCACTTCCTGTTCAATATCGGCGGGGTGCTCATTTTCCTGCCGTTGCTACTGCTGTTCGGGCACCGGCTCGGCAAGCTGGATATGGACCCGGCGATCGCGCTGGCCAACATTCACCTGATCTTCAATCTCGTCACCAGCCTGATATTTATCGCCCTGATCGGCCCCTTCACGCGCCTGGTCGACATGCTGCTCGGCGAAGGCAAGATGGATTTCGAGCGCCTCGATCTGCCGGGGTTCGACGAAAGTCTCGAATTCGACGCGATCCGCGAATCGCTGGACAAGGAATCTGCTGCCCTGCTCGCCTTCCTGCAGGAAAACTACAATCTCGTCACCCTGAGCATCGAGACCAACTACCCGGGAATTGCCGAGGCGGCGGGCAAGCGTATCGACTACATCGCCTTTCTGAAAAAGGAATACATGGAATATTTTTCGAGAATCGTGACCCAGGTGCACGACGAGCAAGACTCACGGCAATTGATTCGCCTGATCAACCGCTTCGATTACCTGTTCCAGATGCACGATTCGATCAACGACCTGTTCGACACCCGCAAGATCATGTCGGAGCATTACATCGAGCTGAACAGCGATATCCTGCTGCTGATCCGGGAAATGTCTAACCAGACCCTGGTTTTGTTCGAACGCCTCAGGGATTCCACCGGCGCCGAACAGATTCAGGCCGCCAAGCAGGCGGCGCGGGAAATGCAGGAACATCTCGACGAGGCCAATCGCAAAATACTCTCGCTGATGGCCGATCCCGGACGGCGCGACGCCGGCGCGATGACCAACTTCGTCACCTACTCGCAACGCCTCAAGGACAAGCTGGTCAATTACGCGAAGATGAAGCAGAAATCCGCCTAGGCCGCCGCGACGCGCGGCTTCACTCGCGCGTCGGCGGTATCCCGGCCTGTCGCAGGGCTCCGGTAACCACGGATAGATGCTGCTCCGAGCGGTAAGGCATCGCACGGGAGAAGGACGCACAGCTATAGCCGGGATCGATTTCCAGCAGGGCGTTCGTCGCATCGCCGGCCTTTTGCCGTTCGCCGCAGGCGATCAGCGCCGCGATATGCACCGCCAGGGTGTGCTGATGCGAGTTCGGCTGGCGCACGGCCTGTTCCGAGAATTTGAGCGCGAGCTCGTTCCCGCCGTCTTCCAGCAGCGCCATCGCTCTGGTCATGCGGAACGCGAACAACAGCGGATCGTGCGGGCTCAGACGCTCGGCGATATCGAGATTTTCGATCGCCACGGCCGGATTGCCCGCCAGCGCCCAGACCCAGCCCAGCATGTAATAGGCGTGGGCGAAATTCGGGTTGAGCTCGACACTGGTTTCGAATTCGTCGATCGCGGCATCGAGTTCTCCACCCAGCAGCAGCGCGCGGCCGAGCGCCCAGTGGGCCGCCGGGCATCGGGGGTCGGCGCTGACGCCGCTGTCCGCGGTGGCGCGCGCCCTTGCCGCGGTTTCGCTCCAGTCCGCCGCGTAGCCTAGATAGGCACTGGAAAAATAGTAAAAAGATGCGCCTGCAAACGCGGGCGCGAACTCGGGATCCAGCGCGCTGGCGCGCTCGAAAAACGGCAGCGAAGCCACGGTGTCGGCGCGGGTAAACTGGTACAGGTGCCACAAGCCGCGCTGGTAAGCCTCCCAGGCGTCCAGGTTATCCGGCGACTTGTTACGCGCCTGCTGGTATTCGAACTGGTTGAACTCGGGTTCGATGGTCGCCACGATCGCGGTGGTGATTTCATCCTGGATGCGGAAGATGTCGTCTATTTTACGATCGAAGCTCTGCGACCAGATCTGCGCCAGACCGGCGGTTTCGATCAACTCGACATAGACCCGCAATCGATTCCCCGATTTACGCACGCTGCCGGTCAACAGGTAACGCACGCCGAGTTCGCTGGTCGCGGCTTCGAGGTCCGCGAGCCGATCCCTGATCTTCAATATGGACGCCCTCGAAATCACGCTCAGATAGCGCAGGCGGGAGAGCCCGGTACTGATATCCTCGGCCAGGCCTTCGGCGACGTAATCCTGTTCCGGATCGTTGCTGAGATTCTCCAGCGGCAACACCGCGATCGGCGGCTTGGCATGCACGGTTGCGGAGACGTCCGCCGCCGGATCCGACCCCACTTCGGCAGCCGAGGACTCGTTGACCTGGGCGACGAAGCGGTATCCCTTGCGGGGGTGAGTGCGGATGCATTCCGCCCCGCAGGCTTCCCGCAGGCAGGAACGCGCAAGGCTGACGGCCCGTTGCAGCGCGCCCTCGACCACCACCACTCCCGGCCAAAGCTGGTCGAGCAATTCCTCCTTGCCGACGACCCGATCGCGATGCCTGATCAGGTAAAGGATCAGATCGAAAACCCGGGGCTGCATTTTCGACAGCCGGTCTCCGTCACGGAGTTCGCGGCGATCGACATCGAGCAGCAGATTTTCGAATCGGTAGATCACCCCGGGTTTCCACCGCGGACCGCGCTACCCAGCCGTTCCGAAAAAGATAAGCAGATGGTAAGCAAACGGAAAGTACTCCAAACGGCTCGGAGACTAGCATACACATACAGTCCGATGGATTCCAAGCGTAAACGGATCTTATATCGGACGGTACCGGGCAGGATAAACCCGTATCGACGAGACCTTGCCCGCAGTCGATTCAAACTAACCGAAAACAGGAGCATACCATGCAAACCTTCACGATTCGCCGCCGCAGCAACTGGGCCGACGCGCTCGAACTTCAGGAAGCCGCCGGACGTTCCACGCAGGTCGGTAACGAAGAAATGTCCGACAAGGTCCGCTGGATCCGCAGCTACGTGGTCCAGGAAGAGGACGGACGCCTGGGCACCGTGTGCATCTACCAGGCAGTCGACGCGGCTGCCATCAAGGAACACGCGCAGCGCGCCGGTCTCCAGGCCGATGAAATCCACCCCGTCGTAGACACCGTCATCGTTCGTGATGATCCGGTCTCGAGCGAGGCCGCGGCCTAGGCTGCGCCTGTGGCCGGCACGCATCGGACAGCCTGCTCGAAACCGGTGCGCGCCGGCCTGAAATCGGTCGAAATCGGCTCCACGCAGCTCGATTTCGGCAGCGGCGGGATCCGGTATCGTACGGCTTACAATTTATGTTGCGGTGCAACAATTATAGGTCTAGGATATTGTTATGCGCAGGATTACGTCAAACTACCAGGCCCGAGAAAAGCTGCCCGACGGGCGGCAGGTACTGGTGCGCGCGATTCGCGCCGACGACCGCAGGGAATTGCACGAGGAATTTCTCAAGCTGAGCAAGACCACCGTGCGCGACCGTTTCTTCAACGTCAAGATGGACCTGTCCCCCGAGGAACTCACCTACTTCACCGAGGTCGACTTTTCGTCGCACGTCGCGCTGGTCGCGGTGATGGAAATCGACTCGGTGCCGCGCCTGGTCGGCACCGGCCGTTTCGTGCGTATTCGCGAAAACCCGGACCACTCGGAATTCGCGATCACCATCGCCGATGCACTGCAGGGCCAGGGGGTCGGCAGGGTCTTGCTGAAACACCTGGTTCGCTGCGCCCGCCGGCTCGGCGTCAGCCGTCTCGAGGCCTCGGTATTGCCGCAGAACTCGCGCATGTCGAAGCTGTTGCACGGTTCCGGCCTGCCGCTGGTATCCAGTATGCGCGACGGCATCGTTACCTATTCACTAACTCTCTAGGCGTTGACTCTCCGGGCTCGCCCGCGCGGCGGCCCGTCAGTCTTCTACCGCGTCCAGCACCAGGCGGTGAAAACGGTGCAGAGCGGATTCCGAATACCAGCCATCCTGATCGTCGACGACATAGCGGCCCTGGTCGTAGCCGAGCGACTTGAGCCCGCGGTGAACACTCTCCACGATGCCGATATCCTCGGCGTTGAATTGTTCGGCGAACAGGTTTTTCAGGGCTTCCAGCCGCTCCGCCGGCACATCCGGTGCGGCCAGCAGGTCGGCGCGCTCGCGGCAGCGCTCGGCGCCTTCCGGCGCCATCCGGATCACCACCAGGTTTTCGCAACCCGGCAGGCTCAGCAGGCAGGTGTTGGGCCACAGGGTCCATGAGCGGTAAGGCGAGCCAGGTTCGATTTCGTAGCCGTCGTAACCGCGTTTCGAGCGTGATTCGTAAAATGCATAACAGGCTTCCCGGCGCAGGCAACTGCCGGTGCTGTTGTCGAGTACCTGTGACAGTAGTCGATGCGCGACCGGGATATGGTAACCCTCGGAAAAGTTATCGACCACGATCTTCCAGTTGGCGGCGATATCGAATTCGAACTCGTAGGCGATCGCGAATTCGCGATGGCCGGGCAGGCTGTCGGTAATCGTTTGCTCGAAGCCGAGGTAAGCCTGATCGAAATCGGGCGTCCCGGAGTCGAGGTTGGCGAACAGCAGCCCGGCGCATTCGGCCAGCCTGACGGGTTTGAGCGAAAACCCGGCGGGATCGAAGTTCTTTAGCTGCGCGGTATGCGGTGCCTGAACCAGTTCGCCATCGAGACCGTAGGTCCAGGCGTGGTAGGGACAGACGATGCGCTTTTTAGCGGCGCCCGACCCGCTCAACAACTGGTGGCCGCGATGCTGGCAAACGTTGTGAAACGCCCGCAGGCGGGAATCGCGACCGCGGATTACGAAGATACACTGGTCGGCGACCTGCTCGACCCGATAATCGCCCGGGTCCGGCAAGCGGCTTGCGTGGCCGACGTAGCACCAGTGGGCGTAAAATATCGATTTCAGCTCCCGGCGGTGAATTTCCGGGTCCTGATAATAACGCGCGGGCAGGGTCGGCGACAGGCGCGCATCGGCATCGAACGCACCTCGCTCCCCGGTTGGAAAATCGCTGCCTTTCATCGCCCCGTTCGAGCCCCTCAAGCGAACCCGGCCATCAGACCACGAGCCGACGGGGCTGTCCAGCGCGAGATCGATACCGGTCGAAAACGGGATTCCCCGAGCCGCTACATGGGGTTACACTGAAAGCCATGATCGACCTCTGGCGAGCCGATGAAAGCCAAATCCGCGAACTCCCTGATGCAACGCTTGCAGGCGAGCGGTTACGTTCGCATGGACGGTGCCCTCGGTACCGAGCTCGAGCGCCGCGGGGTGCCGTTCGAGGGCGCCGGCTGGAGCGCGCTCGCGGTGCGGGACCACGGCGATATCGTCCGCGAGACCCACGAAGACTACATTCGCGCCGGTGCCGAATTGCATATCGTCAACAGTTTTGCGCTGGCCCGCCACGTGCTCGAACCGCTGGGCCTCGGCGACCAGTTCGAATCCTTGAACCGGCGCGCCGTGTCCCTGTTCGAGGACGCGGTGAGAAGTACCGGCGCCAGCCGCGACGCCCTTTGGGCGGCGGGTTCGCTATCCACCTTCGCGGCCCATTCGGATCGCTCGATGCTACCGCGCGGCGAAGCACTGGTCGCGAACTTCCGCGACCAGGCCCGCATCCTGCAGGCGGCCGGGGTCGATCTGTTCGCACTGGAAATGCTGTTCGACATCGACACCAGCCTGGCGATGCTGGCGGCGGTGCGGGATAGCGGGCTGCCGCTGATCCTGGGTTTTACCTGCGACCGCGACCGGGGGGACGGCGTCGGCGTGACCACCAAACTCGGCATGGGCAGTCCGGTCAGGCCATTCGAAGACATCCTGCCCGCGGTGCTAGGCGACATCGAAAACGGCGACGCGATCCTGTCGATCATGCACAGCGATATCGAAGTTACCGACGCGGCACTCGAGATCCTTCGCCGTCACTGGCAAGGGCCGGTCGCGGTCTATCCGAATTCGGGATACTTCGTCGACCTGCGGATGCAATTCGACAGCGTTTGCAGCGTCGACGAGTTCGCGGCCGCGGCGCGCCGTTGGCGCGATGCCGGTGTGTGCATCGTCGGCGGCTGCTGCGGCATCGGACCCGGGCACATCGCCGCCCTCGGTGATGCATCGTATCGCGGTCATTCGTAAGTTGTGGTCGAATGACCAGGCTCGACAATCAACTCAAAGGGGCTGTGGGATGAAAAATAAACTCGCCGGATTCAAATACCTTCCGTTGTCGATGTTGGCCGCCGCGTTGCTGCTCCCCGCGAGCTCCGATGCAGTCGAAATTTCGATTTCCGGGCAGGTCAGCCGGCTGATCATGGACGTCGACAATGGCGAAGAAAGCGGCCTGGTACATGCCGATAACTCGGTCAGCGGCACGCGCTGGCGGATAGCCGGCAAAGGACAGCTCGATAACGGCATGACGGCCGGATTGCTTTATGAAAATCAGCTGCAAAGCAATCCGTCCAGCGAAGTCGACGCGGCCAGCCTCGACAGCGATGGCGTCGGCGGATTTTGCGCCGGTGGCCGGAATCATATATAAATATCGACGATTGCCGTTTCCCGTTCGAGGACTAGAAATCAGATGCTCAAGCTGACCCGGATGCGGGCGATATTCGCAGTATTTCTGCTCCTGGCATTGTCGTCCGCGCCGATCTCGGCCGCGCCGCCGGACGGCTACGATTTTCTGCCGCTCACCGACGCCCTGCGCCGCGCCGGCGCGGAGGGTAAACCGATGCTGCTGTATTTCGGGCGCTACGGTTGCACCACCTGCCGCAAGATGCACGCAGAGGTGTTCACCGATGCCGAACTCAGGCGTCGCTACAGTAGCGATTTCGTGCTCGCCTACGTGGATACCGAAAGCGCGGAACGCATCACGCTGGCCAGCGGCGAGCGCATCACCGAAATGCAATTCGCGGCGCGTAACCGGATCCTAGGTACCCCGACCTTCGTGTTTTTCTCGGCCGAGCAAAAACCGTTGTTCAGCAAGGCCGGTTTTCAGGATACCGCTCAGATGCGGCACTACGGCGATTACGTGACCGGCGGATTTTACCGGGACATGTCGCTGGACGAATTTCTGGCGAAACCGTGAAGTCACTGCCGGCGGCTTTCGCGCTGTGGCTGGCGGCGGGCGCGGCAGAGGCCGCCAACGGCTGGGATTTCGATCCCCGTCTTGCGGTAACCGGTGAACCGGAGGCGGGTGTATACCACCATCTCGATGGCGCCGGGCACAAGCATATCTCGGTTTCGGGTCACTCGATCGCGGCCGTCTGGGAGGATAACCGAGACCGCAGCCCGCAGGTATACGCGGCGCTGAAACCGCTCGCGGCGAGCCGCTTCTCCGCGGCGATACGGGTCAGCGATGGCGGGGAGGCCTGGGAGCCGTCGATCGCCGCCCTCGACGGAGGCCGCTTTGCGCTCGCCTGGGAACAGGATGGCAAGGTATTGGCGGCACTGCTGGACGATAGCGGAATCGGCCCTCGACTCTCGCTGAGCTCGGCGCTAACCTCGCATGCCGGCGTCGCCGTCCACGAGGGCCGTATCTTCGTCTGCTGGCGTGAACATCGCGACGCTAGCTGGTTTATCATGGTCGCCGAGCTCGGTATCGACGACACCGGCGCGCTGGCGCTCGAATCCGCCGCACCGGTCGAGCCCGGCGGCGTCCCGACGCCTGTGCAATACCCTGCGCTCGCGGTCAACGAGGGCGGGATTTCAATCGCCTGGGAAGACCGCCGCGCCGGCCACACGCGCATCCTTGCCAGTCACTCGCCCGCCGACCTGCCGGGCTTCGACGAACCCTTCGAACTCAACGAATACTATTCCGAACGCAATATTTACGACAAGGGCAGCGGCGCGACCCGGGTCGTGATGGCCCCCTACGCGGCCGACGAAATCCTTGCCGCATGGATGGACAAGCGCCGCGGCGGAAGCGGCTACGGCATCTTCGCGACGCTGGGATCGGGCGACATCTTCGGGCCCAATGAAAAGGTACAGGGCGACGAGGGCGATCGGCTACCGCACTACAACCCTGCTGCGGCCGGTAATCCGGCCGGTGAATTCGTCGTCGCCTGGGATGATTACCGTCGCGGCGATGCCGACATCTGGCTCAGCGGCTACGGCGAAGGACTGAACTGGGGAACGGATTATTCACCACCACCGGCAAGCGGCGCCGGCGAACAGACGAACCCGTCCATCGCGCTGGATGCAGCCGGGGGATTACACCTGCTGTGGATCGAGCGGAGCACGCCGAATGCACCGAGTCGGCTCTGGTACAGCCTTGGCAATCCTCGCTGAACCCGGCCGCTGGGCGCCAGCGCCGCTGCCGTCAACGGTAATACGGATGCCGGTGATACGGCCAGGGATAGTGATAGGGATAGGGATACGGGTACCAGGGGTCGTAATAGTACCAGGGCCCGGGGTAATACGGCGCCGGCGCATATTCGACCGACTGCCACAGGTAGGAACCTTCGACCGCGACAATCGGAAACAGATAATCGTAGTCGCCGATGGGGCGCTGGACAGAGCTGTCGATCGAGCCGACCACGGTCAGGCGCCGACCGACCTCGTAGACCACCGGGTCGAGAAAGCGGTCGAAACTGGCGATAAAGCGACCGTCGCTGCTACTGCCGGGGATCGGGCTGCCGTCGCTGCGCAATTCCAGCTTGACGATTTCTAACCAGGTGTGATCGGACCGATTCTCGATCTTGCTGATTACCCCGCCCCAGCGCACGTCGCGGCCGATGTAGGAGTCGACATTCATTCTCACCCGCGTCAGCGAAGGATTTTCATGCAGCTCCTTGCTGATCGGTTCCGGCGGCCCGCTGGCGCAGCCCGCGGCGAGCAGGATGGCAGCAATCAATAAAATTCTGTTCATGATGTTTAGTTTCCCCGGCATCCGTTTAAGTTCAATTCCGAGAATGGATCTAATCTACCATCAGAGCCCGGCCCGGTATAGACGTGAGTCAAGCCCGCGCCAAAAATTTCTACCGGCTGTCAATCGGCGGCGCGGCCTTTTACAATCCAGAGGCTGAAGCTGACGGAACCCCGATGAAATACGAGCGCATATTCTGCTTCGGCGACAGCATCACGCTCGGCTGCAACGACAGCCAGGGCCTCGGCTGGCCGGGGCGGCTGGGCCGCGGCCTGACCTGCGGCGAGTACAGCGTCGCGGCCTACAATCTCGGCGTCAACGGCGACACCTCGGCGCATATCGCCGCCCGCTGGCGAGACGAGGCCGAGGCACGCAGCCGCAATTCTCCGGGCCTGCTGATTTTCGCCTTCGGCTTCAACGACGCCGCGCACGCCGACGGCCGGGGTCCGCAGCTCGGGCTGGACGAGTCGGTCGCTACCGCACGCGATCTGTTGAGCGCGGCGAAGACGGTTTCTGAAGTCCTGTGGATCGGTCCGACGCCGCTCGATGAGTCGGTGAACCCCATGCAGACATCGGTGGCTCTGTGGGAAATGCACAATGCCGAAATTGCGCGCTACGATTTGGCCTATGCCGAACTCGCCGCCGACCTCGGCATTGCCTACCTGCGTCTGTTTCCCGAGTTCGTCGACAGCCCGCGCTACCGTGCGGCGCTCGCCGCGGGTGACCGCGTTCATCCCGGCGACGACGGCTACGCGATGATTGCCGAGCGTATCGCGGCCTGGGACAGCTGGATCGCAATGCTTCAGGGACGCGGCTAGCACGCGGTTAGCCGGCTTCGGG
>Ga0055481_10000406_pt1 | contig 14022 bp, 12 predicted proteins | sample Muzzi_PWC_D2_FD_57936 | JGI IMG/M metagenome (GOLD analysis project Ga0055481, IMG submission 57936) | Wetland microbial communities from San Francisco Bay, California, USA, that impact long-term carbon sequestration - Muzzi_PWC_D2 | ecosystem: Environmental > Aquatic > Marine > Wetlands ... | reverse complement strand
GCGGCGGTGGCATCAATCATTGCGGTAATCAGAACCGTCTTTGAAGACCAGGCTCTACAGGAAGAGTTGCCGGGCTACCAAGACTATGCACGACGCGTGCGCTATCGATTGATTCCCTGGATATACTGAGAGACCTGAATGGCGGATATCCCACATCAGAGATCGAGGTCCAACCGAGAGAGTGCGCGCCACCTAACAGGGCATTCACGTGGTCCCATTACCCCGTCGCTTGCGCTCCTTGCATTGGCCCACTTGCTACCCGTGTTAGTGTCGGCCATGGGTCCGTTTGCAGCCGCACAGTTACGTCGATTCCCAGCTGTTTGAATGACCGTTATTGGCGAATGCGGATGTTCAGGCGTTCGTTGTGTCGCATGACCTGGGTATTCAGTTCGATTCGGTTTTGTCTCGCGTGTCTGAGATATGAATTGGCCTGAGACGCAGCAGGGCGACTCCGGTCACCAACCCTACACTAAGGCCCATGAGGATGCCGGCGACGACGAATGTCGCAATCCACAAGCCGGTCGGGGCGTCTTCGGAAAGAAGTGACGGCAGGACAAAGGTCCACGGGAGCCCGGCCAACCAGCCCAGTGAGTTGCCGACGATCCAGGATTTTGGATTATCAACAACTCGTCGAAGCACCCAGGCCTGGGCTGTACCAATTGACATCAAGATCAGCACGCTCGCAGGAACCCATATCGCGATTTGGGTTGTGTCAGAGATACCGACAATATCATCGAGAGTTGGTGCCAACATTCCACAAGCCCATGCGAATGATGCTGCAGTAGCCGTCGCAAGAATCCAGTGACGCGCATTCAAACCCGGAACAAACTTGGTTAGTGCGCGCAGCTGAAACCACGCGAGGACCGCACCCTCACCGAGCCCGCCAATAATTGCCACAGCGTAAAGCACTAACGATCGGGTGGGCGTCTCGACACCAGATGTAAGACATAGCGCGAGTGCGCTACCGAGAATTGGAATTCCGCCGAACCCGACCAACTCCCCGGCGGTGCAAGCGAATACCCACCGTGCGTAACGACTTGAGGCTGCCTTTTTCACGACGACAACGATACCGCGATCAAGCAAACGAGAGTATCAGGATTGGTCCTGCAAAAGCTTCGCACCTCGAAAAAGAAAGTAGAGTCCGGCCATCAGCACGATATGATACAGATCATTATGATTTAAGTTCGGGTGCAGGTCGATATTGCTTTGTTGAATGACTGCGCTCAAGAAATAGAGCAATACACCACTGATCAGCCATTTCGCACTCTTTGATTTCTGCAGGGCAAATGCCCAAATTTGTATCAGCGCAACCCCGCCTAGTGAAACGACGGTTACGATGATGACCCACACAAAGTTGTCGTCGCTGATGGTTACCCAGGTCGCGAAGATCAGGAGTCCGAGACCGTTCAGACCATGGAGGACTCTCCGCAAGTTGCGTGCAGGCACAGAGCCTACTACTGTCCCTGCAACAAGTGAGGCCATGGCCAGTCCGGCTACGTAGTAGGCGAGTTTCCAAATCATGCTCATTGCACTTACGCTCAGATAAGGCGCGAAGCCATGAGCAGTTCCACCCAGAATCAGGCCGAGACCAATGAAAAGAAAGCCTGTTGCCCACCACTGGCGACACGCATGTCGCCGGCTATGCTCCGAGAAGATAAGCCGCGTGGCGAACCAAACGGACACGACCGCAACGACATAGTCGGTAACTATCGTGGTCGGTTCGGCGACAACCACACCGAGTATTTCGATCTGCGGATGCAAGGCCTACTGGCTTCGAACCCTGCGCTCCATGCGAGGTGCCGACCCTCTATTTAACCGGCTTGTAGGTAAATTTCTGTCCGCCGATGCTGGCTTCGTACATCAACCCGCCCTTGGCGACGGTGAAGATAGCCATGCCCCGGTAGAATTCACCGACTGTCTTGGCATCATGTTGACCGCCGCTGGCACCGGCAGTATTGCCCGTTGTCGTTGCCGCAGCGGAAGCACCGGCCGTTATAGCCACAGCCGTCGCCTGAGCGCCAAATTCAAAGTTTCCACTGGTGAACTGGGTGAATGCCCGTTCGTCCTCGAAAAAGATGATCTGGCTGTATGCCTGTCCACCCATTTGAAAGCCGACCGTCACCTGGGACATTGTCGTATCGCCAACATGAACGTCCTTGGCGTAGACGCGACCTTTTCCATGAGCGCCGCCAATGCCCATGCCGCCTTTTGCGATAGTCGGAAATACGGCATAGCCGTAGCTATTATCGAAAAATTTGGCGGGCACTGCCCCCCGAAATACGTCAACAGTATCAGTGAAATTATCTGCCCAAGCCGAGCTGGTAACTAACGCGCCGAGCAAAATCGCTATTCCACGAAATCCAGACCGTATACGCATTGCCTGCTCCTTTGTCTATTGCCGACCGCGACTGCGGTCTCGACACAATAAAGAATTTCACAACTTTACGGGCTGTAAATGGATAAGACAACCACAGCATCAAGGTCTTGATAAATCGTCCGGAAATTGCACGATTGCGCAAAACAGGCGCCCATTATGTCGGGTTACGCGAAGGAACGGCGCCATTGCTGGCGCCGCCTGGATGCGTCCATCAAATTACTTGACGGGAAGCAGCGGGCACTGGAAATACACGGGCGGGCCACCAGGGAACGAGCCGGGCGTTATTACCAGGTAACCGAGGGCCTCCTGCTGCTTTACATCGTCATACGAAGTCAGCACAGGGACAAATCCATAAGCCATGAATCCCTCAGCGGTCCATTCGACGGTATGTGTAAACCAGCGTCCTCCATTGTATTTCGGATTGCCGGGCGCTGCCTCGGAAACCGGCAACTGGCCCATTGGATTATTGGAGTTGGTGATTACGTACAGGGCATCAAATGACTGCAGGTTATTCGCATTGGGCGCAGGCAGTGTGGTTGTCCCCTTGGTGCCCCAGGTATTGCCGTCACCATAGACCGCAGGCATGAAATTTGGCTTTCCGGGATTGGCGATCGCGGTACCTGACGCGATCATGATTGCCATCATCATGACCAGGCTGGCGGCTAGTTTGATTCTCATATTATGGTTCCTCCTCGAGTATTCTTGCTAATGCCACGGCAGGGTCGCAGCACCGGCATCCCTTGTCCTCACGGAAGATTCACAATTTGGTCCCACGTTGATAACAATGGAGGTTCAATATGATTTCGCCGAAAGCAGACGTTCGCCTGATATGATGACGACTGGCTTGGACATCCTTGCCAGACCCGTCAACAAGTAAACGAGATTTGCTGATGCTCAGAACGAAATCCTTCCGGACAATATGGTTACCCTCATTGGCTGGCGTGGTAGCGATCTGCGGAGCCGGGTACGCCATTGCCGAAGACTTACCGAAGCCGCCAACAATCGAGTTCGCTTTCGAGGCTCGCGTCCAGGTAGCCGATCCTACCGTTGTCGGGCGCCTGCCCAGCGGGCAGACACGGCGGATCATCGACATACTCGGTGGCACGGTAGATGGACCGGAAATCAAGGGCAAAGTAGTACCCGGTGGCGCGGATTGGCAACTCATCCGCAATTCAGACGGGTTTACAGACATCGACGCTCGCTACACGATCGAGACCGATGACGGTCACCTGATATACGTATCGAATGCAGGTATACGGCACGCCGCCCCTGAGGTGATGGAAAAGCTGAACGCCGGCCAAGAAGTCGATCAGTCACTTATCTACTTCCGCGCAATTCCGAAATTCGAAACCGATGCGCCCGGCCTCGGGTGGTTGATGACACACGTGTTTGTCGCAACCGGAGAGCGATATCCGAACGGCGTCATCATTCGATTCTGGAAAGTACTGTAGCCCTGTTGCTATGAGTTGGACCAATCTATTCAAGCGCAAAGGCGCTCAAGAAAAGCCCGCTGCGGATGCCGAAGGCGAATCGCCGGGCGAGGTGGATTCCGATCAAACTGGCACAAGACAAAAGGCCGAAAATGATCAGCGCCTGCTTGCCGCCAAAGAGAAACACAAGAATGGAAGAGTCGCCGAGGCAGAAGCCATCTATTTGGATATATTGAAAAACGATCCGAATCACGCAGGCGCCCGGCACATGGTCGGCATCGTCTGCCTGGATCGAGGTCAGCTGGCGGAGGCGGAACAGCACATTCGCCAGGCTATCGCCGTGGATAATCAACAGGCAGTCTATTATGCCAATCTGGGTAACGTGCTCGGCGCACAAAATCGTCCTGAAGAGGCGTATCAGTGTTTTCAGCAAGCCCTAAGCCTGAACCCCGGGCATCTGGGGGCCCTGAGCAACGCAACGACCGCACTACTTTCCATGGGGCGTGCCGGTGAAGCGAAACCGTTGTGCCTGAAGATATTGGATATAGCGCCTGACGATGTGGGTGCACGACAGAATCTGGCTGCCGCACATATCGAGGAACACGAAATATCGGCCGCGATAGCGGTATTGCGTGAAGGCCTGGAAATTCAGCCCAACAACCCTGGCTTGTTGGTTCAGCTGGCCAGCGCGTTGGAACTCGGCAATCAGCTTGACGACGCCCTGGCTGTCATAGAACAGGCAGAAGCATTACAGCCGGGGCATCCCCGTATCACCCTGCTTTCAGGATTGATCTCCAGGCGACTTGGTAACCCTGATGTAGCCGAGCAGCGCCTGCGGCAGGCCATCACGCAAGGGTTACCGGAAGAAGAAAATGCCGAGGCGTTCAACCAACTTGGTCTGAGTCTGGATGCCATGGGCAGATCTGACGAAGCATTTGAGGCGTTTGAGCGATCCAATCAGGTCATGGGTCGTTTTGTTGGCGAGCAAAATACACGCGGGTCTGCCTATCTAGGCGATGTTGCCACGATAAAGGATTACTTTTCGGCGGAAAAAATCACCGCCCTTGCTGAAATATTCGCAACAGACGATGACTCTCAACCCGTATTTTTCGTCGGCTTTCCACGATCGGGCACCACTCTGATGGAACAGGTGCTCAAAGCCCATCCCAAGCTGATTACAACCGAAGAATCATCACCTCTCGCTGCAGTAGTACGGGAAATACGCGGTTCCGCCGGAGATTACCCCCGGGGGCTCGATCGCCTGACCGCCGACGATTCGGCCAGGCTCAGACAGTATTTTTACGACTGTTGCCGGGACATTCTTGGCGAGCTGAATGACAGGCAGGTTGTAGACAAGCTGCCTCTGAATATAGTGCACCTGGCTCTGGCCAAGTTGCTGTTTCCGAGAGCAAAAATTATTGTTGCGTTGCGAGACCCGCGCGATGCCTGTCTTAGTTGTTTTATGCAAAAGTTCGAGATCAATGATGCGATGGCCAATTTTCTCGAATTGCGAACGACGGGACTGGCCTATGAGGCGGTGATGGGCCTGTGGCTGCATTATCGGACAGTTCTTCACGATTCATGGTTGGAATATCGTTACGAGAATCTGGTGGAGAATTTTGACGAGACCGTCCGTTCGGTACTCGACTTTATTGGTGTCGGGTGGCATGAGGCAATAGCCGGTTATCGGCATGCAGCCAAACAACGCGGGATCAGCACACCGAGTTACCGGGACGTTACAGCTCCCGTACACAACCGCGCGATTGCGCGTTGGCGACGATATGAGCAACACCTGGCCCCTGTCTTGCCGACGCTCGCACCATTCGTTGAGGCTTTCGGATACGAGAAATAGCTGCAGCTCATATCGGGGTTGTCGGGCTTAGACACCAGCATTAACCCCTCTCGGCCGGAGGCCGCGTTTAAATCGGGCATGAATGCTATCGCCCGACCCGGAGATCCGCGCTATTACCAGATTGCAGTGCTCAGCTTGTTGTTGAGCTACGGCATCGTCGCGCTGGACTTCGGAATTGACTGGCAGAATGCCGCGGCAATCGTTGTGACCGCGCAAGTTGTGCAGTTCATTTGCACCCGGTTCGTCGGGTTGCCGAAATTCGATCCTTTGAGTGCGTTGATCACGTCGCTATCGCTGACCTTGCTGTTGCGCACCGACGTAGTCGCACTCGCGGCGCTCGCGGCGGTCGTCGCAATCGGCAGCAAGTTTCTTGTTCGTGTGCGTGACAAGCACGTGTTCAACCCGGCCAACGTCGCGCTGGTCGCGTTGATGCTGTTTTCGGACCGGGCCTGGGTGTCGTCCGGTCAATGGGGCAGCACGATAATCGGTGCTTTTGCGCTGGCATGCCTGGGTTTTCTCGTGCTTACGCGGGCGAGGCGCGCAGAGACGTCGATCGCGTTTGTCGCCGGCTACGCCATACTGATTGTCGGTCGCGCCATCTGGCTCAATGACCCATTGAGTATTCCGCTGCACCAGTTGCAGAACGGTGCGCTGCTCATCTTCGCTTTCTTCATGATTTCCGATCCGAAGACGTCACCGAATACGCGCGTCGGCCGAATCGTTTACGGTGTCATGGTCGCGACGGCCGCTTACACGATTCAGTTCGTCCTCTATGAAACCAACGGACCAATCATTGCGCTGATCCTCTCCGCGCCTTTTGTACCACTCATCGATTTTCTGTCGAACGGAATTTCGTACCACTGGAATCGGTCAGTCAAAGGAGTTATCCAATGCGATACCTGATTACGGTCACTGTCACTATTCTGACGGTTGCAATCTCTACCACGGCGCAGGCGTTTTGCGGCTTTTATGTCGCACGCGCCGACACCAGCCTGTTCAACCGGGCTTCGCAGGTTGTTCTCGTGCGAGACGACAACCGCACTGTCATCACCATGGCCAATGACTTTCAGGGCGACGTCGAAGACTTCGCCGTGGTCATCCCGGTGCCGACATTCATCGAGCGCGAGCAGATCAACGTCGCCGAACGGACCCTCGTCGAGCACCTGGATGCGTACACGGCGCCGCGCCTCGTCGAGTATCACGACCCGGACCCGTGCCTGAAGTACGAGCTTTTCGAGCGCAATGCGCAGAACGACGCCGAGTTGCCGAGCGCGAAGGCGCTGGTGGGATCCCGGCGATCGCTCGGTGTCACGATCGAGGCCAGTTACACGGTGGGCGAATACGACATTTTGATTCTCTCGGCCGAAGAGAGCAGCGGTCTCATCACGTGGTTGAACGAGAACGACTACAAGATTCCCGGCGGCGCCGAAACTGTTGTCGAGAGCTATCTCAAACAGGACATGCGCTTCTTTGTTGCCAGGGTAAACCTGGCGGAACAGGCAAAGCTCGGGTACTCCTACCTGCGGCCAATACAGGTCGCCTATGAGAGCAACAAGTTCATGTTGCCTATTCGCCTCGGTACGCTCAATGCAAAGGGCAAGCAGGAGCTCTACGTCTATGCCCTGACACGCACCGGGCGCGTGGAGACTACGAACTACCGGACAGTGAAGTTACCGAGCAACAACGAGGTTCCGGAATTCGTGCAAGCCGAGTTCGCGGAATTTTATCGGGATATGTTTCGCCGGCAGACAATCAGGGAAAACCAGCGAGCCGTATTCCTTGAGTATGCATGGGACATGGCCTGGTGCGATCCCTGCGCCGCGGATCCGTTAAGTCCGGACGAGTTGCGTCGCCTCGGCGTGTTCTGGACCGGTGAAACCGACGGGCGCCGCGTCGCACCGCCGCCCGCGCAAAACGTGTTCGTCACGCGTTTGCATCTGCGCTATGACCGCGACCATTTTCCCGAGGACCTCGTGTTCCAGGAGACCGGCGACCGGCAAAATTTCCAGGGACGCTATGTCATTCGGCATCCTTATAAGGGTGCGACCAGCTGCGATGCAACACCCTACAAGGCATCTGTTCGTGACCGCCAGGAGCGCGAAGCGCAAATGCTCGCCAACCTGACCGGGTGGGACATCGACGATATCCGCGCCAAAATTCCATACTTCGAGGGCTTCAAACCCGAACCGGAAGAGATCCCCTGGTGGAAGCGGGTGTGGCAGTAGCGCCCCGCCAGGCGTCGGCAATTCGCTATCGGTAGCGGCTCAGGATCTTCTTGAGCTCTTTACTCCCCGGATGCAAGCTGTCGAGCGGCAATTGCGCCAGGGGTGTATCGACGTTACCCATCAGGTCGTGCATCTCGTGGCGCGATTTGTCGATGTACAGCAATCCGGTCGTAATCTCACCGGCGTTGAAGCGTTCGCGCAAGTACTTGAAAGATGTCGCGCGACTTGTCGGGTCATAATTTGAATCGAGTTTGCGCAGGACGATCTTGCTGCCTCCATGCAATTCGACCGGCATCGCCGCTCCCTCGTCGTAAGCGGCCTTGATTTCCTCCGCGGGCGCGATGTAGTCGGCATCCACAACATGGTGATAGAACTGCCGGGTATGCGCGTAACTTTTTGTCGAACCCTCGTGGTCGTTGAACGTGACGCATGGACTGATTACGTCGACCAGTGCAAATCCCGGATGCGACAATGCCCCCTGAATCAATGGTATGAGTTGTTCCTTGTCGCCTGAGAAACTCCTGGCGATATAGGTCGCGCCCAGACTCAGCGCGGTACTGACGGCGTCGATCGGTTCCTGCTGATTGGCAAGTCCCTTCTTCGGTAAAGTGCCGATGTCGGCCGATGCCGAAAACTGCCCTTTGGTGAGGCCATAAACGCCGTTGTTCTCGATGATGTAACACATGTTGAGATTACGACGAATCGCGTGCACGAACTGGCCTGCGCCGATCGACAGCGAGTCGCCATCACCCGACACGCCGATGTAGGTCAGCTCACGGTTCGCTGCATTTGCGCCAGTCGTGACTGACGGCATGCGGCCATGTACCGAATTGAAGCCGTGTGACTGACTAACGAAGTACGCAGGCGTCTTCGACGAGCAACCGATGCCGCTCATCTTCGCAATCTTGTGCGGTTCGATGTTCATCTCGAAAACGGCCTGGATGATAGCTGCCGTAACCGAGTCGTGCCCGCAACCCGCACACAGCGTCGACACCGTGCCCTCGTAGTCCCGTTCGGTGAGACCCAGCGCGTTGCGGGGCATCTTCGGATGCAGGACATTCGGCTTCGATATGTAACTCATGCGGCCCGGCCTTTTGCAATTTCCTCGAGCACTCTCTGGACGACGAATGCGGCGTTTATAGGCATACCATTGTAATGCAGCAACGGCACCAGCTTGGCGGGATCGGCGCCACTGTCCAGCATCAGCAGGCTGCGCAGCTGCGCATCACGATTTTGCTCAACAACATATATGACTTCGTGTTGTTCGATGAATTCCATGACCGACGCGCTGAACGGGAACGCTTTCACCCGACAGTAGTTTAGCGAAACGTTCTGTTTCTCCAACCGGTCGCGTGCCTCGACGCAGGCACCGTCACTGCTGCCAACGCTGAGAATCGCCGACTTGTTGAATTGTGAATACTCGATCTCGGGCTCCGGAACCAGCTTGCGTGCCGTCTCCCACTTGACCAACAGGCGATCCACGACCTCCTGGTAGTCCTCCGAATTCTCGGTGTAGGCGCCATACTTGGTGTGCCCCGAACCACGCGTGAAATACGAGCCCTTGGGATGTGTCCCCGGCAGTGTCCGGTATGGAATACCGTCGCCGTCGACATCCAGATAGCGATAGAAAGCGTCCATCTCCTCGAGTTGTTCCGCCGTCAACACCTTGCCACGGTCGGGGATTTTGTCTTCGTCAAACTCGAAATCCCTTACCATCCAGTCGTTCATGCCGATGTCGAGATCCGACAGCACCAAAACCGGGGTCTGCAGGCGCTCGGCCAGATCAAAGGCCGCCTGCGCCATCGTAAAACATTCGCCCGGGTCCGCCGGGAACAGCAGCACGTGCCTGGTGTCGCCGTGGGATGCATAGGCACAACTCAGGATATCCGCCTGTTGAGTACGCGTCGGCATCCCCGTAGACGGGCCGGTACGCTGCACATTGAATACGACGGCCGGAATTTCGGCATAGTAGCCAAAACCCAGGAATTCGCTCATCAGAGAGATGCCGGGACCGCTGGTCGGCGTGAAGGAGCGCGCCCCATTCCAGCTCGCGCCGAGGACCATGCCGATGGCGGCGAGCTCGTCTTCCGCCTGGATAATGGCGTAGGTTCGCTTGCCCGTTTCCGGGTCCGCGCGATATTGCGAGCAGAAGGACCGAAATGCGTCCATGAGAGACGTCGATGGTGTAATCGGATACCACGCCCCGACGGTGGCGCCGGCGTATAGGCAGCCCAGCCCGGCCGCAGTATTGCCATCAATGACTATGTGCCCTTGCGTGCCATTCATTGCCTCGATTTTGCTCGGCAGCGGACACACGAAATTCTCCTGCGCATAGTCGTAACCGAGGCGAATTGCAGTCATGTTGGACTCGATAAGCTGCTGCTTGTCCGCGAACGTCTCTTTGAGCAACGAGGTAATCGTATCGAGATCGATATCGAGCAGCGCGGCCAGTGCGCCGACGTAGCCGATGTTCTTCATTAGAATACGCGCCCGGGCGCCCTCGAAACTCTCATTGCACATGCGCGACAGGGGTATCCCGAGAACGGTAACGTCATCCCGGTCCAGCAGAGCGTGGCGCGGCCAGGTCGAGTCGTACAATAACCAGCCTCCCGCTCGAACATCAGCCAGATCCTTTGCATAGGTCTGCGCATTCATCGCAACCATGACATCAACGCGATCGGACCTGGCATTGTAGCCATCACCTGAAACGCGGACTTCATACCAGGTGGGCAAGCCCTGAATATTCGAGGGGAAGTAGTTCTTGCCGACGACCGGAACGCCCATCCTGAAAATCGACTTCATCAACAGGCCGTTAGCGCTGGCTGAGCCCGTGCCGTTGACGGTGGCGATCCTGACGACGACGTCGTTTACGCTGGCCACTTACACGTCGCCCGCATAAGGTATCAACACGGTGGATTTCTGCATGTCCCAGGCGCCGGTCGGACAGCGCTCGGCACACAGCCCGCAATGCACGCAAAGATCTTCGTCCTTGACCATGACACGGCTGGTCTGCGGCAGGATGTCAGAAACGTACAAAGCCTGTTCCAGGTTCTCCGCCGGCGCAGACAGACGTTTCCTGAGATCTTCCTCTGCGCCATTGGCTGTAATTGTCAGGCAATTTACCGGGCAGATGTCAATGCACGCGTCGCACTCGATACACAGATTCGCGACAAAAACCGTCTGAATATCACAGTTGAGACAGCGTTCGACTTCCTGGATCGTCTGCTCGGCCGTGAACCCCAGTTCGACTTCGATATCGATTTTCTTGAACCGCTCCTTCAGATCGACATGCGGCATCAGGCGCCTCGCCGCCGGGTCGTAATCGTTGGAGTAGCTCCACTCGTGCACGCCCATCTTCTGGCTCGAGAGATTCACGCCCACCGGCAACCGATCTTCGAGATCGTCTCCGTGGCAATGATTGTGAATCGATATTGCGGCTTCGTGGCCGTGGGCCACCGCCCAAATGATGTTCTTCGGCCCGAACGCTGAATCGCCGCCGAAGAAAATTCCATCCCGGCTGCACATCATTGTTTCTGCATCGACGATCGGACTGTCCCACTCGTCGAACTCGATGCCGATGTCTCGCTCGATCCAGGGAAAAGCATTGTCCTGACCGATGGCCAGGATAACGTCGTCGCAGGGAATCATCGTTTCGCCGACGACCGTGCCGCGGTCGATACGGCCGTCGTCGTCAAGCTTGTATTCCATATTCTCGAACAGCATGCCTTTGAGCTTGCCATCTTTGACGACGAACTCTTTGGGCGAGTGATTTACGAGAATCTCGACTTCTTCTTCCTCTGCATCCTCGAGTTCCCAGACCGAGGCTTTGAAAAAACCACGCGGCTTGCGGGCCATTACCTTGACGTCTTTCGCACCCAGACGGAGCGCTGTTCGACAACAGTCCATCGCGGTGTTGCCGACGCCGATGATCAGGACCCGCTTGCCAATCGCATCGATGTGATCGAATGCGACGGACTCCAGCCAGTCGATGCCGATGTAGATATTCTCCGAATCATAACGACCCGGAATCTCGAGATTCTTGCCTTTCGGTGCTCCGGTGCCGACGAAGATCGCATCGTAGCCCTCATCGAGCAGCGCCTTCATGCTGTCAATCCGATGGTTGAGCTTGAGATCGACACCCATGTCGAGGATGTACCCGATCTCTTCGTCAAGGACCGCTGGCGGCAGCCTGAATTGCGGTATGTTCGTTCGCATCAAACCGCCGGTGGTGTCGAGTGCCTCGAACATCGTTATCTCGTATCCCAGCGGACAAAGATCGTTAGCCACGGTCAGGGATGCGCAGCCTGCACCGATCAACGCGATCTTCTTGCCGTTGGATTCCGCCGCAGCTTTCGGCAGATGCTCCGTTATGTCGTCACGATGGTCCGCTGCCACACGTTTCAGCCGGCAAATGGCCACCGGTCTGTCCTCGACACGTCCGCGGCGACAAGCTGGTTCACACGGACGATCGCAGACGCGACCGAGAATCCCCGGAAACACGTTGGACTTGCGATTTTCGATGTAGGCGTCGTCAAATCGCCCCTGGGCGATCAGGCGTATATAAAGAGGAACGTCAGTGTGCGCCGGGCAAGCCCACTGGCAATCGACGACCTTGTGGAAATAGTCGGGATTTGTCGTGTCGGTCGGTCCCACAATGGGCGCTAGCATAGCCGTATCAGATGGAAAGTAAACAGGTTTCGGGCCTACCGTGCCCGCGCAAACCCAAGTCGTTGACCTGCAATATTGCCGGTCAGCCGGCCTTCGCGATAGACAACTTCGCCGTTGACGATGGTCGTATCGATCGTCGACGAAAATTCATGACCTGCAAAGGGCGACCAGTGACACTTGTAGAGCACATTTGAATTGTCGACCAGGTACGGTTTGTCCGGATCAACGAGCACGAGATCCGCGAACCATCCCTCACGTACGTAGCCGCGTTCGGCTACACCGAAAATGTCGGCTGGCGCATGGCTGGTGCGATCCACCAGTAACTCGAGCGTCAGCTTTCCGGCCGCGACCAGATCGAACAATGTCAGTAACGCGTGTTGCACGAGTGGCAACCCTGCCGGCGCCTTGAAATAACTCTGCGCTTTTTCCGGGGCGGTATGTGGAGCGTGGTCGGTTGCGATGATATCGATGCGACCCTCGTTGACCGCGGCTATGAGAGCCTCGCGGTCAGCAGGCGACTTGATCGCGGGATTGCATTTGATGCGCGTTCCGAGTTCCTCGTAGCGCGTTTGATCGAACCAGAGATGATGGACGCACACTTCGGCCGTTATGCGCTTCTCCGCACGGTGCGCCGGAGAGAACAGCCCCATTTCCGTCGCCGTGGTCAAATGCAGCACGTGCAACAACGCATCATGGCTGCGGGCCAGCTCGACAGCCACGGTGGAAGACGCGAGACAGGCGCCGGCGGAGCGAATGGCCGGATGTTCCGACATCGGCACGTCTTCTCCATACTTCTCTCTGGCCCTGGCCTCATTGCGCCAGATCGTCGGCGAATGCTCACAATGCGTGACGACCATGACCGGTGCATGTGCAAACACCTGCTCCAGCACATCCGGGTCGTCGACCAGCATGTCGCCCGTGGACGCGCCCATGAATACCTTGATGCCGCAAGCGTCGCCGACCCCGAGCTTCCTGATTTCTTCGATATTGTTGTTGGTGCCGCCGAGATAGAAGCCGTAGTTGGCGGCGCAGCGGCCTGCGGCGATTCGGTACTTGTCCGCCAGCGCCTCGATCGTCGTGGTCTGCGGATCGACATTCGGCATGTCCATGAAACTCGTGATACCACCGGCAACGGCTGCTGCCGACTCCGTCGCCAGGTCGCCCTTGCTTTCGAGACCCGGTTCCCGGAAATGCACCTGGTCATCGATCATGCCCGGTATCAGATAGTTCCCGCGGGCATCGATGACCCCGGTATTTTCGTCCGCGGCGATGCTCGGGGAGATTTTTTCGATACGGTCACCGTCAATCAACACGTCGGCATCGCGAATCTCGCCCTCGTTGATCAGCCGGGCATTGGTAATCAGCAGCTTGTCCATTGACGGGATTGTATGCGATAACCACTCTCATGAACGAATCGGACTATCTGCAACGAATTCGGGCTGCCGCTGTTTACGACGTGGCCATCAAGTC
>Ga0055481_10000403_pt1 | contig 14065 bp, 11 predicted proteins | sample Muzzi_PWC_D2_FD_57936 | JGI IMG/M metagenome (GOLD analysis project Ga0055481, IMG submission 57936) | Wetland microbial communities from San Francisco Bay, California, USA, that impact long-term carbon sequestration - Muzzi_PWC_D2 | ecosystem: Environmental > Aquatic > Marine > Wetlands ... | reverse complement strand
GGCGCTATCCGGCGATCGTGCCGCACCGAGTCGACCTCAATGAGGGCTACGGCAAGGGGGTTCTGGCCGGGTTGACGCGGTGCCGAGCCCCCTGGTTCGGCATCATCCCGGCGGACGGTCAGGTGGATGCGGAGGATGTGGTCCGGCTGTTCGAAGCGGTCCGGGTCTCGAACCGACCCGTCCTGGCCAAAGTGCGGCGCCGCTTTCGCCTGGACGGCCTGCTCCGCAAGGTCATCTCGACCGGGTACAATGCCTTCGTCCGGCTCCTGTGGCCTCGGCTGCAATCGATCGACATCAACGGAAGCCCCAAGATCCTCCCCCGCGAGGTGGTGGAGCGGATGCACCTGGAGTCCAAGGGGTGGCTCCTGGATCCCGAGATCATGATCAAGGCCCACTACATGGGGCTCGATGTCCTCGAATTCAATGTCTTTGGCCGGATGCGAAGCGCCGGGGTCTCCCACGTCCGGCCGGCGACTTGCTGGGAGTTCCTCCGCGCCCTCCTGCGGTTCCGGTTTTCGCTGCGGTGGCGACGTCGCATCGCGGCGCCGGCACGCACGCCCTCCGGGGCGATGGTGGCCTAGCCCGGCTCCCGGCCCCTCCTCTCCGATGACGAGCCCCGTCCAGCCTTCGGTCCACGAGCCGCCGTCCCCGCTGTACCGGCGGGTCACCGCTTGCCGCGTCTGCGGCGACGATCGCCTCGAGCCGTTCCTGTCGCTCGGGCCGATGGCGCTGGCCAACAGCTTCCTCGCGTCGCCCGCCGCCTTCGTGGACGAGCCCACCTACCCCCTCGACGTCGCCGTGTGCCCGAGCTGTTCCCTGGTCCAGCTCCTGGACAGCGTGTCCCCTGAGGCCCTGTTCCGCGATTACATCTACGTCACGGGGACGTCGGACACGATCCGGCAACACAACGCTGCCTATGCCGCCGCGGTGGTCGAGAGGCTCGGCCTGGGTCCCGGGGACTTGGTCGTCGAAGCCGCTAGCAACGATGGGAGCTTGCTGCACGCCTTCCAGGCACACGGCGTCCGCGTGCTGGGCGTGGAGCCGGCCCGCAACATCGCGGCCCAAGCCGAGGCGACGGGGATCGAGACCCTCCCAGAATTCTTTTCGCCGGAGGTCGCCCGTGAGGTCCGGGCGCGCCATGGCCCGGCACGGGCTATCCTCGCCAACAACGTCCTGGCGCACGTGCCGGACCCCTGCGGCTTCTTGCGGGGTGCGGCCGACCTGCTCGCCGACGATGGCATGATCTACGTTGAGGTGCCTTATCTCGGCGAATTCCTGGATCGCACCGAATACGACACGATCTACCACGAGCATCTGTCGTACTTCTCGGTGACCGCCCTCCTCGAGCTGTGCCAGCGGGCCGGCCTGGCGCTCGTGTCCGTCGAGCACTTCCCGGTGCATGGGGGCACGATCCGCCTTCAGGCGGGACCGGCGGCGCGGCATCCGACGCACGGCGAGAGCGCTCTGGCCCTGGCGGCTCGCGAAGCCGCCCGCGGCTGGACTTCGCCCGACCGCTACCACGCGTTTGCGGAGGAGGTCGCCCGGCACCGCACCGAACTGGTTGGGCTGTTGACGGGGCTCCAGGCCGCGCGCGCGACTGTCGCCGGCTATGGCGCACCCGCCAAAGGGAACACCCTCCTGAACTACTGCGGGATCCGGCCGGAGCTCCTGCCCTACACCGTCGACAAGAACCCGCGCAAGGTCGGGCGGTATACGCCCGGGACGCACATCCCGGTGCTCGCGGTGGACGCCGTGATCGCGCGGCAGCCGGATTACCTCCTGATCCTCGCCTGGAATTTTGCGCAGGAGATCATGGAGCAACAGGACGTCTATCGCCGCCGCGGAGGGCGGTTCATCGTCCCCATCCCCCGACCCGAGATCGTGTGACGATGCAAGTGATCATCCTCGCCGGCGGCCGGGGAACCCGGATCTCGGAAGAATCGGGCACACGGCCAAAGCCGATGGTCGAGATCGGCGGCCGACCCATGCTGTGGCACATCATGAACATCTATGCTGCCCATGAGTGCACGGAGTTCGTGATCGCCTGCGGCTACCGGGGAGAAATGATCAAGGAGTACTTTCACAACTTTGCCGTTCAGCACTCCGACTTCATCGTGGACCTTCGTACTCGGGAAGTGGAGATCGTGCAGGCTCCCAAGGTGGCATGGCGCATCGGCGTCATCGATACGGGCCTGGATACGATGACCGGAGGTCGAGTGCGCCGCCTCCAGCCCTTGATCGGCGACGCGCCCTTCATGGTGACCTATGGAGACGGCCTCGGGGATGTGGACATCTCGGCGCTCCTCGCCTTTCACCGGGCGCACGGAAAGGCAGCCACCATTACCGCCGTCCGGCCGCCGGCACGATTCGGCGGCCTGTCCCTGGATCAGGGGCGGGTGCGGGAATTCAGCGAGAAGCCGCAGACCGGTGAGGGGTGGATCAACGGCGGGTTCTTCGTGTTCGAGCCGCGTCTGTTCGAGTACTTGGAGGACGACCAGACGATCCTGGAACGGGAACCGTTGGAGCGGCTGGCCGCGGAAGGGGAATTGATGGCCTACCAGCACCACGGGTTCTGGCAGCCGATGGACACGCTGCGCGAACGGCGGCTGTTGGAGGACCTCTGGAACACCGGGGATGCGCCCTGGAAGGTGTGGTCATGACCGCTGACGGGGAGCGCCCGGGAGGGTTCTGGGCTGGCCGGCACGTGTTCGTCACGGGCGCCACGGGGCTGCTGGGCTCGTGGCTGGTGGAGACCTTGGTCGGCAAGGGGGCCCAGGTCACCTGTCTCCTCCGCGACTGGGTGCCCGAAAGCCGCCTCCATACCGATGGCCATCTCGCCCATGTGAACGTCGTCCACGGCGAGCTCGAATCGCTCGAAGTCGTCCAGCGGGCCCTCAACGAATACGAGATCGACTCGGTCTTCCACCTCGGGGCGCAGACCATCGTCGGGACTGCGGCTCGCTCTCCGCTGTCGACGTTCGAATCGAACATCAAGGGGACGTGGACGCTGCTCGAGGCGTGCAGGCTCAATCCCCGCCTCATCGAGCGGATCGTCGTCGCCTCGAGCGACAAGGCATACGGGGCGCACGATCGATTGCCGTACACCGAAACAACACCGCTCGTGGGGCGGTTTCCGTACGACGTGTCCAAGTCGTGCGCAGATCTCCTCGGACAGGCCTACGGCATCACCTACGAGTTGCCCGTCGTGATCACGCGGTGCGGCAACCTCTACGGCGGCGGCGACCTCAACTTCAACCGGCTCATTCCGGGGACGATCCGTTCAGTCCTCGAGGGGACGTCGCCGATCGTTCGGAGTGACGGCACCTTTGTGCGGGACTACTTCTACGTTCGGGACGCCGTCGCCGCCTATATGGCCCTCGCCGAGCGCCTTCCCGGCCCCGTGTCTCCGGGCGAGGCGTTCAATTTCGGCACGGAGACGCCCGCTACCGTCCTCGAGGTGGTCGACGCGATCCTCGGGCTGATGCAGTCCGATCTTCGGCCCACGATCCTGAATCAGGCCAGTCATGAAATCCCGCGGCAGTATCTCGACTGCACCAAGGCGACGACCGCGTTCGGATGGGAGGCGACCTATCCGTTGGAGCGTGGCCTTCGGGAGACCATCGACTGGTACCGGGAGTGGTCGGCGCGCCGGGTCGCGGCGCAGCCCTCCGCGACCGCCGACGCGCGCTGAGGTCGAGTGATGCCTCCTCTGCCGGCCGTCAGCGTCGTCATTCCCAGTTTCAACGAGCAGGACGCCATCGCGCGCGAGATCGCCCAGGTCCGCGAGGCGCTCTCGGCACGCGGCATCGAACATGAACTGATCGTGGTCGATGACGGCTCAACCGACGACACGGTGGCGCGGGCCCTCGCAGCGGGGGCTCGCGTGCTCCAGCATGTCGAGAATCGGGGATACGGCGCGGCACTCAAGACCGGCATCAACGCCGCCCGCTACGACCTGATCGCCATCACCGACGCGGACGGGACCTATCCGCCCGATCGGATCCCCGATCTCCTTGCGGCGATGGAAACCGCCGACATGGCGGTGGGAGCCCGCACCGGGGCGCATGTCCGCATCCCGCTGGTGCGGAGGCCGGCCAAACTCATCCTCAATGTGCTGGCCAACCGAATCGCCGGGCGGCGGATCCCGGACCTGAACTCAGGCCTCCGGGTGTTTCGGCGCGACACGGCCCGGCAGTATTTCTCGCTGCTCTCCAATCGGTTCTCGTTCACCACGACGATTACCCTCGCCTTTCTGGCAGACGACTACCGCGTGGTCTATCTCCCCATCAACTATTACGCGCGGATCGGGAAGTCCAAGATCACACCCCGGCATTTCATGGAGTTCATGGTTCTGGTGCTGCGGATGGCCATGCTGTTTCAACCGCTGCGCGTTTTCCTACCGGTGGCTCTCCTGTTCCTCGCCACGGGGGCGATCAAGAGCGTGGCCGACGTGGTCTTCTTCTTCCAGCGAACGCCCTCCCCGGGGCTCTCGATGTTCAATCTCCCGGTCCTCTCCGCCTCGGCGATCCTCCTGGTGCTCACCGGGCTCCAACTCCTCATGGTGGGTCTCGTGGCGGACGGCGTCCTCCGCCGGATCGCCCATCACGCCCAGCCGTACGTCCCGTCCCACGCCGTTCACAGCGTCGAAGTGACCGCGGCCCCGGAAGGCCCCCCGGGCGTCCGCGACCCCGGAGTCGCCCGATAGTGGGCCCGGGCCCCGCCCCGCGCCCCCTCCGGCGGTCCACACTCCTCGCCCTCGGGGGGCTGGTCGTCGTCGGTACGATCCTCCGCCTCTACGGTCTGGGGCGGGGACTGTGGACCGATGAGGTATCCACGCTCGTTCACTACGTCCGGCCGTCGCTGATCGACATCCTGACGACGTACGACTCTCAGAATCAACACACCCTCTATTCGCTCCTGGCCCATCTGTCGATCACGATCTTCGGCGAGAGCGCCTGGGCCCTCCGCCTCCCGGCCGCCCTCTTCGGCATCGCCACCATCCCCGCCCTCGTCTGGCTCGGCCGCGCGGTGACTGATGATCGGGAGGCCCTTCTCGCGGGTCTCGTGCTGACGGTGTCGTACCAGCACATCTGGTTCAGTCAAAACGCCCGCGGGTACTCCGGGGTGCTCTTCTTTGCGGTCGTCGCCAGCGCCTGCTTCGTCCATGGCCTCCGGTCGGGGCGCCGGGAATGGTGGTGGACGTTTGCTGGGGTCGTGGCCCTGGGGATGTACGTCCACCTGACGATGGCCTTTGTCGTGGGGGTGATGGGCGCCTATTACGGCTGGACCCTCATTCGACGCCAGTCCGCGGCGGCGCCTCGATTCCGTCCCTTCCTCCATGGGTTTCTCCCCGCGGGAGCTGGGACGCTCCTACTCTACGGGCCGGTCCTGTCGCAGATGGCCGGGGCCACACAGGGCGATGTGTCGGATGTCGCGACCTGGCGCAGCCTGACGTGGATGCTGCGAGAGACCGTGGCCGGCCTGGGCCTGAGTCCCGTGGTCATTGGGCCCGCGCTCGTCGGGGTGGCAATCGCCGGTGCCGGCGTCTGGAGTTACGCCAGAAAGCAGCCGGTCATCGCCTGGCTCCTGGTCGGGTCGGTGGGGGCCGGCGCGGTTGCCATGATCGCCCTCCATCACCACCTGTGGCCTCGGTTCTTCTTCTATGGAGTCGGGTTCGGCATTCTGGTCGTGGTCCGGGGCCTGACGGTGACCGGGGAGGGCATGCGCCGCGTGGTCCGCGCCTCGCCGGCCGTCGGCGCCCACCTCGGCACCCTCCTCACCGTCGGGGCGGTCGTGGTGCTTTCGCGGTCCCTGCCATACGTATATCGCCCCAAGCAGGACTTCGCGGCGGCCCGGGACTTCGTGCGCCAGGCCCTCGCGCCGGGTGACGCGGTGGTGACCACCGGTGTGGCGGCGTCGCCGTACCGGCTCTACTACATGCCGGCATGGACCAGCGTGACGACCGCCGACGACCTCCGGGCGGTGCAGGCCCGGGCCCGGCGGGTGTGGATTCTCTACACCCTCCCGACCCAGCTACGGGATAATCACCCAGATCTCCTCGACCTCATCCACTCCGAGTTCCAAGAAATCCGGGTGTTCGACGGCAGTCTCCATGGGGGCGCGGTGTATGTGTGCCTGTCCCCCCCCGACCCGGCCAGCAGGCCGGGGCCGGGTGCCACATGGAACGGACGGTAGCGCCGCATGTGCGGCATCGTGGGGATTCGCCGATTCGCGGGGCGCGGGACCCCCTGGGACACGGCGTTGGTCGATCGGATGACGGATACGCTGGCCCACCGCGGTCCAAACGATCGGGGGATATGGTGCGACGACCGTGTGGCTCTGGGGCACCGGCGCCTGTCGGTCATCGACCTCAGCCCGGCGGGACACCAGCCGATGGGGAACGAAACCGGCCGCCTCCAGCTCACATTCAATGGTGAGATCTACAACTTCAAGGAGCTGAAGGATCGGTTTTGCCTCGAGGCCCAGGGCCATGTGTTTCGGTCCCGCACCGACTCGGAGGTCCTGATCCACCTCTTCGAGGACCTCGGTCCACGGATGGCGCCGCACCTCAACGGGATGTTCGCCTTTGGGCTGTGGGACGCCGCCACCGGAGCCCTCCACCTGGCCCGCGACCCCTATGGCGTCAAGCCGCTCTTCTACCACTATGACAGAGACGAGTTCCGCTTTGCCTCCGAGCTCAAGGCGCTGCTCGCCCACCCCCGCGTCCCACGACGGCTCTCGCTCCAGGCACTCCACGATTACCTCTCGTTCAACTACGTCCCCGGCGCCCAAACCGCGTTCGCGGACATCCACGAGGTGCCGCCCGGCACCTGGCTCACGCTCCATGACGACGGCCAAATCGAGACCCATCGCTTTTGGTCGCCGTCGTACCGTGAACGTCCGGATCGCGGGCTCCCGGCGACCATCGCAGAGGCCGATCGGCTCATGGACCAGGCGGTCCATCGCCAACTCGTCGCGGATGTCCCCGTGGGAGTGATGTTATCCGGCGGCCTCGACTCCAGTGCCCTCGTGGCCTACATGAGCGGCCATGCCACCGACCGGATCCGGACCTACTCCGTCGGCTTCGAGGACGCCAGCTTCAATGAGCTCCCCTACGCCCGGCATGTGGCGCAACACTTCGGCACGGAGCAGCGGGAAGTCGTCGTGACCGCCGATCACGTCCGGCGCCTCCTCCCGGAGTATCTCCGCTTCATCGACGAGCCCTACGGCGACGGGTCGGCCATCCCCACCTACTATGTCTGCCAAATGGCCAAGGACGAGGTGGTCGTCGTCCTGTCTGGAGAGGGAGGAGACGAGGCCTTTGCCGGGTACGATACGCACGCCGCGCTCAAGGCCCATGCCTGGGCGAGACGCGTCCCCTCGTGGATCCGGCACGGGCTCCTGGCGCCCATCATTTTTCGGTTACCGGTGAGCCATCGCAAGCTGAGCCTCGAGTTCCGGCTCAAGCGGTTCTTGAGCGGACTCGACCTCCCTCCCGCGGAGGCTCACCTCTGGTGGCGGCTGGTGCTCACCGAGGCGCAGAAGGCGGAGCTCTACACGGACGAGGTCCGAAGCCGCTTCGGCCAGGAGCCGTCGGTGCGACACTTCACCGAGGCCTACGCCCGCGGCCAGGGCGACCCGCTCAAGCGCATCCTCCAGATCGACAGCACCATCTTCCTTCCCGATGATCTCATGATCAAGAACGACCGCATGAGTATGGCCCACTCGCTGGAGGCGCGCGTCCCCTTTACCGACCCCGATTTGACGGAGTTCACGTCCACGATTCCCAGCCGCGACCTCCTCCCGCGCCTCACCAAGAAACACGTCATGCGGGAGGCCCTGCGCCACCGACTCCCGGAGCGCATTCTGCGCAAGAAGAAGGTCGGCTTGGAGATGCCGTATTCCCGCTGGTTCCGCCGGGAGCTTCGGGACGTGCTCGAGACGTATCTGGCCCCGGAGCGCCTGGCCGGCACCGGGGTCTTCCGCCCCGAACCGGTCCGGCGACTCGTGGACCAGCATCTGGCCGGGACGGTCGACCACGGCCGACCCTTGTGGGGCCTGCTCAACTACATGATGTGGATCGAGGCCTATGGCGTCACGCTCTAGGCCACGCGTCATCATCCTCGGCGCTGGTCCCGCGGGGCTGGGCGCCGCGTACCGGCTGCGTCGGGACGACCAGGCCGAGGTCACGGTCCTCGAGCAGCATCCGGTGGTGGGCGGGAACGCCGGCAGCTTCGTCATCGAGGAGCAGCGGGTGGATTTTGGAAGTCACCGCCTGCACCCCAGTTGCGCACCCAAGCTCCTGACGGACATCCGCGCATTCCTCGGAGCTGCCCTCCTCGACCGGCCCCGGCACGGCCGGATCCGCCTCCGGGGCCAGTGGCTGCACTTCCCGCTCAAACCGCTCGACATGCTGCGGAACGTCGATGCGGGGTTCCTCCTCGGGAGCGCTCGCGACGCCCTGACCAAGCCCTTCCGGGCGGTGGGGCCGCAGGAGTCCTTCGCTAGCGTCCTGTGGGCTAGTCTGGGCCCGACCGTGTGTCGCAACTTCTATTTTCCCTATGCCAGGAAGATCTGGGGTGTCGCCCCGGAGGCCCTCTCCGCGATCCAGGCCCGGCGCCGCGTATCGGCCGCCTCCTTTACCCGATTGGCCAAGAAGGTCGTGTCCCAACTCCCGGGCGTCCGACGGCCCGGCGCGGGACGGTTCTTCTATCCCCGCGAGGGCTTCGGCCAGATCAGCGAGGCATACGCGGACGCCGCCCGCCAGCTCGGGGCCTCGATTTGTCTCGGACGCCGAGTCGTCCGCGCAGAGCCGCCAACGGGTGCCAGGCCCCGCTGGCGGGTCACCGTGGAGAGCGGTAACGGCGCCGACACGATCGAAGGGGAGTATGTATGGTCGACCATCCCGCTCCCCATCCTGGGGCGGGCCCTCTCGCCCTCCGCCCCGGCAGAGGTCCTCGCCGCGTCGGAACGCATCCGCTATCGGGGCATGCTTCTGATCTACATGACGCTCCCGGTCGACCAGTTTACGCCCTACGACGCGCACTACTTCCCCGAAGGGGCGGTGTCCATCACGCGGCTCTCGGAGCCGAAGAACTACGCGGCGCGTCCAGACCCCGTGGGGCGAACCACCCTTTGCGCCGAGCTTCCGGCGGACCCGGCGGACCCCGTGTGGGAGGAGTCGGATGCGGCCCTCGGCAAGCGGGTCGCCAAGGACCTCGCCACGGCCGGCCTGCCGGTCCCGGCGCCGCCGGTGGCGGTGCACGTCCGCCGCCTGCGTCATGCCTATCCGATCTATCACATCGGGTACGAGGAACCGTTTGGCGTGCTGGATCGCTGGGCCGAGACGCTCCCACAGTTCGTGACGTTCGGTCGCCAGGGGCTCTTCGCCCACGACAACACTCACCATGCGCTCTACATGGCCTACGCCGCGGCAGACTGCCTCACTCCGTCGGGGTGGGACGCATCGCGCTGGGCCACCTATCGCCAGGAGTTCGCTAGCCATGTCGTCGAAGACTGAGATGAAGACGGGTTCTCGCCGGGGGGCGGCATGACGGGAATGGCCGTCATCGGTGCGGGGGTCATCGGCCGACTCCGCGCCGCCAGCATACACGCGCATCCGGATACCGAGCTCCTGGGTGTGGTCGATCCCGACCGGGGCCGGGCGGATGCCGCAGTGGCCGGGACCGGAGCGCGGGTCATCCCCGATCTCGAAACACTCTTGGCGCTTCCGGAGCTCGAGGCAGTCGTCGTCTCGTCTCCCCTCCCCGCGCATGACGAGGCCGTCGTTGCGGCGCTAGCGGCAGGAAAACACGTGCTGTGCGAGAAGCCGCTCGCCAATACGGTCGACGGATGTCGCCGGATGGTCCAGGCGGCCGCCCGCGCCGGGCGGGTCCTCGCGGTGGGCTTCAATCACCGGTACTACCCCGCAATCGCGTTCGTGAAGACCTGCCTGGACGAGGGACGCATCGGCACCGTGGACCATGCGCGGGTCTTTGGCGGCCACGACGGGCTCCACAACTTCCGCGCGGATTGGCAATACCGCGCTCCGGCGTCGGGTGGCGGCGCCATGATGGACGTGGGGATTCACATGACGGACTTGGCCCGCTACCTGGTGGGCGACGTGACGACCGTGTACGGCGTCGCCTCGAACAAGGTCTGGCAGGTCCCGGGGTCGGAGGACAACGCCATGGCGGTGCTTCTCGGCCCCGCGCAGGTGCCGGTGTCCTACCATGCCACCTGGACCGAGTGGAAGGGCTATCGGTTTTACGTCGAGGTCTACGGTGATCGGGGGATGGTGCGCGGGTACTACGCCCCGATGTTCAACCTCCTCGTGACTCATGACGGGAAGGGATCGGGTCGCCGCCGCACCGTCAAGTGGTATCCGCAGATCATCGTTCGCGAAAAGCTCAAGTCGTGGACGTCGACGGCGTATCGCTCGTTCGAACACGAGCTCGCCGATTGGCTCGGCCGAATCGGCGGGAAGCCGGGCGGGGCTTTGGCGACCGGGTTCGATGGGCTGCGGGCGGTGGAGATCGCCCATGCCGTGTATCAAAGCACCAGCACGGGGACGGTCCAACATCTCGCCGAGGGTGTTGTCCCATGAGCATCGGGAGTATGGCCTGGCGCCTGTTTGTCACGAGCTGGATCGTGTATGCGGTCCACTTTGCCACCGATTTCTCGCGCGAGCATTTCCTCGTCATGAGCATGGTCGAGAATCACACATTCCGCCTCGACCCGTACGCGGACATGCACAATGACATCTTCGTGCTCCCCAACGGGCATGCCCATCACGGCGCCAACCCGGGGATCTCGATGATCGGGGCGGTCCCCTATTTCTTTGCGGCACCGCTGGTCGATCGCGTGGTCGCCGCCGAGCTGGCGCATCGCAGCAACGAGACGCACCCGGTCTATCGCGACCCCCGCCTCGCCCGTCGCCTCTTCTACACGCTGGCGCGCGAGCGGGGCCTCGACGTGCGGTTCGGCCTGGTCGGGATGGTGACCGAGTTTTTCGCCATGGCGCCTCTGGCGGCCTTTGGCGTGGTCGTGGTTTTCCTTCTCCTCGAGGGGGCCGGGCTCCGTCCGCGCCTGGCCCTCGCCGGCGCCATCCTCTACGGCTTCGGCACGCCGGTATTCTTCCGCGCCGCCTACCTCAATCACAACCTCGCGGTCGGGATCTTCGCCATCACCGGGCTGTGGCTCTTGTGGAATCCCGGCGACCGCCTCCGGTGGTCGGATGGGCGCCGCGCGGTGCTCGCCGGGCTGTGTGGGGGTGTGGCCTTCCTATGCGACTACAGCGGTGCCCTGGTGCTCGGGGCGCTCGGCATCTACGGCCTCCTCCGCGTCTGGGAGGGGCGGCCTGGGATGCGGGAGATCGGCCGCCTCAGCGTCCGCTTTGCCCTCGGCGCGGCCGGACCGATCCTGCTCCTGTGGTACTATCAATGGGCGAGCTTCGGGAACCCCTTCCTCCCGCCCCAGAACTACATGGCGCCCGTACCCTGGAGCGACCTCGGCTATCAGGGTGTAACCGGGCCCCAGGCCGAACTCTGGTGGATGCTCCTCCTGGATGCGCGGTTCGGCCTCCTCATCACGTGTCCGATTCTCATTCTTGCGGTGTTCGGCCCCTGGCTCGCGTGGACCAAACGGTCGCCGATCCCCATGCGGGAGACGGTCTTCTGTCTGGCGTTCTCCATCGCCTTCATCGTGTTCTTCAGTTCGGTCCAGTACACCCGCCTCCAGTATATCCACGGCATCCGGTACGTTGTGCCAGTCATCCCGTTCCTGCTGCTACCGACCATCGCCATGCTTCTCCAGCTTCCACGGATCGTCTCGATCGCGCTGGGATTGGGCTCCCTCGCCCTCGGCTGGGGGATGGCCATGGCCCGGCTGCAAGAGCTGCAGGGCAGTGTCTTCGACGGATTCCTCGACCTCCTCGTCGGCGGCCCACAGCTCCCCGCCCTGCTGACGTTCGAGAAGATGGCCGCACAGTATGACCCCGGCCTAGCCCATGTCTCCCCCACCACCATCTTCCTCCTAGCGGGGGTCGCCATTGCGGTGATCTGGACGGTGCGGCGCCCCTGGACCCCCTTCACGGCCGACCGGTAGCCGATGGTACCCAACTTGCCACCCTCGGACCCGGGTGGGCGCCGGGAAAACCTGCGCTCGATTGCATACGCCTAAGTCGTTGTAAACCATAAGGTTGAATTGAGCGGCTCCGGGCGACCGCACGACCGGGGTGGAAGATTGTCGCCGCAGCGCGACAGCCCCAGGTCTCACCGCCACAAACCGAGCGACCCGGCCCGATGGAGGGCCCCGAATGACGAGTGGAATCCCCGGCGCGGTCCGGCAGAGCGTCGACGTGGTCATCCCGGTCCTCAACGAGGCGCACGTCCTGGCCCAGTCGGTGGCCACCGTTCGCGCATTTCTCGCGGAACACCTCACCGACTGCACGTGGCGCGTTATTATTGTCGACAACGGATCGACCGATGGGACGGATCGCATCGGGCGCGGTTTGGCCGACGAGCATCCGGACGTGCACTTCGAGCATTTGCACGAGCGCGGACGGGGACGCGCCTTGCGTCACGTCTGGACGCAGAGCACCGCGGATATCGTGTGCTACACCGATGTCGACTTGTCCACGGAATTGGCGGCGTTGCCTAAGCTGGTCCAGGCGATCGCGGTGGAGGGCTACGATCTCGCCACGGGATCGCGCCTCCTTCCAATGTCACACACGCGCCGAAGCGTGCGACGGGAGATCGTGTCCCGGGCCTACAACTTCATTCTCCACCTGGTCCTCCGGAACTCATTCTCGGATGCCCAGTGCGGCTTCAAGGCCGTGAGCCGTCAAGTTGTCCGGAACATCATCCCACACGTCAAGGATGAGTCGTGGTTCTTCGACACGGAGCTGCTGGTCTTGGCGGAAAAGGCGGGGTACTGCATCAAGGACATCCCCGTCCGCTGGATCGAGGACGATGACAGCCGGGTCAAGATCCTCCGGACCGCGTGGGAGGACCTCAAAGGCGTGGCCCGGGTTCGGTGGACTCTCTGGCAAGGCGCCGCCCGTCGCGTGCATCCCCGGGTGGTCGTGTCCAAGCGCGTCACCTCGTAGCCGCTCCACATCATGGCCACCTGGTTTGTGACCGGGGGCGCGGGGTTCATCGGCCGGGCGTTCCTCCACCGGCTCGCCACCGAGCCGGCCCCGCCCGCCCTCCGCGTCATGACGCGTCCAGCGGCCCCCCGACCAGCGACCCCACCCAGGGCGAACTGGAGTTACGTCGAGGCCGACCTCCTCCGCCCAGAGAGCTACCACTCGCACCTGCGCGGCGTCGACACCGTCATTCATCTCGCCGCCGTGACCGGCCACGCTCCGGCCTCCGCGTACCGGATGGTCAATGTCGAAGGAACCCGGGAGCTCGTGAACCGGGCCCGCGCCGAGGGGGTCGCGAGGTTCGTCTTCGTGAGCTCGGTGGCCGCCGGCTATCCCGATAGGCGATTCTACCCGTACGCCGATTCCAAGCGGGCCGCCGAGGAGATCGTCCGAACGAGTGGATTGGCCCATCTCATCCTTCGCCCGACCATCGTCCTCGGCCCCGGCTCGCCAGCCCTGGCCGGATTGGCTCGGCTGGCCGGCGGTCCGGTCCTCCTCGTGCCAGGCGCTGGGACGGTCATGGTCCAGCCAATCGCCGTCGAAGACGTCGCTATCGCCTTGGTGGAGGCCGGCCGTTCGACGGTCGTTGGGACGATCACCATCGGAGGAAGAGACCGGATTCCGATGATCGACCTCCTTCGCGCCATCCGGGGCCGATCGAAGAGGCCGGACGCGCCAACGGTCCATCTTCCACTCACGCTCATGCGCCTTGGGCTGGCGTCCGTGGAACGGCTGCTCGGGCCGAGACTACCACTGGGCGCCGGCCAGCTGGCGGTGTTCGCCAACGCGAGCGACGCTCCCGCCGAGGCCGGAGCGGCCGCGTTGCTGACCCCGACGTTCGGGGTCGAGGAAATGCTGCGTGCCGGATAGGGCGCCTGGGGCCACGGGCGCCGAGACCGAGTGTCGACGGCTGTGCCG
>Ga0055481_10000401_pt1 | contig 14084 bp, 9 predicted proteins | sample Muzzi_PWC_D2_FD_57936 | JGI IMG/M metagenome (GOLD analysis project Ga0055481, IMG submission 57936) | Wetland microbial communities from San Francisco Bay, California, USA, that impact long-term carbon sequestration - Muzzi_PWC_D2 | ecosystem: Environmental > Aquatic > Marine > Wetlands ... | reverse complement strand
CCACAGCAGCCGACTATCTGGCACGGCTCCCCGACGGCGCCGGGCCGGCCCCGCCCCGACCACCACTGGTACTCCCCGACTCCCTCGTCTACCCGGTGCGCACCCACGGAGACTATTTCGAGGTCCGCGTCGGCGCCGGCTGGCGTCCCTTCTATATCAAGGCCGTCAACCTCGGCGCCGCACTTCCCGGGCGCCATCCGTCCGAGTTCCCGGACTCCGCGACGTACGCCGGCTGGATCGCCGACATGGCGGCCATGGATGCCAATGCGGTGCGGGTATACACCATTCATCCGCCGGCATTCTACCAGGCACTGGACGCGTACAACGACGCGCATGCACGAGCGCCCCTCTACCTCATCCACGGCGTGTGGACGGAGTTACCGCCCGAGCACGACTACGACGACGCTTCCTGGTCCAGGGAGTTCTTCACGGAGATGCGTCGCGTGGTCGATCTCCTCCACGGTCGCGCCGACATCACTCCACGGCCGGGACACGCATCGGGGCACTACACCGCCGACGTGTCCCGATGGACGCTGGGGTACATCATCGGCCGGGAGTGGGAGCCGTTTTCCATCATTGCGTACAACAAGAAGCACGCCGGCCTCAGCGACTGGCGTGGTCGCTACCTGATCGTCACCGGCGGGACACCCGCCGACGTCTGGATGGCACGAGCCTGCGAGGAGATCATCGCCTACGAGACCGACACCTATCGCACCCAACACCCGGTCGCGTATACGAACTGGCCTACGCTCGATCCGTTGCCCCATCCAACGGAGACGACGGTGGACGAGGAGATCGTCATCCGCCGGGCGCGGAGGGAGCGCATCCAACGGCGGCCGTTGGAGTACGACAACGACGCCGCCGCCCTTGACGCCTCCCTCGTCTCGGTCACCGGCGCGTTTCCCGCCGGGTACTTCGCTTCCTATCATGCCTACCCCTATTATCCGGACTTCATGATCCTCGATGCCGGGTATGGCGCGGCCTCCTCGTCCGAGGGGCGCTCCAACTACTTCGGGTACCTCACCGCACTCAAGGCACACCACCCCGGGATGCCGGTGGTGATCAGCGAGTACGGGGTTCCCACGAGCCTCGGCATCGCTCACCTCCAGCCGCAGGGGTGGCACCACGGAGGCCACGCGGAGGCTGCCATGGCCGCGATCGATGCCCGGCTCACTCGAGAGATCGCCGAGGCGGGGATGGCCGGCGGCGGACTCTTCGCCTGGATCGACGAGTGGTTCAAGAAGAACTGGATCGCGATCGACTTCGAGATCCCGCTGGAACGAAACCGCCTCTGGCTCAATCGCCTCGATGCGGAGCAGCAGTACGGGGTCATCGCCATGGAGCCGCCCGCCGTGTCGTGGGACTCCGTCCCCCCACTGTATGGCGGACCCGAGGGCGCCGGCCTGCGTGTCGCGGCCGACGAAGCATACCTCCATCTCGTCTACCGCAGCGCCGACGGCCGTCTCCCCGATCGACTCCTCGTGGGCTTCGACCTCGTCGACCCCGACGCGGGAGAGACGCGCTGGCCGGGCCGCGTGGGGCCGCCGGTCCCGGTCGGGATCGAGATCGTCCTCCAGGTGGACTCGGACGGAGCGCGGGTTCGCGCCACACCACGCGCCAACCTCGTGCGCGTCGTCCCCGTGCGATCCCGCGATCCGTCCACCCCGTTCGCCACCGACAGCCTGTTCGGGGCCACTCTCCCGCCCGGAGCGTTCGCCGGGCGGTACGAGCAGCGATTCAACCACCCCTACCGAACGGCGTCGCGTGACGATGGCGTCTTTCAACCGCTCCGAGTCGTCACCAACCGACCGCGCTTCGCCCGCGACGGCCGTGAGTTTGCTGGACTCGGCTACGATCGCGGTCTCCTCCCTCACGGGCCGCTCCCCGACGGAATGTGGGAGGTCGATTCGGCACGCGGGAGGATCGAGGTCCGCATCCCATGGATGCTCCTCGATGTGAGCGACCCGAGCCAGCGCCGCATCATCCAGGACGCGGAGGTCATCGACGAGGACGGCGAGATCGGCACCGTGTCGGTCTCGGCGATTCGGATCGTGGCGGCCGCCGAACGTGCCGGCCGGTGGGAGGCGTGGCCCGCCTCGGGGGCGCGGCGGGACGTGGCCCCGTTCACCTGGCCCACCTGGGAAGTGCCCCGATGGGTGGCGCGCCGGCGCCCCCTCTACCAGGCGATGCACGAGACCTATGCCCATCTCGAGCCGGCGGTGTTGGCCGGGACGGCGCCGTGACTCTCCGGCACCGAGGCTGGTTCCTGATCGCCGCACTCGCGGCGCCGGCCGCACTTGTGGCACAAGATGCCGCCGATTCCGCCTGGTCGGCCGGGGCGACCGCCCGGGCGGAGCGGCTCTACCGGGCCAGGGTCGAGGCCGACTCCACCGACGGGCGGGCACTCCACCGCCTGGCGCTCATCGCCGCGTGGAACGAGCGCTACGCCGAGAGCCTGGCCCTATTTGATCGACTCCTGGCGCGGGCGCCGGACAACATGGAGGCGGCGGTCGATCGTGCGACGGTCGTCGCCTGGCAGGGCCGGACCCGCGACGCCATCGCCGCGCTCGACACGATCCTCGAACGCCATCCGACCCTCGTCCCGGCGCTCAAGGCGCGCGCGCAATTCGCCGCCTGGGAAGGGGAGACGGCCGAGGCCCTGGCCACCTACGACCGGATCGCAGGACTCCTCCCCGACGATCGTACCGTGCGGCGCGACCGCGCCCGAACGCTGACTTGGGCGTCCCGCTTTGCCGATGCGGCGACCGCCTATGACTCCCTCATCGCCACTGACCCCAAGGACCGCGCAGCCCGCCTGGGGCTGGCGCAGGTGATGGCGTGGTCGGGCCGCACCGACTCCGCCGAGGCGCTCTATCGGAGCGTCCTCGCAATCGACTCGACGGACCTCGGCGCGCGCCGCGGCCTGGCGCGAACGGCCACATGGCAGGGCGACCTCGTGCGCGGGGAGCGATTGTGGCGGGACGTGGTGGCGAGGGATTCCTCCGACATCGCCGGACTCGTCGGATTGGCGCAGACCCTTCGCTGGGAGGGACGCACGGCCGCTGCGGATCGGGCCCTCCGCCGGGCGGAGCGCACGGCGCCCGGCAACCAGGACGTTCGCACGGAGCGGCGCTGGCTCGATGTCGCGATCCGTCCCAGCATCGGCACGCATGTCGTGGGAGAGTTCGATTCGGACGACAACGACATCGTCACGACGAGCGTGCGCGGCGCCTGGCGTCCGATGCCTGCGCTCCGTGTCGTCGGTGAGGGCTACCACCGGAGCGCGAGCGGGCCCGCGGGTGGCTCGCACAACTCGCTCGGTGGGATGATCCGCGGCGAGGTGGAGGTCGGCGTCGGCTGGGTCTTCGCGGCCGGCCTCGGCGGTTCCGATGCGGACGCGCCGGGCGCCGGAGCGAACGCGCGCTGGACCCTCGGCATGACCACACCGGGACGCGCCCGGATCGGTGGGTCGCTGTCCGCCAGCCACGGCGCGCTCGATGCCACCGCCGTTCTCATGGAACGGGGCGTGACGGTGGACGAGGTGGGTGCGGACCTCCGAGCCCAGCCCGCCTCGCCGATCCAGGCGACCGGGGCACTATCCCTCGCGTGGTTTGACGGCAGCGTCCGGAATCGTCGAGTCGCCGGGCGTGTCGGAGTGACGTGGCGCCTCGGCTCGATGTGGACCGTCGGCGGAGCGGCCCGGGCGTTCGGCTTCCAGCAGCGGGTCGCCGACGGATATTTCAGCCCCGACTTCTACGGCTTGGTAGAAGTGACCGGTCGCTGGCGCTGGACGCCGGACCGGTGGCGGCTGGCCGCGGAATTGGGGCCGGGCCTCCAGCGCGTGGGGCGGGAGGGGGACGTGCGGGGGGCCCTCCGGACGTACCTGCAGGCGGGATACGAGTTCGCTCCGGGGCGGGAGGTCTCCCTCACCGTGACGACCTCGAGCGCCGGGCTTCAGAGTTTCTCCACGGCCACCGCCGATTACCGCTACCTGGCGGTCGGGCTCGCGGGGTCGTGGGGTTTCTGAGTCATCACGGCGGTCGACTGAACCCGGACCGCTCCATGACGCCCCAAGCACGCTTCCGACGGAGCGCAGCGACCACCCCGCGGAAGCGCCAGAGGGTGGAGGCCTGGCGGTAGCCGAAGTTCTCAATGATCGCGAGGACCAGGAGCCAGAACAGATCCTGGACCCGTGGGTAGCGGCGAAACGTCATCTCCTCCAGTGCCACGGCCGCCACGGAGAGAGTCAGCCCCAGTATCACCGCCACGCCGAAGAACGTGACCACGAAGAGCGGCGACGCCAACCCCGTCACCACCGTCACGCCGAACGCCACGTACCCCACCATCTCGATGGCCGGCCCCAGCATCTCGAGAAAGAAGAAGAACGGGAAGGCCACCAGTCCGACCGCGCCGTAGCGCGGCCGGAGGAGCATCGCCCGGTGGCGCCACAGGCTCTCCACCAGCCCGCGTTGCCATCGGTCGCGCTGGCGGCTCAGGACCCGGATCGTCTCCGGGCATTCCGTCCACGCGACCGGGTCCGGGATGAACGACACTCGCCCTGGAATCCCTTGCTCGCTGCAGTAGCGTCTGAGCCGGACGACCAACTCCATGTCCTCCCCGACGGTCGCGCCGGAGGTGAGGGCCGTGGCATAGCCCCCGGCTCCGACCACCGCCGAGCGGCGGAACAATCCGAAGGCGCCGGAGATGATCAGCGTCGCATTGAGGGAACCCCAGGCCATGCGGCCGGCGAGGAACGCGCGGAGATACTCCACGACCTGAAGGCGCCCCAAGAGCGTCCGAGGTAGGCCGACCTTGGTCACGATCCCCGCCTCTACCTGGCAGCCGTTGGCGATCCGCACGATGCCACCGGCCGCGACGGTGCGATCGTCCTCCAAGAAGGGACGGACGATGCGGGCCAATGCATCCCGTTCGAGGAGACTGTCCGCGTCCACCGCACACACGAGGGGCGTCTCACAGTAGTTGAGTCCGGCATTCAAGGCGTCGGCCTTCCCGCCGTTGGTTTTGTCGATCACCCACAGATTGGGATAAATGTCACTCCGATAAACCGACGCAATGGGAGCGGTGGGGAGGTCGGCCGTCGGGAGCCGGGGGGCGGGACTCAGGGAGAAAGCATCGGTGAGACGGCTGAGCGAATCGTCAGTGGAGCCATCGTTGATCAGGATGATCTCATAGGTCGGATACTTGAGCGCCAACAAGGCCCGTATCGAATCGACGCAGGTCTTGGCCTCATTGTAGGAGGGCGCCAGGATCGTGATCGGCGGCGACCCGGTCGACAGGAGTCGTTCCTCAAGATCGAATGTCTTGATCCGCATGACGTACCGCTGGAGACTGCCGAAGGCCACACTGCTGAGGACCAGGTACCCAACATTGAGGGACACGAAATACAGGATCACGGTCACGTTGACCGTTGTGAGAACGACTGTCAGGACATCCATCATAGGTGGTGCACCGCGGCCAGGACCTGGGCCGCGAGCGATGCCCGCTCGTGGGCGGCGCCGGCGAGGGCTCGGAGCCGAACCTGGCCACCCATGACAAGGAGCGCGTGCGCGGCGTTGATGGCGACCCATCGCGACGCGTCGCCGAACAACATCCGGGCCAGCACTTCCTGATCCTCCGCCGTGCCAACCGCTCCCATCACCCGACATGCCATCGCCCGGAGGACAAAGTCCTCATCCTCGAGGTATGGCCGTGCCGCGGGGCGGTGCTCCGGCCGCCCCACCTGCGCCAGGAGCCGGAGCAGCGCCGCCGCGAGCTCGCGATCTTGAGGATGGCGAAGGAGGTCGGCGGCAACATCGGCCGCCGGGAGGTCGTGCATCTCCATGAGCGTCCTCGCCGCGATGATCCGCACCGACACCGGATACGGGGCTTCCACCAGCGCCCGACGCAGCGCCGGTCCGGCCCCCGGGCCGGTCGAGGCGAGCATGGCCGCCAGGAAGCTCCCCCGGAGATGGTCGAACCGATGGAGGCGCGCGAGGACCGGCTCGAGGTATCGGTCCCCCCCGCCTTGCACGAGGGCTTTACAGGCCACCAGCGCGACATAGGGGGCGGGGTCGTCGAGCGCGGCGATCACGACGTCCTCGTACGGAGGAAGACCCAACGCGCCGAGGGCCTGGACCGCCAGTGCTCGTACCGGCTGGGCGCGATGGGACGCGCGCCCCACCAGACGCGGTAGGAAGGGCTCGGCGAGCCGGTGCAGCACGGTGAGCTCCGGGCCACGGAGCCGGCGAGCATAGCGGAGGAGGTACTCGAGGAAGGGGAGCGCCTCGCGCGGATCGACCAGGGCGAGGAGGTCCTCGGGCGGCCGGAGCCCGTGGGCCACGTCCACGATGAGCGGGTCCCATGCCGCTTCCCGGCGAGCCCACGCCGCGGCACGGTGCGCATTCTTGAAGCGGAGTCCCAGCGCCACGAGCATGAAGCCCGCAGTCACGGCGAGGAGGAAAGTGATCGTCACGAGGGCGGCCGCGAGGACCGACTCGGGCGACCACAAGAGCAGGCCGCCGTTCACCGCCCGGGGCGCATCAGCCGCCTACCGCGCCGAGGCGGGCTCGAGGAGACGCATTACGCGCGCCAGGAATTCACCGCCGGAGAACGGCTTGGTGATGTAGTCGTTGGCGCCCAGCATGAAGGCGCGCACCTTCTCCTCCTCCCGGTCATAGGAGGTGAACAGTACGATCGGCCGATGCGCGTATCGGTGGAGGGATCGGAGTTGCGCCAGGGCGGTGAAGCCGTCCAGTCGCGGCATGTTCACATCCAGAATGACCAGGTCCGCGTCGATCGCCTCGGCGGCGTCCATCGCCGCCTGGCCGTCCGAGAAGTGGTGGACGTCAAACCCCTTGCGCTCGAGGAGGTGTACGACCAGCCGGGCGGTGATCGCGTCGTCCTCGGCCAGCAGGATCCGCCGCTCCGGCCGCTGGAGGGGGGGTGGGGGCGACGCCCGGGACCGCAGGTAGCTCGCGGTGAGGATGGCCAACTCAGTCGGGTCCAACGGCTCCGTCAGGCACCGTGTGGCCCCCAACGCCAGACACTCCCAGCGCGTGGCCGGGTCCAAGGCCCGGGCGATGATCAGACACAGGGGCGGCGGGAGCGGCGGCCCTGCAATATCGACGAGGACGTCTCGGCCGTCGCCTCCCGTGTCCTCGAGTGTGATGACCGTGAGGAAGGGAGCGATCCGTCGCCACGCGGCCTCCGCGCCCGGGAACCCGGCGTAGTGCGGCGTCAGCCCCAACGGGTCGAGGGCGGCGGCCACGGGGCGGAGGCGCACCTCTTCGCCGACCAGGAGCACGCTTCCGGCGGCGGTCCCGCGCGCTAGCGCGTCCAGCGCCGCCCGCGTGTCGCCCTCGGGTGGGCCGTCGCCGGCCCGCGCCACGACCCGCTGCAACCGCTCCATGCGCCGCTCTGCGCCCGCTTCCCCGCGCGCCACGGCGGACCGGGCCTCGTCCAGGGCGCGACGAAGGAGCCACACCGCATGGGAGTCGAGATGGCCGCTCACGGCTCGCTCGTAGCAGAGGACATGGACCGGGTAACTACCGGTCCCGGTCGCTGTCCGTCGGGGGCAACGGTGCTGCCGGTGCGTCACGATTGAAAATGCTGATCGCGTAACGCCACGCCCCATCGTTCCCCCGACGCGCGACGGAGACATACTTCCCGACCTCCAACAGAGTTCGCCCCTCCCCGATCAGTCGAAGCACCTCGCGGTAGCGCCCCCGCTCGACGACCAGATCGCCGCGCACCTCCAGCTGATCCACCGTGAGCGTCAACGTTGGGCGCAGCCGCCGCCGGGCGAAAGTCGTTCGGTACGTCTCCAGGATCGCGTCGCGCCCCTCCTGCATCTCTGCATCGTACGGCATGCGGACCGCGTCGGGGACGTAGAGCGCCGCCATGGCGTCGGCCCTGCCGGCGTTGTAGGCGCCGACGTAGGCGGCCCGCAAGTCATTCAGACCGGCGGGCGCCGCGTCCTGCGCGAACGCCCGTCCGGCAAGGCCGACCACGGCCGCGGCTGCGAGGGTGAGACGCATCATGGGACCTCCTGGTGTCGCAGGGCGAGCGACCGGCACGGGCATGGACGCTACGGCCGGGTGCCCGATCCGCTGGTGAGGCGATAGATGAGGAGTGCAGCGCGCTTGGCCGCCACCGGCAGCGAGGCCAAGTCCACCGCTTCACTCGGCGTGTGCCCCCCGGAACCGAGGACGCCGAGGCCGTCGAGCGCGTCGACGTAGGGAGCCACGAAGGATACGTCCGCGGCACCGCGCTCGCCCGGGTCGACGGCGACGATCGGCGGGTACCCGGCGTCACGGCTCACCCGGTCCAGCGCCGCGAGGAGGGCCTGGTTGCCCTCGGTAGGCGCCATCGGGGGGTACGAATCCCGAAATGACAGCTCGGCTCTGGTCTTGGGAAGGTGTCGTGCCACCACGGCACGCATGCGCTCCTTGACGCGTTCTCGCTGCGCGACGGTGAGGGTCCGCAAGTCTCCCGCCACGGTGACCACCTGCGGAATCACGTTGGTCTTCCCGAAAGCAGTCCCCCGCGCGTGCGCCGTGTCGTAGACCGCGGTGGTGCCGCCGAGGATGATCCCGGCCCCGAAGGTGAGGTACTCCTCCCCGCGAATCTCGTCGTAAAACGCCGACAGGATCCTCGCCGTCTCGTAGATGGCACCCGCCCCGTAACGGTCCGTGAAGATCAACGAGGAGTGGCCGCGTTCACCCTCGACGCGGAGGGTCCACCCGGTGAAGCCACGCCGCGCCACCGTGGCAGTGTGCATCGTGCCGACCCCGCCCTCGAACCCCAACGCCACGTCACTCGATCGCGCCGCTTCGATCAGCGGCCGACGCGTGACCTCCAGCGGGCTCCCCGTGTCCTCCTCATCCCCCGTGAGGACGACGGTGATCGTGGCCCCGTCGAGCGCCCCCGCCGCCTGCAGGGCGCGGAGGGCTGAGAGGATGACGACGTCTCCGCCCTTCATGTCTTCGGTGCCCGGACCAGTGGCGTGATCTCCCGTGCGGGAGAACCGTTGGAACGGGCTGTCCTCCTCGAACACCGTGTCGAGGTGGCCGATCAGGAGGACCCGCTTTCCGACTGTCCCCTTGCGCGTGGCCACCAGGTGGCCTGCGCGGTTCACCTCGACCGGGAGATTGACCCACCGGGTCTCGAACCCGAGCGAATCCAGGACAGCACGAAACACCAGGCCGACCGCCCGCACCCCCTCATGGTTCATCGTCCCGCTGTTGATGTCGACCACGCGCGCCAGGAGGTCGAGGGCGTCCTCGGCATGAGCGTCGACCTGACGCACGATGCGCTCCTCCACCGGAGAGAGCGCCTGGGCCGTGGCGACGGCGGGGGAGAACCCAATGGTCGCGGCGAGAATCGAGGCCGCGCGGAGGCTCGGCATGATGGCAATCCCGTGGTTTGAACATGCTCACTATACAGCGCCGGAACGTCGTCGCAAGTATCTGCCCCACAACACATTACCGGTGTAGGGCGGGATGACCGCGCGGGGGGCCGACCGGGGCCGAGGCGGGAGGGAGAGTGATCCCGGTCACATCGGCGCGCTCCCGCCGGGGGGCCCGGAGGGGGAGAATCCCTTGTCGGGCCGCGGGATTCCCCTTTGCTTTTTTCGGGAAAATTCGCCACCATGGTACTGCGTCGCACTGTCGAACTCCCTGTTCCGATTCAATCCATATTGACAAGGAGCCGAGCGTGAAAAAGGAAGATTTCGCCGACAAGCTGGCCAACAAGTGCGACCTCTCAAAGGCCAAGGGGATGGAGGTGATTGACGCCATCTTCTCGACCAAGCCACGGGAGGGCATCATCGCCACCGAGTTGGACGCGGGCCGCGATTTCACCGTGACCGGGTTCGGCACCTTCCGCACCCGCAAGGTGAAGGCGCGAAAGGGGCGGAATCCGCAGACCGGCGCCGAGATGATGATCGCCGCGCGGAAGTCCGTGTCGTTCCGGGCCGGTCAGGGGCTCAAGGACCGGATCAAGGAGTAGGACATATCCTGGGTTGCACGAGAAGACCCCAAGCGCCTCCGCGGCGCTTGGGGTCTCGCGTTCTCGGCGTCGAACGTCATGCCGGTGGATGCACCGGCTCGAAGCGGAAATCCAGCTTGGTGGTGATGGTGTCGAGCGCGGACAGCAACCCGGCCCGGTCCGCAGCCCCGACGTTAACGACGGCGTAACGGCATGACCGGCCGTCCTCAACGGAATCGAAGTCGGCCAGCGTCTGCCCCGCCCGACATTCCGTCCAGATCATGGCGTCCGCGATCTCCTCCTCCACGGCGGCGATCTCCACATCCTCCGGTGCGTGGGTGACCCGTACCGGCTCAAAGATGCGGAGGGGAAAGCTCGAGGCCACTCGGTATCGCCCCTCCCGCCGCCGTACCACCGGTGCTTCCCCCACCGCCAGAGACAGCGCGATCTGATAGCCGTTGTCGCCGTCCACCTTTTGGTACAGATCTCCGAATTGACCACACAGCCGCGGGTTGATCTCGATGATTCGGATGCGGTCACGGATCGGCTCGTAGATCATCTCGATGTTGAAACAGGACTGCTGGAGTCCGAGCCCGACGGCCGCTTGGCGGGCGATGCCTGCCATCCGGTCCTGGATCTCCAACGGGAGGCTCGATGGGTAGTCGAACCGGGCAAAGCTCCCCGTGCCGGGATGCATCACCGAATCGACGATCCCCAATACCTCGACCCGGCCCGCGGCCGCAAATCCCTCCACGGTCACCTGGCTGCCGTGCAGCATCTCCTCCACGAGGAAATGGCTGCCGCTGACTTCGAGGTCGGTAAGCCCGGCCACGAGCTGATTGAACAGATGGACGTAGTCTCGGATGAACTCCCGCGTCGCCGGACGGGCCAGAAAGGCCTGAAGCTCCGCCCGGGAATCGAGGCGCCGGGACATGACCGAAAATGCCCCCTTGACCGGCTTGATAAAGGAAGGGAACGGAATATCGTCTATGACCGGCCGCTCGGGATCGACTAGCCAGAACCGCGGTGTGGCATCCGGAACCACCCGCGCCTGGTTCACGCGGGAGTAGTACTTGTGCGACGCCTGGATGATGGTCTCCGGACGGTCCCCGGGAAGGCCCAGTCGCGTCGCGAGCGCGGCAGCCACGGTGGCCCCGGGGTAGTCGCTCGAACTCATGACCCCCGCGACGCGGCCGCGCCGCGCCGCGACGGTCTCGGCGATGTAGGCCAGGACGTCCAGGTCCCAGGGGCACGCCTCGTCGGTCGGTTCGCCAAAGACCACGTCGAAGCGACCCGCCCAGGATCCCTGGCAGGCGCGCAACTGCTTGGCGTCCCAGCTGTTGGGGAAGACGATGAAGATGGTTTTGCCCATGCGCTCGGCGCGGTGAATGACCCCTCCAATCTGTGCCCAGCCGTGGCGCCGCACCAGGAACCCCCGAGTCTCGACTATCCGTGAAGACCAGAACCGACTTTCCCAACGCGGTCCGTACCATGGAACATGTCTGGGTTCCCCTGGCCGGGGGCGCACGACTCGGCGCACGACTCTGGCTCCCGGAGGACGCCGACACACATCCCGTCCCTGCCATCTTGGAGTACATCCCATACCGCAAGCGGGACGGGACCCGCTTCCGCGACGAACCCATCCACTACTACTTCGCCGGACACGGCTATGCCTCCGTTCGCATCGACCTCCGCGGGAGCGGCGAATCGGACGGCGTCCTTGAAGACGAGTACCTTCCTCAGGAGTGGCGCGACGGACTCGACGCCATCGCCTGGATCGCCGCGCAGCCCTGGTGCACAGGGGTGGTGGGACTCCTCGGAAAGTCGTGGGGGGGCATCAACGCCCTCCAGATCGCCGCCCTCGACCCGCCGGCCCTCGCCGCGGTCATCTCCGTGTGCTCCGCAGACGACCGCTACCACGGCGACGCCCACTATATGGGTGGCTGCCTCCTGGCGGAAAACCTCCTCTGGGGCGCCAACCTCCTCACCGTCGCTGCGCAGCCACCAGATCCCGAACTCCTCGGCGACGCCTGGCTGGACCGGTGGCTTGAGCGGCTCGACGCCGTGCCCCTGTACCTGGAGCGTTGGCTTGGCCACCAGCTCCGCGATGAGTACTGGCGGAGCGGCTCCGTGTGCGAGGACTACCACCGCATCCGCGTCCCCGTCTACGCCATCGGCGGATGGGCGGACGCCTACGCCAACACCGTCCCCCGGTTGTTGGCGGGGCTGTCGGGCCCCCGGAAGGGCCTGGTCGGGCCGTGGGCACACCTCTACCCTCACGAAGGCGTGCCGCGGCCGGCCATCGGGTTCCTCCAGGAGGCGCTCCGCTGGTGGGACCACTGGCTCAAGGGATGCGACACCGGGATCATGGACGAACCGCTCTACCGCGTTTGGCTCCAGGAGAGCATCGGCCCGCGTGGCTTCTACAAGCGCCGTCCCGGGCGATGGATCGCCGAGTCCGCCTGGCCCTCGCCGAGGATCGAGAGGCACCGATGGGCAATCAACTGGCGTCGCCTGGAGCAGCGAGCCCGGGAGGAGGAAGCGCTCGAGTTTCGCTCCCCGGAAAACGTCGGTCTGGCATCAGGAAGCTGGTGCAGCTTTGGCGAGGAAGGAGAAATGCCGCTCGATCAACGGGAGGACGACGGGAAGTCCCTCAACTTCGATTCGGAGCCCCTCGGCGACGCCATGGAGATCCTGGGCGCGCCCATCGTCGAGCTTGTGTGCCAGGTCGACCGTCCGCGCGCTAACCTGGCCTTCCGGCTCAACGACATCGGTCCCGACGGCTCGGTCACCCGCGTGACCTATGGGCTCAAGAATCTGACGCACGACGAGGACAGCACCTCGGCAGGACCCCTCGAGCCGGGCCGCCGTGTCACGATCCGGGTGGTGCTCAACCACATCGCGCACCGCTTCTGTCCTGGGCACCGACTCAGGCTCTCCATCTCCACCAACTACTGGCCGCTTTGCTGGCCCGCGCCCGAGCCGGTGACCCTCACCGCCTACACGGGATCCTCGAGCCTCGTGCTCCCCGTGCGCCCCCCACGGGCGGAGGACGCGGCCCTCCCCGAGTTCGAGCGACCAGAAGGGGCCCCCGGGCCTGCCGAGACCACGCTCCGGCCCGGGCACGTCACCCGGCGGATCGAACGGGAGATCACCACCGGCGAGACGGTGTATGCGGTCAATACCGATCTCGACACCGAGGGGAAAATGGCGTTGTTCCGCATCGAGGAGATCGGTCTCGACGTCGGCCACACGATCACGGAGCGCTTTGCCATTCGCGACGGCGACCCGCTTTCCGCGCGCGCGGATATCACCCACAATACCTTGACGCGCAGACGTGACTGGTGCGCCCGAGTCGAGACCACAACCCATCTGCATGCGACCAGCACGACGTTCCTCCTAGAGTCCACCCTCACCGCCTTCCATGGGGACGAGCGCATCTTCCGGCGGGAATGGCGTCGCGAGATTCCACGGGAGGCGGTCTAGGCGGCAGGGCAGCCCGTGACGCTCGGCCCCCAGCTCGTTGTCAAGACGCGATCGCTTCGCAACCCCTACCGGCCGTACCGCCCACTGCCGCCCTTGAACACCACTCCCTGCCGCACCAAGGTCGGAACCGGTGTCCCGCCGACTCGGCCGGGGCTGAACCGCGCCTGCTCGACGATCGCATTCGACGCCGCGGCCGCGAACGCGGGGTTGGACGCGAGTACTACCCTCACCGTCTCTCGGTGGACCCGCCCGGTCGTGTCGACTACGAAGTCGAGGATGACTCGCCCCTCGATCCCGAGACGTGCCATCGACGCCGGGTACACGGGCACGACCTCCACGAGGAGCATCGGCGGAGTGTCGACCCGATGCGCGTCACGGACCGACCCTGTCGTTCCGCCGGAGCCCTCGCGGGCGGCGGCGGGACCGCGGGGTAGCCAATCTCCGACGTCGACAATCCGATCCGACGGACGCTGCGGTCCATCGAACATCATGACCGGGGGAGGATCGATCCCCGCGTCCGCGCGGAGCACGGGCCGTGGGGGAAGCACGATCCCATCGGTCCCACCGCCTCCCCCCGCGGGCGGCCGTCCCGGAAGCACAACGGGGACAGT
>Ga0055481_10000400_pt1 | contig 14116 bp, 11 predicted proteins | sample Muzzi_PWC_D2_FD_57936 | JGI IMG/M metagenome (GOLD analysis project Ga0055481, IMG submission 57936) | Wetland microbial communities from San Francisco Bay, California, USA, that impact long-term carbon sequestration - Muzzi_PWC_D2 | ecosystem: Environmental > Aquatic > Marine > Wetlands ... | reverse complement strand
AAGCCGAGTAATTGTGCCTCTTCATGTCTTAACTTGAGGATCTTCTCCATTAGCGGTGTATTGTCCCACTGCTTTGCAAAAGGCCCTGCATCAGAGGCACGGGTTATATAGGCCTCATATATCTCATAACGCAGATCGCGGTTATCGGCATAGGTCATGATGGCCAGGTATGATGGAAATTCGAGAGTAAACAACCAACCGTCTTTTTCCTCACGTTGTGCCGTTTGCCTGGCGGTGGCCTTCGCTGTTTCGGTCAGTCCGCTGAGATCTTTTTCATCAGTGATATGCCTGCTCCAGGCCCGCGTGGCATCCAGCAGGTTTTCTTCAAACCTGGAGGTCAATGTGGAGAGTTCCTGCATGATCTCCTTGTAACGGGCCTTGTCCTTTTTATTGAGATCGACACCCGAGAGACGAAAGTCACGCAGGGCATTATCGATCACCTTTTTTTGCGTAGTATCAAGATGATTGTATTCCGGACTATCTGCAATATGCTTGTATGCCTGAAACAATCGCTCGTTTTGTCCTGTCTCTGTGGCATAATCACTGAGTTTTGGCAGGCAGGCATTGTAAGCAGCTCGCAATTCCCTGGTGTTAACGACCGCGTTCATATGATTGACTGGTGACCATGTACGGTTCAGCCTCTCGTTCACCTCCTCTAGAGGATAGGCGAGGTTATCCCAGGTATAGTCCTGCGTGGCATCGAGTAAATCTGTAATACGTTTGCGATTTTCAGCCAGTACCTGGTCAATGGCCGGTTCGATATGTTCCGGTTTGATATCTTTAAAACGCGGTATGCTGCTGTAATCTAGTAATGGATTCATTGGGTATATTCAGGGTCGTTCGATTTAATATAATTCATGGTTAATGTACCATGAGACATACATCCTACAAAGCAGGAGCCTGTAATGGGCAAACATTATGACCTGATTGCAATCGGCGGTGGTAGCGGGGGGATTGCCGCTGCCATACTGGCAGCCAAATATGGGGCAAAATGTGCGGTTATTGAGGCGGGCAAGTTGGGAGGCACCTGTGTTAACCGTGGATGTGTTCCAAAAAAAATCATGTGGCATGCCGCCGATATTGCATACAGCCTGCATGATGCTCCCGATTACGGTTTTGAAGCGGCGCTGTCCGCTGTCGACTGGGCGCAACTCAAAGTATCTCGCGACACCTACCTTGCCCGTCTGAATACCATATACCGTACCAATCTCGATGATTCGAATGTGGATATCATCGAAGGGATGGCACATTTTGTCGATGAAAACACCCTTGCAGTAACAGGTAACGAGTATTCAGCCGACCATATCGTCATCGCTACCGGAGGCAAACCGATCCTGCCGGCCTTACCCGGGGCCGAACTGGGTATTACATCGGACGGTTTTTTCGAATTGGATAAACAGCCCGAGCGGGTTGCTATAGCGGGCGCAGGTTATATTGCTGTTGAACTCGCCAGCATGTTAAACAGCCTTGGCAGCGAGGTGACCATGCTGTTACGCCGCCAGCATTTTCTGGGGAAATTCGATGTTATGGTGAGAGAGAGCTTGATGGAAGCCATGCAGGACGATGGTGTGGATATCATGACCGGCATTCGCATCGAAAGTATTGATAGGGCTACGGATGGCACGCTGACGCTGAATGCCCAGCATGACCATCGTCTGTCAGGTTTTGATTCGCTGATATGGGCGATCGGGCGTGAGGCCAATATCACGACGTTAAATCTTGCTATGGCCGGTGTCGAAGTGGATACGAATGGATTTATCATGACCGACGAATATCAGAATACAAATGTCCCCGGTATCTATGCATTGGGCGATGTAACGGCACGGGCCGCCCTGACGCCAGTGGCCATTGCAGCCGGCCGGCGCCTGGCCGAGCGATTGTTGGGAAATAACGCCACAAGCCGTCTTGATTATGAAAACATTCCCACGGTTGTATTTAGTCATCCTGTCGTGGGGAGTGTGGGGTTAACGGAAGATGAGGCCTATGATCTCCACGGTGACGCAGTCAAAGTGTATCACTCACGGTTTACACCGTTGTATCATGCGGTAACCGCACGCAAGGTCCGCAGTATGATGAAGCTGATAACCGTGGGCACTGAGGAAAAAGTAGTAGGTTGTCATATAGTCGGTATGGGTGCGGATGAAATGCTGCAGGGATTTGCGGTTGCAATCAAGATGGGAGCTACCAAGGCGGACCTCGATAATACGGTGGCGATTCATCCTACAAGTGCCGAAGAACTGGTGACCATGCGTTAATACTATTTCAAAATCGCTGTGCTTGGTGATACTGCCTTAAAATGAACTCGAAATGCGGGGCCATGAAATGGCAGACTGTTGTGTAAGTCGCTCTCGCCCATCCATGGGCTCCGCGACATAGGACGTCCATGTACGAAACTCATCTTATATAATTTTATTGTCTTTTTGGCCATGAAACGAATGTGAGACAAAGTCAATATGACCATACGTAGTTACCAGAATATCCGGCCGCGAATCGGCAACAACGCCTATGTTGATGAAACCGCTCTGGTTGTGGGCGATGTGACCATAGGCGATGATACCTCGTTGTGGCCGATGTCCGTTGCCCGTGGTGATGTGCACGAGATTATCATCGGTGCCCGTACCAATATTCAGGATGGTTCGGTATTACATGTCACCTCCGATAATCAATTTACTCCCGGAGGATTTTCATTGCATATCGGTGATGACGTAACCGTGGGGCATGGCGTTATCCTGCATGCCTGTACTATTGAAGACCTGGTGCTGGTCGGAATGGGGTCGACAGTACTTGATGGTGCGGTGATACATTCACGCGTGATGATTGGTGCAGGTAGCCTGGTATCTCCGGGTAAGGAACTGGAAAGCGGTTATCTGTATCTCGGCAGTCCTGCAAAAAAGATCCGCCCGTTGAAGGACAAGGAACTCGCGTATCTCGACTTTTCAGCCAGGCACTATGTCGAGTTAAAGAACAGGCATTTAAAAGCGCAGGACTCTTGAGCCTGTGTTCTACCCGGCGGCACCCTAAGCGTACTTATTAATAAATGCATCGAGGGTTTCAACATAGCGTTGCCCCGTGGTGAGAAAACCGTCAAAGTGGTCTCCCTCGATTTCCAGAAACTGTTTGGGTTCATTCGCAGCATCAAACAACTTGATACCATGATGAATGTCTATGACCTTGTCATTCCGGCTGTGGACAATCAGTACCGGACATGTAACCTTCTTTATATTTTCCAGGACATTATAGTGAAAGCGGGAAAGCATGCGGGCAGGCACATGAGGAAAGTGTTCCTCGGCAACATCGTTTGCCGTGGTAAAAGTCGATTCTATGACAAATGCCTTTGGTTCGTACTGACATACCAGCCACGAGGCAACGGCACCTCCCAGTGATCTTCCAAATACTATAATGTTATCCGGTGATATACCGCGCTCATTGACCAGATATTGCCATGCTGCTTCTGCGTCATGATAGGTGCCTTGCTCAGTAGTTCTTCCTATGCTGTTTCCAAAGCCACGATAATCGAAAATGAACGTGCTCAGGCCCAGATGGTGAAACATTTCGATGGATTCCATGCAATGTGAGATATTACCGGTATTACCATGAAAGAAAAGTACCACCCTTTGTGATGTGTGATTAGGGATAAACCAGCCGTTAAGGGTCATATTATCCGATGTCTTGAACATGATAGAGTCATATTCAAGGCCAAGGGACTCCGGGGTTGATTCGATTTCATGGGTGGGTTTGTATATATGCCTGGACTGCGTGAAATAAAGCAGCAACATGAAGGCAATATATATACCGATGATGGTGCCAATGATGGCGATGGCGATATTCATTAATGATCCTGACCCATTCCTTTGAGATAGGTACATATATGATACACGAAATCAGTAATAACCATGACAACACTTATTGATCTACTTGATCTGGGCAAACGATATCATGAGGGAGATAGCGAGCGGGTTATTTTCCACAATCTTTCATTAAATATCAGGCATGGTGAACTGATCGCCATATTGGGAAAAAGCGGTTCGGGAAAATCAACCCTGTTGAATCTGGTGAGTGGCATCGATATTCCCACATCGGGCAAGATAATAATTGAGGGCGCTGATATTACCCGCTCTACGGAACAGGAGCGTACATTATTCCGGCGCAGACACATTGGATTTATCTTCCAGTTTTTCAACCTGATTCCCACATTGACGGTTGGGGAGAATATTTTACTGCCACTTGAATTAAACGGCAGACTTGATGAGCGTCAGTCACAAAATGCATATAGTTTGCTTGAGGAGGTGGGTCTTTTAGACCGTGTTGACAGTTTTCCAGACCGTCTTTCGGGTGGAGAGCAACAACGCGTGGCGATCATACGTGCCCTGGTACACAAACCGCTGGTGTTATTGGCCGATGAGCCCACGGGCAATCTTGATAGCGACACGGGTCGTCAGGTACTCGATCTGCTTGAAAGGCTGGTGCGGCAGCATGGCATGACCATGATTCTGGTGACACACAGTCAGGAGGCCGCGGGGATTGCGGATCGTATATTCAAGGTACAACATGGCCATTTAATAGAACAGCCGCAAAATGGTGTTAAGGGACAGTGATATTAACCCGCGCCAGCGCACGATATTTATCTCGCCATCCCTGGCAATTCGGACTTGCAGTGCTTGGAGTGGCCATGGGTGTGGCTATGGTGGTATCGATCGACCTTGCCAATGAAAGTGCACGCCGGGCATTTGTATTATCGGCGCAAACTCTGTCAGGCAAGGCCACATATCAGATCATTGGTGGCTCAAAGGGATTGCCGGCGGAACTCTATCGCACCCTGCGAATCGACGCCGGTGTCGAACACGCTACACCTATAATAGAAGGCTATATATATACACCGGATTTTAACCGTACCTTTCAGTTGCTGGGTATCGATCCATTCAGCGCAGCATCGTTTCAGGATTATTTATCGGGTGCCGGCAAAGGGCAAAACATAGCGCGCCTGATTGCTGAACCCGACACATTCCTGATGACGCAGAAAAATGCGATGAGCATGGGTATTAAAACAGGCGATACATTGAAAATAGAGTTCGGTAGTGTACAACATGAATTGAAATTAATTGGCTTGCTTGAGGAATCCAACGTATTCAATCAGCAGACAATGGCCACTGTGTTGGTCACCGATATTGCCACTGCCCAGGAATTGGTGGGTATCCCCGGATATCTTACCCGGATCGATTTAATAATCAGTCAGGATGACTCATTATTGAAAAGGATTCGCGACCTGTTACCGGAAGGCAGCGAGATCATCGGTGCGGATTCACGTGCACGGACCCTGCGGCAGATGACAAGTGCCTTTCAGGTCAATCTGACCGGACTGAGTCTGCTGGCCCTGGTAGTAGGCATGTTCCTGATCTATAACACCATTACATTTTCCGTCATCCAGCGACGCAGTTATATCGGTACACTGCGTACGCTGGGCATTTCCCGTCGCGAAATATTCAGCATGATATTTCGTGAAGCCATGGTGATTGCCTGTATTGGCAGTCTGGCCGGTGTATTATTGGGAATTGTCTTGGGCCAGGTTTTTTTACAGCTTGTAACAAGAACCATCAATGACCTGTATTTTCTGTTGAACGTTACTGACATCACAGTGTCATTGTGGTCGGTTACAAAGGCCATGATTCTGGGCTTGGGAGTCACTGCGATAACCGCCCTGATACCGGCGATTGAGGCAACTAGTACATCGCCCGTTGCAGTTATGCAACGTTCCATGCTTGAAACGGAGCGGCACCGAATGATTTTGCCTATAGCCCTTACTGGTGGCATGGTGATGGTTATCAGTATAGCTTTGTTATCGATTCCCGGGACTAATCTGGTATTGAGCTATATTGCAATGTTTATACTGATATTAGGGTTTGTATGTCTTTCGCCGTTGGCAATTATTATCCTGCTCCGGCTTGTTCAACCGGTTCTAAGCACCATGTTCGGTGTTTTGGGCAGACTCTCAGTCCGTAATTTGATTGCTTCATTGAGCCGTACCTCCGTGGCGGTTGCCGCACTGGCGGTGGCAGTTGCCGTTACTATTGGTGTTGGCATTATGATTGTCAGTTTTCGTGGTGCAGTACAAAGCTGGCTTGATCAGTATCTGCGTGCAGACATTTTTGTGACAGTACCGGGCGCAAACCATACTGCAAATACTCCCGCACTATCGCCACAATTTCTGGACCGCATATCATCAATGCCCGGTGTGGTTTCAATCAGTACTGGGCGACGCATCGACCTCATGCAACCGGGCGGCATGATGGAACTTCATGTGATTGACATGAGCCCTGATAATTTCAACGCCTTTCAGTTCAAGCAAGGAAATGCCGGCAAGGTCTGGCCGTCTTTCATGGAAGGGAGCGTTATAATATCGGAACCTTACAGTTTTCATCATCAGCTCGGGATCGATAAACATGTGACATTGCGTACCGACAAGGGTGAACGCATATTTCCTGTGGCCGGTATATATTATGATTATGGTTCGGATCAGGGTGTTATTACCATGAGCCGTGTCACCTATGAGCGTTATTGGGATGACCGGCACATCACGTCATTGGGCGTTTATGCCAGTCAGGGCGCCGATATTGCGGAATTAATCAAGGGTATCAATGCAAGCAGTGGCAACCCGGCGATTCTGGTACGTTCAAACAGGGCGCTGCGTGAGGCATCGCTGGATATATTTGATCGCACCTTCGCCATTACCACGGTATTGCGCATGCTTGCGATTGTCGTGGCGTTTATTGGAATCCTCAGTGCCTTGATGGCATTGCAACTGGAAAAGGTCTACGAGTTTGCCGTGCTGCGAGCCAATGGCCTCAGTCCTCGCCAGGTTTGGGGGTTGACCTCGTTACAAACGGGATTGATGGGGTTTAGTGCCGGTGTGCTTGCCATACCTTTAGGCATCGTGTTGGCGTATATACTCGTGTATGTCATTAATCAACGTTCATTTGGCTGGAGCATGCAGCTTATCCTGGAGCCCGCCATGCTGGTTCAGGCTGTCATGCTGGGGATTGCGGCGGCACTGATAGCCGGTATATATCCGGCATACCGTATGGCACGTACAATCCCGGTTCGTGCCTTGTGCGCTGAATAATGATGTCGTCCAGATTTGTTTATTGCCAGAACGGCAAGTCATATCATGTGGTAGTAGCTATCGTGACTTGCGTCGTCGCATTGGTATTGTTCATGTATTCATCGAAGCTTGTTAATGAATATAAAAACACGCCTGCTGGGATTACGGTAACCGATATACTGGGTAATGGTGAACTGACAGGTTATGCGCGGGCGTATTTACCCAGAGAGTTTATGTTTCCACTCGATCACGGCCCACATCCGGAATACCGGCATGAGTGGTGGTATTACACGGGTAATCTTGCAACAAATACAGGCCGCCGTTTTGGGTACCAATTGACATTTTTCCGTTTTTCCCTTGATCCGCACAATACTGAACGCAGCTCTCAATGGGCCACAACACAGATGATGATGGCCCATTTCGCCATGACTGATGTTGAAGATGGGAAATTTTATCATGATGAAAAATTCAGTCGTGTTGCTTTTGGCCTTGCCGGCATGGAGGCACAGCCGTTCATGGTATGGATCGATAACTGGTCTGCTGTTGGATCACCAGACGAGATATGGCCATTGAAGATCCATGCCGTTAGGGATGACATCCAAATTGACCTGTCTCTTGTTCCGGCCAAGCCCGTCGTGCTGCAAGGTGATCGGGGGCTGAGCCGCAAGGGTAGTGAAGCGGGGAACGCCTCCTATTATTATTCATACACCCATCTGCAAACCCATGGCATATTGCATATAGGCAATACTCAATACGATGTGTCTGGGCTCAGCTGGCTGGACCGCGAATGGGGCACATCTTCCCTTTCCAGGGATCAGAGCGGTTGGGACTGGTTTGCCCTGCAGTTTTCTGATGACACCGAGATAATGGTTTACCGCTTGCGGCGCAAGGATGGTAGTGTTGATGCCTTCAGCAGCGGTACGGTTATTGATGCCGGGGGGGCAGTGCATTCGCTTGCTTCACAGGATTTTAGTATCAAAGTCATGAAAGAGTGGCAAAGCCCTCATACCCGGGTAAATTACCCGGCGCGCTGGCGGTTGACTGTAGCTGATGAAGCACTCGATTTGGAAATTGAACCGCTCCTGGATGATCAGGAGCTGCATGTCTCATTAAATTATTGGGAAGGCGCGGTCAAACTTCATGGTACTTACAAGAATAAAAATGTGTCTGGTTATGGTTATGTTGAACTTACCGGTTATGATGAGACAGTAATACCTGTTATGGCAAATTGATATTGACTTGAATGAAGCCTGGTTTCCATGTCTAATACTGGTTGCGTTTTATTGTAATAATTGGAACCTATCTCATATATAACGAAAGCAGTATCGCCAAGCGCAGCATTTATAAGATTGGTTCCAGAGATTAATTCATGACAATTGATATTCATTCGAAATTTCAGGGTGCAATGTTGGGCAGTGCGCTGGGTGATGCCATCGGTGAACTTGCTTTTCGCTTTCCGGAACGGGACCAATTACTGGCTGAAGTCGAAAGCACCGAGAAATTGGTATATACCGATGATACTGCGATGGCGATCGCGCTTGCCGAATCTCTGGTTGAAATCGGCGATATAGAAGAACAGCATCTTGGCGATGCTTTTTATCAGCATTACCTTAAAGAGCCCTGGCGCGGCTATGGTGCAGGTCCACCACAGGTGTTCGAGACGGTGGAAGAGGAAGATGTCAGTTATATAGAAGCGGCACGCCGTCTCTATGACGGCAAGGGATCGATGGGAAATGGAGCTGCAATGCGTATCGCCCCTTTAGGGTTGTTTTATTATTCTTCCGATGATCTTTATGAAAAGGCGAGGGCTTCTGCGCAGGTTACACATACTCATCCGATTGGTATCGACGGCGCGGCAGTACAGGCAAAGGCAATAGCGATAACCGTCAGCCTGAATTTTCAGCGACCCTTTTCTCCCCAGACGTTTGTCGAGTCACTCATCAAGTTTTCCAGGACAACCGAAATCAAGGACAAGCTGGCATTAATACCGGAGCTGATTGAAAAAGATATTTCTGCAGATGAGGCAGCAACAAGCCTGGGCAGGGATATCGCAGTGCACGAATCCCTGCCATTCTCGCTGTATAGTTTTTTGCGTTACCCTCACACCTTTGTCGAGACCATATTATGCTCAATACTAAATGGCGGTGACCGGGACACCATGGGTGCCATGGCAGGAGCAGTGTGTGGCGGTTATCTGGGGATAGAGGCCATCCCGGCCGAATGGCGGCAGAAGCTGGAGAATAACCAGCACATTGAAACATTGTCTCGCGAATTGGCAGCGCGTACTTCTTGATTGTTAATTAGTCCGTAATAATTTAATAACGGGTGTGGTATCAGGCATTACATTGCGCCACAGGTAAAATGATTCGGCCGCCTGCTCCACCAGCATCCCCAGCCCATCATGGTATTTTGCGGCACCGTTTTCCCTTGCCCATTCCATGAATACAGTTGGTTTGTCACCGTACATCATGTCATAGCACCAGCTCTGTTCAGAAATGATGTTCATCGGCAATGGTGGTAACTCACCTTTAAGACTTGCGGATGTGCCATTAATGATGAGATCAAATGACATGCTCCCGAGTGCAGAATAGCCGCAGGCATTGACCGGTATAGATGCGGCGAATTCCCTGGCCAGCACAACCGCCTTGTCGACGGTGCGATTTGCGATAACGATCTCACGAGGTTGCTCTTTGAGTATCGGCCCCAACACGCCACGCACTGCACCTCCCGCACCAAGAATAAGGATGCGTTGGTTATCAAATCGCCCGCCGTGGTTGTTCAAGATGTCACGTACCAATCCAATGCCATCGGTATTGTCGCCATAACGGCGCCCATCCGGGTTGAACAGGATGGTATTTACAGCACCGGCTCGTTGTGCATGCTCACTGAGCTCATCCATCAATTCCCAGGCTTCATGTTTGAATGGCACGGTGATATTCAAACCCTTGCCCCCACTGGCCTGAAAGTTACCAATGGCCTGTGCCAGGCCACCCTCATCCACCAGTATGGCTTCGTAATTCAACCTTTGGCCGGTTTGTTTGGCAAACTGACTGTGGATCAAGGGGGATTTGCTATGCGCAATCGGGTTACCGATCACTGCATAGCGGTCAGGGGGTGATACAAAGTCGAATAGCGATGACATAAGACAATAATGACTAAATATTCTGATTTAGTCAGGCGAAAATTCCCTTTAATGTAAAAAAGAACATGATCGCCAAGATTGCGCCGGCAGGAAGTGTGATGATCCAGGACATAAATATTGTGCGGATTACACGCATATTCAATGCTGCAATACCTCGAGCCATACCAACGCCTAACACAGCGCCAACCAGCGTATGCGTGGTTGATATGGGTAATCCGGTGCCGGATGCAAAAACCACGGTTGTAGCGGCTGCCAATGTCGCTGCAAATCCTCTGCTCGGTGTCAGTTCAGTAATACTGGTGCCGACGGTTGCGATGACCTTATGGCCATAGGTGAGCAATCCAATTACTATGCCAGCCCCACCAAGCAATAATATCCAGACAGGTAAGGCTGATTTTTGCGATACAACCCCGCTATCAACAATACTGATAACAGCTGCAATAGGTCCAACTGCATTGGCGACATCATTTGAACCATGGGCAAAGGCCATGGCGCATGCAGTTACTATCATTAATACACCAAATATCTTTTCAACATTGGCGAAGTGAAAATCACTATCTGCACCCGGGTCCATCTTGATATTTTTAATTACGAATATGCTACCAACCATGATGACTAGTCCGAGTACCAGGGCGATTATATAACTTTGTGTGGATGTAAGTGTAAGACCAATATGTGAAAGGCCTTTAAATAAGGTGACCAGGGAGATAATAAAGCCGACCAGGAATATGTAGACAGGTACATATCGCTTGGCATTGTTAAAGGGATCGTCTGTGTTGATAATCAGATGCTGGACACTCATGAATAATGCGTATGAGATTATGCCAGCAGTTAATGGTGAGACAATCCAGCTCATAATAATTGAAATAATTTTGTCCCAATGCACAGCATCTACACCAATACCGACGGCTGCAAAACCGACAATAGCACCCACTATAGAGTGGGTTGTAGACACCGGCCAACCGAAGTATGAAGCTATGAGTAACCATACACCGGCAGCTAAAAGCGAGGCAAGCATACCGTAGACGAGTAATTCAGGCGTATTGGCAAACAGGCTGGCATCCAGCATTCCCTTGCGGATAGTTTGCGTGACCTGACCACCTGCGAGAAAGGCACCGGTGAATTCAAAGATTGCTGCGATAATAACAGCCTGTTTGATTGTAACGGCTTTCGATCCTACCGAAGTGCCCATTGCATTGGCAACATCGTTGGCGCCAATTCCCCATGCCATGAACAAACCGAAACCGCAGGCCAGAATGATAAATGCCAGTTCGTTTGCCATATATTTATTTGGCCAACATTAATTGCAAACGGCTTCCGACACGCTGTGCCAGATCAGCTATGTCACCAATCCATTGAATGATCTGATATGTAAACATGACATCTATAGGCGGTAAATCCCGTTCGATGGCATACAGCATACGACGTATTTCAACCTGAATTACATCCGTATCGTTCTCTATATTGTTCAAGGTTTTTATCAATTTGCTGACTAATTCTACTTCGTTACCACGAAAGCCTGTTTCAACCAGTTCATCAAGTTCGTTGATTGCCTTTTGTGCCTGTTCAGAAGCATCGACGCTGCGTTTTACGAATTCAATAAAACGAGGGCCTATACTTTCCGGTAATGTCATTTTACGACCGAGCATCAGACCGGCAATGTCCTTGGCTTTGTTGGCGAGATTATCCTGGACGGTAAGCAGATCGAGCAGGTCACGTCTTGACACAGGTAAAAACATCCCTTTGGGAAGATGCAGGCGTAAGTCCTTTTTTAAAATATCAGCCTCATGTTCCAATGAGACAATATTCTCCTGAACTGCCCCGATACGTTCCAGATCGCGATCGACAACAGCCTCAAAAAATGGCACTAACTCCGCAACACAGGCATGGACTTTAGCCATATGTTGTTGCAAGGGGCGTACAGGGGATGTTCCAAACATACGATAAATGTAATTAGACATAGAGAATTTCCCCCAAATAAATACAGCACAGGATCGGAAATGATGTTTGAGTTATATGAATCGCACTATTCAAAATATGACTTATTAATCATTATTATTATAGTGTGGCTCAAAAAAACTATACCACAAGTGCGGCCTACGAATGATTAAACGGCTTGTCTAACTATTTTTCAGTCAACCACTCGGCAACTTTTCTGGCGAAATAAGTCAAAATACCATCTGCGCCGGCGCGTTTGATGGCCATGAGCGACTCAAGAACGATTGCACGCTCATCCAGCCAGCCTTTGGCGCAGGCAGCCATGACCATGGCGTACTCGCCGCTCACCTGGTAAACGAAGGTGGGTGCACCGAATTCATCTTTGACGCGACGCACGATATCCAGATAGGGCAACCCCGGTTTGATCATCACCATATCGGCCCCTTCTTCCAGATCAAGGGCCACTTCCCATAATGCTTCATCGCTATTGGCGGGATCCATTTGATAGGTATATTTATTACCACTCCCGAGGTTTCCGGCAGAACCTATGGCATCACGAAAAGGACCATAGAAACTCGAGGCATATTTGGCAGAGTAGGCCAGAATCCGGGTGTTGATATGGCCGGCGTTTTCAAGTGCGGTGCGGATTGAGCCGATACGACCGTCCATCATATCCGAGGGCGCAACGATATCGGCACCGGCTGCGGCATGTGATAGCGCCTGTTTTACAAGCACATCAACAGTTTCATCATTAAGGACATACCCGGTGTCATCAATCAACCCATCCTGTCCATGAGTGGTAAATGGATCCAGAGCCACATCAGTGATAACGCCCAGGGTAGGACATTCCTTTTTTATGGCACTTATAGCGCGTTGCATCAAGCCATCAGGATTGTATGCCTCGCGTGCATCCTCGCTTTTTTTCTCGTCAGGAGTGACGGGAAATAGTGCAACCGCAGGAATACCGAGTTCTACCAGGCGATTGCATTCGGTAACAAGCCGGTCAATGCTGACACGTTCAATCCCCGGCATGGAATCTACTGCTTCATTTTTTCTGTTGCCCTCGAGGACAAACATCGGATAGATCAAATCATCCACAGTCAGCACTGTTTCACGCATCAGGCGCCGGCTGAAATCATCATGACGCATGCGCCTCATGCGTCGCTGTGGAAACGTGCTGTTGATTTTTGGAGTATGCGTCACGGTTTATATTTCTGGTTTGTAAATGCCAGTATTTGATTAGACAAAGCCCACTCGTTTACTGTTTTTGAATCCACAGATACTTGTATGTGGACATTCCGGGCTGTTATTTTTTCTTGCCTGGTCGTGCAGGAGATTTTTTTGCACTTTTCTTTTTTGTGACCTTTTTCTTCGCTGCCTTCTTCTTGACAGACTTTTTCCTGGTAACAGGCTTCTTATTTACGGCCTTTTTCTTCGCCAGTTTCTTTTTAGGCGCTGACTTCTTTTTGGTGGTGGTTTTCTTCACGGCTTTTTTCTTCACCGTGGTCTTTTTCTTGACAGGTGTTTTTTGCCTGGTTTTTTTCGCCTTAGCAGCGGTTTTTTTCGTTTTTACTGTCTTGCTGGAAGCCCTTGATTCAGGCTCACTGGTTTCTGCAATTTTGCCCTGCATTTTAGGTTTCTCTGGCAGGTGTGTCACAATTTTGTTCACTGCCTTGTGGATATCTGATATATCACCTATTCCCTGCACCGTCCTTAACATTCCCAGGCCGCGATAATAATCGATCAAGGGTGATGTTTGTCCCTCGTAGACCCGCAGGCGGTTGCCGATGGTTTCCTCATTATCATCGGCGCGATGACGCAGATTGCCGCCGCATTTATCACAACGATCATCAAGTTTGGATGGGGAGGTGTAGATATTATACATCTGGCCGCAAGATTCGCAGGTACGCCGGCCCGTCATACGTTGAATCAGGGTATCG
>Ga0055481_10000398_pt1 | contig 14129 bp, 7 predicted proteins | sample Muzzi_PWC_D2_FD_57936 | JGI IMG/M metagenome (GOLD analysis project Ga0055481, IMG submission 57936) | Wetland microbial communities from San Francisco Bay, California, USA, that impact long-term carbon sequestration - Muzzi_PWC_D2 | ecosystem: Environmental > Aquatic > Marine > Wetlands ... | reverse complement strand
GCATCCGCCACATCGGCAGCAGTGCCCAGTCGTGCCAGTGGCACTTTATCAAGCCAGCGCACGACTCCTTCCGGCCAGTTATCTCTCAGGCCATCCCGATCGACGAGGCCAGGCGACACTGCATTGAAGCGAATCCCGTCCCTGCCGTATTCCAGAGCGCAGGCGCGAGTCAGCATCAGGAGGCCTGCCTTGCTCGCGGCATAATGGCTGTGTCCCGGCGCGGGGTCGGAACCTTCGATTGATGCAATATTGACGACGGCACCCGGTATCCCCTGCTGCCGCATGTGCCGTGCCGCGGCCTGGGTAACGTGGAAAGCGCCGTCCAGGTTCGCCGCCATCACGGCCCGCCAATCGTCACCAGCCAGGTCGCGAATGTCACTTACCGGTTGGGCCGCCGCATTGTTGACCACGCAACTGATTCCCGGGCCCGCGTTGGCCAGAAGCGCGTGCGTCTCCTCCTCCGAGGAAAGATCTGCCTGTGCCGAACTCGCGATGCCGCCGGCCGCGACAATTTCGTCGACAGTCCTGGCTGCGCCATTGGCGTCATTGCAGTAATGAACCAGGACCTCGGCGCCGGCCTCGGCGAGCCGACGCGCGATGCCGCGACCGATGTTGCCACTGGCACCCGTCACCAATGCCCGGTTTCCCTTCAACGTCAGCAGGTCTGCGACAGCCGGCGGCGCGTTTGTCATGAAATCACCTGTACTTGTCAAACCCCGTTTTTCGACGATATTGTCACCCCTGCTAACGGTAAACGGAAACGAAAATGGACGATGCCATCGTCAAGTCCGGCAATACGCGTGAGTTCCTTACGCGCGAGCGCTGCCACATCACCGAACTCGTCAACGACCCGCAAATACCGCATTTCTCGTTGGCCGAGGCCCGCGTCGAACCCGGCATCAGGACCGAATCACACAGGCTGGACGTCGCCGAGTGGTATGTCATTCGCAGCGGCCAGGGCCGCGTGCAGCTTGGCGGCAAACCGTGGTTCGTCGTAGCGCCGGGTGACTACCTGGCCATCCCCGCCGGCATTTCCCAGCGAATCGAAAACACGGGTGCGGAAGACCTTGTTTTCCAATGCATCTGCGTGCCCAGGTTCTCGCCGGATAGTTACCAATCGCTTGAATAGCGCCGAAACATCAGTCTGTGTGGGTGATTTACCACAATTGCCGAACTGCTGACAAGGCCGGGGTTCATCGCCAAAAAAGAGGTCAAAACGTCCGGAAACAGCGGTATACTTCCGCGACTGCTTTAGGGAGATTTCCAATGCGTGGTTCAAATCCAACAACAACAAAATTATCGCGCCAGTGCCTGGCCGCGGCGGTCGCGACGATCGTAATGGGTGCCCTGCCATTCACTGGCAGCTCCGTTTTCGCACAGGGCCTGGAGCTTGAAGAAATTATCGTCACGGCACAGCGTCGTGCGGAAAACCTGCAGGATGTGCCGGTGTCGGTTACTCCAATGGGTGGCGAGCGGCTGACCGCCTTGTTCGAGGGTGGCGAAACCATTCTCGCGCTTGCGACACGATTGCCGGGCCTGTACGCCGAATCATCGAATGGCCGCCTTGCGCCGCGTTTTTATATGCGTGGCCTGGGCAACACCGACTTCGACCTGGCGGCGTCGCAGTCCGTATCCGTCATTTTTGATGAAGTCGTTCAGGAAAACGTAATCCTGAAGAGCTTCCCGATCTTTGACGTGGATCACGTCGAAGTCCTGCGCGGGCCACAGGGTTCATTGTTCGGCCGCAACACGCCCGCGGGAATCATCAAGTTCGACAGTCGCAAACCATCGGAGGACTTCAACGCTTACGGGCTGGTCTCCTTTGGTTCGCTTGGCACATTGAATTTCGAAGGCGCCGTCGGTGGCCCGTTGAACGACGCGGGTACACTGATGGGTCGTTTTTCGGTGCTCAGCCAGAATCGTGACGACTGGATCGACAATGCCTACACCGGTGAAAATGATGCCCTGGGTGCCTTCAACGAGCTGGCCTGGCGCGGTCAACTCCTCCTCGAGCCTTCCGAAGACGTCAGCGTACTATTGAATGTACATGGTCGCGACTATGACGGCACCGCGTCAATATTTCGTGCCAACGTTTTGAATGCCGGCAGCAATGAGTTCAACGGCAATTATGATCGCGATGTCGTCTGGTTCGACGAGGGTAACAACAACCCCCAGGAAGCACAGGCCTATGGCGGGTCGATGAAGATTGACCTGGATTTCGATAACGGGGTGAGTCTGACGTCGATTTCCGCACTCGAAACGATGGACGACCGCAGTGAGGGCGACATCGACGGCGGCTATGGTGCTGTCTTCCTGCCCGAGATGGGCCCTGGATACATTCCGTTCCCGTCACACACGGCTGACGGCATCGAGGACCTGGAACAATTCACCCAGGAAATTCGGCTTTCCGGCGAAGGTAACGATGGCACGCAGTGGCAAGGTGGATTTTACTATTTCAATTCCGATTTCACGGTGTTCACCAACCCGTTTTTCGTAGACGAGTCGAGGCTGACGCACAGCAACGAAGCGTGGGCGTTTTTTGGCCAGATCAGCCTGCCGCTGAACGACAGGCTGACGCTGGTTGGCGGCATGCGTTACACGGATGACAAGAAAACCACGACGGCGACGAACCCGCCCTTGCCAACGCCCGACGTATCGGTAAACGGGGAACAAACCAGCTTTGACGTCAGCCTTCTGCTTGATGTCAACGATGACGTAAATCTGTATGCCCGCATCGCCAATGGTTTCCGCGCACCTTCGATCCAGGGCCGCGACGTTGCATTTTTCGGTGGCACATCTGTAGCTAACGCCGAAACGATCATGTCCTATGAACTCGGCTTCAAAATGACGCTGGTCGACAATCTCATGCGTTTGAATGGCGCGGTATATCACTACGAGATTGACGATATGCAGTTGACGGCCATCGGCGGGTCGGGAAATTTCGTTCAGCTGGTTAATGCGGACCAGGGCACGGGCACGGGCATGGACATTGACGCCGAAGTTCTGATTTCTGAAAATTTCCAGGTTTCCGCAGGCTTCAGCATCAGCGACACGGAAATCCGGGACCCTAATCTGACCGTGCCACCCTGCGCATCCTTGACAACGAATCCAGCCGAGTTTGCGTGCACACCGTTGGATCCAATAGACCTGAACGGCAATGCCATCGTCGACGGCAACCCGTTCCCCGGCGCACCCGATTACACGTTCAACCTGACCGCGCGTTACGCAGTGCCCATCGAGAGCGGCGAAGTCTTCTTCTTTACCGACTGGGCACGTCAGGGCAAGACGAATTTCTTCCTTTACGACTCCGCAGAGTATTACTCCAGCGGCAACTTCGAAGGCGGGCTCCGGGCAGGTTACATTCACGGTGACAACGACTGGGAGATCTCTGTTTTCGGTCGCAATATCACTGACGAGGAAAACCTGAAGGGCGGCATCGACTTCAACAACAACACGGCTTTCGATAACGAACCAAGGATCTGGGGCATCACGTTCAGGAAGAACTGGAACTAGTCCTACGTGGGGTGATCGGCAGGACCGGGGGCCCGACGAGCAATCGTCGGGCCTTTCTTTTTGTAGCGCGGCTGAAGCCGATCCTACGGTCACGATTGCCGCTTCGGCGCAACTGCAATTTTGAATAGATCGATTTCGTTGAATCGCGGCTGAAGCCGCTCCTACGATTTGAAATTGAATCGTGGGAGCGGCATCTTGCCGCGATCAGACTAGCAATATGACAAGATCAGATTTTCTCGCTCTCGTGACGACTCTCCTCCTGCTTGTCGGCTGTGGCCATGACAAACCGGGCACGTCGCGCTCCGTCACGATCATGACATTCAATGTCGAGAACCTGTTCGACAATATCGACGATCCGGACACGGTCGACCGGGACTACCTGCCGATCGATCAGAAACAGAACGAGGCTCACCGTGCGGGCTGTATGACGGTCGAAGTGGAGAGCTGGCGCAACCGGTGCCTGACGATCGACTGGAGCGATGAAATCCTGGCGAGAAAACTCGCGGCGGTCGCGGACGCTATTCTGCAGGTCAACAACGGACGCGGACCTGACATCCTTGCATTGCAGGAGGTTGAAAACAATGCAATTCTGGAGCGACTGCGAACAGAGTACCTTGGTGACGCCGAATACCTGCCCGGCATTCTTATCGAGGGATGGGATACACGCGGCATCGATGTCGCTTTCCTGACGAGATTACCGATTCGCGGCGAACCGAAACTCCATGAAATTGAATTCGATGAAGCGTTCGCCGATCGGCGTGGCGATACGCGCGGTATTTTGCAGGCCGATTTCGAACTGCCCGATGGCTCGATACTCACCGGTTTCTCTGTACATTTTCCTGCGCCGTTTCACCCGACGCCGATGCGCATTTCCGCATACGAGCGACTGAACGAACTGGCAGACGGGTTGCCCGACGATCGCCCGGTATTTGCGGCCGGGGATTTCAATACGACCTCGATCGACGATCGTGATAATAACCTGCTCAATCGTTTCGCCAGGCCATTCTGGATGGTCAGTAATGATCTCTGCGCAGGCTGCAAGGGTACCGCCTATTACCCGGTCGACCATACCTGGTCCTATCTCGACATGATCCTGTGGCGACCTTGTTGTGGCGCCGACGCAACGTGGCGGTTACGCGAAAATTCCATCCGGATTGCCAATCAGGCAGACCAGCAGTCGCTGCCGGATGGCACTCCGCGGCGCTTCGGGCTACCGGAAGGCACGGGCGTCTCGGACCACTGGCCGGTGATCTTGCGCATCGAATCGAAATAGTTTCAATGCCTTGTGACACCCTCATCACCTGGTTTCGACCCGGCGCCGACAATTGCGGCGAAAAATGCACCGCAAGTGCCGGGAAACCATCCTGAAACCTATATTGCGCGGGCATTTCGGCTGCGCTAGATTACGTTCAAGAGCACGCGACGATCATTGCCAGCCATCACCTGCGCGCGGCCGACGGCCGATCAGAGCGCAACCAAATCGTCACAATGCTTTCCTAAAATCACGCTCCATTTTCCATTCCTTCGGGGACTAATAATGAAAAACATCTCGAACCGCTCCATTCGCAACCTGGTTCAGGTCGCGGTGGCAGCATTTATGCTGCTCGCGATACCTGTTGCAGGATTCGCACAAGAAACGACAGGGTCTATTCGCGGCACTGTACTTGCACCGGACGGCTCGCCCGCGGTCGGCGAGACCATCATCATCACGGACACGCGCACCGGCAGCAGCCGGACAACGACAACGGGCAGCGCCGGCACATTCTTTGTGCGGGGCCTGACTATCGGCGGTCCCTACAACATCCGCATTGACTCGAGAGATTATGAGGATGCGTTGGTCACCGATGTCTACACCAACCTCTCGGAGACAGCCAGCTTTACGGTCGGCCTGCAGAACGCCGATGCGACAATCGACGAAATCGTCGTCACCTCCAAGCTCGTCGAGACGGCCACACTCGCCATTGGACCGGGCACGGCCTTCAGCCTCGAAGAAATTGAAACGATGCCGAGCATCGCGCGACAAATTCGCGACGTAGTCCGCATCGATCCGCGCGTCAGCATCGGTCGGTCAGCAAGCGGCAATGGCTCCGGCATCAACTGCATGGGCGGAGCGCCGCGTGCGAACTCATTTACGATCGATGGCATTCGTGCCGCGGACGGTTTCGGCCTCAACGAGGGTTCCGGCAACTCGACGCGGAATACCTTCCCGATCCCGTTCGATACCGTCGCTTCCGCATCAGTCGAGTTTGCGCCACTGGACGTGCAGTACAGCCAGTTCACCGGCTGTAATGTGAATGTTGTTACCAAGGGCGGCACGAACGAATTTCACGGTAGCGTTTTCTACCTGTTCAACAACGATAGCCTGACCGGCGACACGCTCTCCGGCGACACGGTTATCAGCGAACCGTTCGAAGAAACAGACTGGGGTTTGGAATTTGGCGGCCCGATCATTCAGGACAAGCTGTTCTTCTATGTCTCATACGAGGAAACCGACGAGGGTTCGACGCAGAATACCGGCCCGATCGGCTCCGGATTCGCTAATGAGGACTACCTCACTCTCGCGGACGCAAACACGATCGCCGACATATTGCTTAACCAGTATGGCCGCGATGTCGGTGAGATTGTGCGTAACAAGCCGCAGTTCAGCACACGCTATTTCGGCCGCTTCGACTGGAACATCAACGACAAGCACCGGGCGGAATTCACCTATACCGACCTCGAAGAGTCGAATATGGAAGAAGATGATTTCGGCTTTGACGGCTTTACCTTCTCCGACAACTTCGAGGTGGAAGGTACCGAACAGAAAGCCTATTCGTTGCGCCTCTTCTCCAACTGGACCGACAACCTGTCGACCGAAGTCCGCTACTCGCGACTCGAAGTCCAGGATATCCAGGGTCCATTGGGGGGCGGCGAAGCGCAGGATGACAACAAGCCCAGGATCATCGTGGAGGATGGTGCCGGTAATTCCATTCTCACAAGTGGCCCGGGATTCTTCCGCTCGGCAAACGAGCTGAGATATACGAACGACCAGTTCAAGCTGTCGGCTGACTACGTTGCCGGTGATCACACGATCACGGCCGGGTACGAACTGGACCGTCGCGATATCTTCAACCTGTTCATTCCGGATGGAACGGGGACGATTACGTTTGCCGATATCGCCGCGCTGCAGGCCGGTACCGCGAGTTCGATAACCGGCAACGGCTCATACACGGGCGACCCCAATGATGCCGCCGCATCGTTCACTCGCGACATCCACAGTTTCTATCTCCAGGATGAATGGCAATACAACGATGCACTGACGGTGATCGCCGGCTTGCGTTATGACACCTACAAGTCAGACGACAGCCCGATCGAAAACCCGGTTTTTGAACAGCGCTACGGCATGACCAACACCCAGGCGTTCGATGGGCTGACACTGGCACAGCCGCGACTCGGCATTACCTACGATCTGCCCTACGACACGTTTGGCAATACGCAGTTGACGGCAGGGTTCGGTATCTTTGGCGGCGGCGATCCGACCGTTCATTTCGCCAATTCCTACCAGAACTTCGGCGGAGCCATCGGTTTCGGCGCCAGCTTTATCCCGCCGTGTACGGCTGCCGACCTGCAGGTACTGAACCCGTCATTTACGGGCATCCCCGCCTGTGTGACTGCGGGGCAGATTGCCGAGGCGACGCAGAACACCGGCGCCGTTGCGGCGACCGATCCGAACTTCAAGCTGCCCTCGCAAAATCGCTGGAACGTCGGCATCAGTCATATTTCGGAATCGGATATCGAATTCCTGAACGACTGGGAGATCAAGGCCGACTGGATCTACAGCGACGCGAAGAATGCCGTTAGCTGGCTCGACCTGACATTGACACCGAATGGCGTCATTTTGCCGGATGGCCGGCCACAGTTCATGGCGGTCGATCCATTGCTTCCGGGATGTAACGCGACGTTTGTCGGTCCCGGGATTGGCTTCAGCAACGCCGGTCCCGCTGGCGGCCCCTGTGACGCCGGTTTCGATGACCAGGACATCCTGATGACGAACGGCCCGAGCGGCTCAACGACGTCGATCGCGGTCCAATTGGCCAAGGAGTTCGTATTCTCGGACGCAACGACATTCGATCTTAACTTCGGCTACGCCCTGACGGACGCTGAAATAGCGAACCCGGTCAACAGCTCGACCTTCCAGTCGGCTTTCGAAGAAGTCGCGACCGCCGTTATCAACCAGCCACAACTCGGACCCGCATTGTGGGCAAGACGGCATAATTTCGTATTGCGTGCGACGTTCCAGCACTACTTCTTCGAGAACAACCCGACGTCAATCGGCATCTTCGCCCAGCGTCGTTCAGGCCGGCCTTTCAGCATGGTCTATGACAACAACACGCCGACCACATTGTTTGGTGACTCCGACAACGAAGAGCGCAACCTGTTCTACGTGCCGACGGGACCGAATGATCCGCTGATCGATTTCTCGGTAATGGATGCACAGGGAACGACGCAGGACTTCTTCGATTTCCTCGCCCGTTCCGGCCTGGACAAATATGCAGGAACGATTGCACCGAAAAACCGGTTCTATCAACCGTGGCAAACCGATGTCGACATACGCATTCAGCAGGACATTCCGCTGCCCTGGGCCGAGCATTCGCTCAAGGTGTTCCTGGATATCGAAAACCTCCTGAACCTGTTCTCGGACGGCAATAATGTTTCAACATATGTTGACGCCGGGGACGTAGAGGAAGGCGTGCCAATCGTTGACGCCGCGCTGAGTGCTGATGGTACACAGTTCATTTATTCGAATTTCAACCCGGGTGGCGGCAACAGCGCCCCGTTCGGATATAATCCCGTTCACCTTCGCGACGTGAATGACTCGGTTTATCGTATCCAGCTCGGTATCAAATATAACTTCTGACAGAACGCGAGTGGCTTGAACGAAAGGCCGGCATTCGCCGGCCTTTTTTCGTTTCGGGTCAGAGCCCGGCTCTGACATCCTCTGTCAGAAACAGGCTTCGGCGCCTGCCGGCAACGTCGCGAATCGGGATCCTGGTGCATCGAGGCCTTCACCAACTTTCTTGCCGGCAGCCTGTGCCCGAATGACCGCGTCGAGCACAAGAAATTTCAGCTCCGACCCGGGTCGTGAGACGTCCCTTGCCTGCGAAAAATCATAGCCGTCGCCGCCGCGGTAGATAAAGTCTGGCGCGACGACCGAATACGCCCTGTCCGGGTCGATCTCCTGCCAGTCGCCATCGTGTGGTACCTGCAGCTGAACGATGCGTTCGCCGTTCGGTCGACTGCGATCGACACAGACACGAAATCCGGAAATCTGCGGAAAGTAGCCCTTGCCGGGACCGAAGCCCCGGTAGCCTGCTTCGAGCAGGTTGCGAAAGTCGTCGCCATCCATCGTCATGTAGCGCAGGTAGGAGGAGAAGCCAAACGTTCGGCCAATATCCTCAAAGGTAATGTCTTCAGCGACGAAGTCGTCGATCCTCAGCGTGCCTCCGTTAATCAGCGCAAAGTCCGCCGGCGGATTACGAAATGCCGTGCGCATTTGATCCGCAATGAACATTCCCCAATTGCTGTCGCCATTTCTGACCGCAACTTCCCGGCCATCGAAAGGCATGGCGGCGTCTCCTATACGACTGGGCAGGAACGGAATCAGGTCCAGCAATTTTGCCCGCCATTTGCTGGCGATGACCTGGTATTCGTCGTCGAGCGGGATCGATTCATCGACGGCGACCGTCTGCGTCGTCACTTCTGCAACGTCGTTGACGAAATGAACGTCGATTTGCCAGATGGTCCTGGCATTCGACGCACCTTTCATTATGGTCGCGTTATTGTTGTCGCCCGCCTGGAATTCGGGTTCATGCTCGTGACCACCGACGATGAACATGAATTTTGGGTGCCTGGCTTTGAGTTTAGCTATCTCGATATCGCTCGAAATATAGACGTGTGTCAGGCCGAGTATCAGGTCAACACCTTCTGCTTCAAATTGCCGGATTACTCGTTCCGCATTCTCGACATAGCCGCTCTCGTAGCGCAAATAGTCGCGAACGTTTCCACCCTGATCCGGGTGTAGCGTCAACGCGAAAATGCCGACTTTCCTGGCGCCGGACATGAACGTAAAACCGCGTTGCAGCTTGTCGTCAACATCCTGCACGCCGGTGGCAAGGCGATAGTTGTCTGCCAGCCAGTCGAATTTTGCCTCGCGAACGCGTGCGATCACCGCATCCGGCGTGCGCGGATCGAATTCGTGGTTTCCGGCCACGACATACATAGGTGCGAGCGCATCGAGAAAATTCATCGCTTCCACCATCTGTTCCCCGTTCCACAACTGGCTCTCGAGCGACGGATACAGGAAATCGCCGGCATGCAGAATGCGGACATCCCTGCCCTCTGCCTGCAATTCACGAACCAGTGTTGCCACACGACTGAATCCTCCGCGCCTTCCTTCTTCGACGGCGTCGAGTCGATAGGTATCGTTCATATGCAGAAATGTGAGCGTATGTTCGGCGCCCGCGTCCGTCACCGGTCCGGGCGTGCTGCAGCCACACAGCAGTATCATTAGCACACGGGAAAATCGGTGAATCGCTGTCATGTTCTGGCTCGGCTACGGGAATGATCGGAAGGCCGATTCTGCCTGCTCGACGGTGGATTTGCGATTGCGGATGACCGCGACCGGGCCGCGGCTGGGCGGTAGCGCCGGATGCTTTCTCCAGCCAACTTTAGCAGCAGCTTATATCCCTTTGAAACGGTAGGAAAATCGAGGCCTTACGGCTAGAATGTTATGAATAAATCTAAAAATTCACTCCCGACCGCAAACCCGGGCGGCGATATCACCAGAGCGAGGTCCTCAAATGGCAAAAGTGAAGTGCGGATTGATCCAGATGGCCTTCAAGGGTGATACCTCCAAAGAACCCGAGGAAATCCGCGATGTCATGATCGAAGCCCACATCCCGTTTATCAAGGACGCCGGCAGTCAGGGCGTGCAGGTGCTTTGTTTCCAGGAGGTGTTTACGCAGCCGTACTTCTGTCCGAGCCAGGACAGAAAATGGTATGCGGCGGCAGAGGCCATTCCGGATGGACATACGACGCGTCTGATGCAGGAATATGCGAAGAAGTACAACATGGTCATCGTTGTGCCGATTTACGAAGAGGAAATGCCAGGTGTTTACTACAACACTTGCGCGGTCATCGATGCAGACGGAAAATTCCTTGGTAAATATCGAAAGACTCACATCCCCCAGGTCGACCCGGGATTCTACGAGAAGTTTTTCTTCAAACCCGGAGATCTCGGCTATCCCGTTTTCGACACGGCCTACGTGAAACTCGGCGTATACATTTGCTATGACCGCCACTTCCCCGAAGGTTGGCGCGCGCTTGCATTAAACGGCGCCGAATACATCGTGAACCCGTCGGCGACAGTGGCCGGATTAAGCAAATATCTCTGGGAACTCGAACAACCTGCATCGGCCGCCGCGAATGGCGTGTTTATCGGCGCGATCAACCGCATCGGAAAAGAAGAACCCTGGGCCGACGAGATGGGCGAGTTTTACGGCTCCAGCTATATCGTCAACCCGCGCGGCACGATCGAGGCGCAGGCCAGTTACGGCGATGACGAGCTACTGGTTCACGAGATCGATCTCGATATGATCCGCGAAGTCAGAAACACGTGGCAGTTTTTCCGTGACCGTAGACCCGACCTCTATTTCGACCTCATAGAAAACTAGCGTCTCGATGCAGCCCGCGGAATCAAGCGTCCATGTTGTCGGTGAGTTCATTGAACTCGAGGCTGGTCAGGACCTGATAGCGAGTTCCCGCTACAACGACGATATCGCACCAACGAGAATTTCCGAGCGCACATGGAGCCGCTGGAACGTGGCGTCACTTTGGGTGGGAATGGCGATCTGCGTTCCAACCTATACGCTCGGTGGCGTGCTCACCGCTTATTTCGGGCTTTCGGTGACAGAGGCGCTGTGGACGATTCTCCTGGCCAACATCGTCGTACTGATCCCGCTGACTTTGAACGCATACCCGGGCACGCGCTATGGCATTCCCTGCCCGGTCGTCCTGCGCGCGTCCTTCGGCATCGTCGGCTCGAATGTTCCCGCCCTGATTCGTGCGATCGTTGCCTGTGGCTGGTTCGGCGTGCAGACGTTGTTCGGCGGAATCGCTGTTCACCTTATGCTGTCCGCAATGTTCGAGTCGTGGGCGAGCCTGGGCGGAACCGGCGAAGTGCTGGGCTTTTTCATCTTCTGGATCGCGAATGTCGCTGTCGTAATACGTGGCTCCGAATCGATCAAGCACCTGGAAACCCTGGCGGCGCCGCTGCTGTTGATTGTTGCAGTCGGGCTGGTTGTCTGGGCATATCCGAAAGTTTCGATCAGCGAAGTCCTCGCAACACCCGCAAACAGGCCCGACGGCGCACCCGTGCTGAGCTATTTCATGGCGGCACTGACAGCCATGGTCGGCTTCTGGGCGACACTTTCCCTGAACATCCCGGACTTCAGTCGCTTCGCGAAGTCGCAGAAAGCCCAGATCGCCGGGCAGATTATCGGCCTGCCGCTCACGATGTTCCTTTTTTCAGGTCTCGGTGTGTTGCTGACATCGGCGTCCATAGGGCTCGTCGGCGAAACGATTTCCGACCCGATCAACCTGATCGGCAGGATCGACAGCACCGCCTGGGTCGTGTTGTCGATGCTGATGATCATCCTCGCTACGATTTCGACGAACACCGCGGCAAATATCGTGTCGCCAACCAACAGTTTTCAGAATATTGCGCCGAAATACATCAATGAAACCAAGGGTGTGCTGCTGACCGGATTCATTGGTATCGCGCTGATGAGCTGGGAGCTCGCGAAGAAGCTTGGCTGGTTCGAATCTGACGTCAGCGTCGAAAGCCTGTATTCGAACTGGCTGCTCGGATACTCGAGCCTGCTCGGCCCCATTGCAGGCATCATGATCGTCGACTATTTTTTAATCAGGAAGCAGCGCTACGAGCTGGCCGATCTGTATATCAGCGGCCGAACCTATCCGGACTGGCATGCGCCCGGCCTGATCGCGTTCCTGGCACCGGTCGGATTAACCGTGGTCGCGATCTTCACAGGCGCCCTCTCGTGGTTTTACGACTACGGCTGGTTTACAGGATCCATTCTGGGCGGTTTGATTTACTGGCTCATATGCCGAGGTAAGTGACATGGCAGTTCTGATCAAAGGTGGGACGATTGTTACCGCTGAACAATCCTGGCAGGCGAACGTGCTTTGCGACGATGGCAAGGTCCAGGCGATAGGTGCCGACCTCGAAGCGCCCGGTGGCGCCCGGGTCATCGATGCCGGTGGCCAGTACGTCATGCCGGGGGGAATCGATCCACATACGCATATGCAGTTGCCGTTTATGGGCACCGTCGCGAGCGAGGACTTCGAAACCGGCACGGCTGCGGGGCTCGCGGGCGGCACGACGATGATTATCGATTTTGTCATTCCCGATCCGCAACAAAACGTCATGGACGCCTACAACCAGTGGCGGGAATGGGCGGAGAAGTCCGTCGCCGACTATTCGTTTCACGTCGCGATTACCTGGTGGGACGAAACCGTTGCCGCCGACATGGAGACGCTCGTCAAGGAGAAGGGGGTCAACAGCTTCAAGCATTTCATGGCGTACAAAGGCGCCATCATGGCCGACGATGAAATCCTCGTGAACAGCTTCTCGAAGGCCATTGAATTGGGTGCCATCGTTACCTGCCATGCGGAAAACGGCGAACTCGTGTACACGCTTCAACAGAAGATCTACGGCATGGGCATCACCGGTCCCGAAGGTCATCCGCTCTCGCGGCCACCGGAAGTGGAAGGCGAAGCTGCGAACCGCGCAATCCGCATCGCCGAGGTTCTGGGTGTGCCGATCTACCTCGTTCACAACTCCTGTCGTCAGTCGCTTGAGGCGATTACGCGGGCCCGCAATGAAGGCCAGCGCGTTTATGGCGAGGTACTCGCGGGCCACCTGCTGGTCGATGACTCCGTATACAGGGACAGGAATTTCGAAGCTGCCGCGGCACACGTGATGAGTCCGCCGTTCCGCCCGAAGGAGCACCAGGAGGCGCTCTGGCACGGCCTGCAATCGGGCAACCTGCAGACGACAGCGACCGATCACTGCTGTTTCTGCGCGAACCAGAAGGCGGCCGGCAAAGACGATTTCCGCTTGATTCCGAATGGCACCGCCGGTGTCGAAAACCGCATGGAAGTGCTCTGGCATCACGGCGTCAGCACCGGTCGCCTGACCATGAATGAGTTCGTGGCGATTACTTCCGCAAACGCGGCAAAAATATTTAACGTGTTTCCGCGCAAGGGCAACATTGCCGTCGGCGCCGATGCCGATATCGTGGTCTGGGATCCCGAAGCGACCAAGACCATATCTGCATCTACTCACAAACAAAATGTCGACTACAACATCTTTGAGGGCATGACGGTAAAAGGCTGTGCGTCGCACACCTTGAGCCAGGGCCACGTCGTGTATGCAGACGGCAAACTTGACGTGGAGAAAGGTGTGGGCCGATATATCGACCGGCCGCCGTACGCCACTTACTATGACGCGATAAGAAAACGGACCGACTGCAGGAAACCGACAGCCGTCAAGCGAT
>Ga0055481_10000396_pt1 | contig 14174 bp, 11 predicted proteins | sample Muzzi_PWC_D2_FD_57936 | JGI IMG/M metagenome (GOLD analysis project Ga0055481, IMG submission 57936) | Wetland microbial communities from San Francisco Bay, California, USA, that impact long-term carbon sequestration - Muzzi_PWC_D2 | ecosystem: Environmental > Aquatic > Marine > Wetlands ... | reverse complement strand
TCATGCCGCGCGCGCCAACCGGTTGCGGCGCGGGCTCGAGTTGTGTCAGCGGCGGGCGGATGGGGGCCCCACCGCTGAGTCGGGCGACCGTCCACCCGACCAGAAGCGCCACGACGATCGCCCCTACGACGCGGACCCCCGTCATAGTCCCTCCGAGAAGGGGGACGGAGAGGAAGATGGCGTCCAACCCCAGCTCCGGCGTCGCCACAAGGAAGGCCATCGCGGCGGCCATCGGGACGCCGCGCAGGATGAGGGCGCGGTACAGGGGGACGACCCCGCAGGAACAGATCGGGAGGGGGAGGCCGATAGTCATCCCCCGGAGGGCCTGGCGAAACGGGCCCCCGCGCCGCAGCCAGTCGACCGATGAGTTCGGGACGAGAACACTCAGGCACCCGGCGGCGACGTAGGCCAGGAGGAGCGCGGGAGCGCTTTCGATGCCGAGGGCCAAGAACGTTCCGCCGATGCTCTCGGTGTGGTGTGCCGAGGGTCCGGCGGCCTGGGTCAGCAGGACCACCAGGAGCGCAACACCGGCGGCGGCGCCGATCCCCTCCGCCAGTGAGGACCTTGGCCGCGGCGCGGCGGCATGATCATGGGGTCGGTGGACAACGACGTGGAGGAGGGCTCCTCCCACGAAGGCCTCGAACCAGGCGAGCGCCATCGGAGAGACTTGATCCAGCACGACCGGGCCGACCACGAAGCCAACGACCGTACAACAGATGACGAAGCCGATGACGGCCGAGGCCACGCGCGGGCCGGCGCTAGGCCGGAGGAGCCACCAGATGGCGAGGCCGGCCGGAAAGCGATGCAGCACGACCGCGAACGGGAGAAGCCCCCCCGTGTGCCATTCTTGAGTGAGGAGCGCGCCACCGTCCAGCATGCCATGGAAGCCGATCCCGATGAGGCCGAGGACGAGGGCGAGCGTGTGACCTCGGTGCCCCGCGGCGTGGGACACGCGTTCCGACACCGTCGGGCCAAGACCCCCGGCCACGAGAAATGCCGCCGCCGGCCACCCGCCATGACTCAGCGTGTCGGGGAGAATCGTCAGGAGGACGAGCCCGGCGATGGCAACGAAGACGAAGCCGTCCACCGCGGCGAGGAAGGCGCCTTGGCGGCCCCCGGCGCGATATGCGATCGGGCCGAGAATCAGGACCGCGATGCTCAGAATCAGCAACACCATGTCTTGCGCCGGGGGCAAAGGACGGCCAGGATGATAATCGCGTCCTGCATGGAAGCGTACTCCGCCCTTCCCCCTCCGAGGCCTCGATGCTTCTCGCGGTGCTCTGTCTCCAAGCCGTTATCCTGGACCCCGGCCGACCGCCGCCCGTCCACGACGTCCTCCACTACGACGTCACCGTGTCGCTCCCAGATTCCGGTCGGACCATCACCGGGATCGCCAGGAGCACCTGGGTCTTGGAGAGCCGGGCATCGCTCACCGTGGACCTCGACAGCGCGTTCGTCATCGAGCGGGCCGACCTCGACGGCCGGGAGGCGACGTTCGAGCGCCGAGGCAACACGCTCACCTTCCCCACCCCCGGCGAAGCGGGCGACACAATCCGTCTCGGTCTGTGGTATCACGGCCTGGTGAGCGATGGGCTGATCATTGCTGGGGAGGGCGACGCCTCGACCGTCTTTGCGGACAACTGGCCCAACCGGGCCCACCGGTGGTTCCCGGGACACGACCATCCTCGCGACAAGGCGACAATCACCTTCCATGTGACCGCGCCGACCCGGTACGCCGTCATCGCCAACGGCGTGCTAACGGGCAGGGGCAGTGCTGTTGGCGGCCGTCGACGCTGGACCTACACGCTGGCCCAACCCACGCCGATGTACACCATGGTGGTGGGGGCGGCACGGTTTGCCCGACGCGACCTCCCACCCGCCGGGTGCGCCGTCCGCTGCGTTCCCCTAGCGGTCTGGGCCTATCCGGAGGACTCCGCATCGGCCATGGCCGGGCCGTTCCATCGGGCGGGATCGATGATCGACTTCCTGAGCGAGCTGGCCGGCCCGTTCCCGTACGACCGGCTCACTCATGTGCAGTCCACGACGCAGTTTGGCGGCATGGAGAACTCGTCGGTCATCTTCTACAACGCGGAGGCCATACATCAGGGCCGGATGGGAGAGGAGACGGTCGCCCACGAGACGGCGCATCAGTGGTTCGGCGACGCGGTGACGCCGGTCCGCTGGCGGGATCTCTGGCTCTCCGAGGGCTTTGCCACGTATTTCGCCGCCCTCTGGGTAGGATGGGCAGACGGCGACACCGCTTTCCGCCGGTCGATGGACCGGAGTCGGGAACGGATCTTCGCCTCCGACGCCACGCGGGAACCGATTCTGGCCGATTCCCTCCCCGACAACCTCCTCCAGCTCCTCAACACCAACGCCTACCAAAAAGGCGCATGGACGCTGCACGAGCTGAGGGGGGTGGTGGGGGATCACGCCTTCTTCGAAGGGATCCGGACCTACGTCGAACGGTTTCGACACTCGACCGCCAGCTCGGCCGACCTCCGGGCGGTGATGGAAGGAGTGGCACGTCGCGACCTCGGCTGGTTCTTCCGGCAGGCGCTCGAGCAATCAGGGTTCCCCACGCTGCAAATCACCGCCGCCCGGGGGCCGGGTCGCGGCCAGGTGACGCTGGTGGTGCACCAGCGCCAGCCGGCTGCCGATGGCTGGTATCGCCTCCCGGGGCTGATCGTGTCCCTCGACGGCCGGCGCTTTGCCGTGGACGTGGCGGCGGCGGCGGCCACTCGCGTCGTGCTCGACGGCGTGAAGGACCTCCCTCGCGAGATCACGGTTGATCCCGATGGATGGTGGCTCCTCCAGGCCTCGGGAACGGAACGGCCCTAGCGGCTTGGGTGGAAGACGCCCCAGACCTCGCGGAGCGCGTCGCTAATCTCCCCCACGGTCGCCCGCGCGCGAACGGCGTCGAGAATGGCCGGCATCACCGGTCCGGTCCCGGCGGCGGCGGCCCCCACGGCCTGAACGGCTGACGCGACCACGGCCCCATCCCGCCCCGCCCTGGCGTCCGCCAGGCGGCGCCGCTGTCGCTCGGCCAGGTCGCTGAAGTCGGGTGCGGAGAGCGCCGGCGGCCGCCCGTCGTCGGTGAAGCGGTTGACGCCGACCACCACCTGATCTCCCGCCTCGACTCGCCGTTGATGGCGATAGGCGCTCCGTCCGATCGCCTCCTGGAAGTAGCCCTGTTCGATTGCGAGGGCCGCCCCGCCCAGCCGGTCGACCTCCTCGATCAGCGCGCGCGCCTCCGCCTCGATGCGGTCCGTGAGCGCCTCGACGTAATAGCTCCCGGCCAACGGATCCACGGGCTGGGTCACCCCCGACTCGTAGGCCAGGATCTGTTGCGTGCGAAGGGCGAGCGTGGCAGCCTTGGCAGAGGGGAGGGCCAGGGCCTCGTCGTAGCCGTTGGTGTGGAGGGACTGGGTCCCGCCGAGGACGGCGGCGAGGGCTTGCACGGCAACCCGGACGACATTGGTGAGGGGTTGCTGGGCCTGAAGGGTCACTCCGCCCGTCTGGGTGTGGAATCGGAGCCTCGCCGCGGCGTCGTCCGCGCCAAAGCGCTCCCGTGCAAGCCGCGCCCACAGGCGTCGGGCCGCGCGGAACTTGGCCGCCTCCTCGAAGAGGTCGTTGTGGGCCGCAAAGAAGAAGGAGATGCGCGGTCCGAACGCATTCACATCGAGCCCGGCCGCAATGGCGCGCCCGACGTATTCGAGCGCGTTGGCAAGGGTGAAGGCGACTTCCTGGACGGCGGTCGCACCTGCCTCCCGGATGTGGTAGCCGCTGATTGAGATCGGGTTGAACTTCATCCCCTCCTCCGCCACGTAGCGGAAGAGATCGGTTACGAGCCGCAAGGACGGGTCGGCCGGGAAGATGTACGTCCCGCGGGCGATGTACTCCTTGAGGATGTCGTTCTGCACCGTCCCCGTGAGTGCGGTGGGGGGGACACCCTGCTCCTCACCGACCACGACGTACATTGCCAGGAGAATTGCCGCGGTCGCGTTGATGGTCATCGAGGTGGAGACCTCGCCCAGCGGGATATCTCGCAGGACCACGGCAAGATCGTCAACGGTGTCGATGGCCACGCCGACCCGACCGACTTCCCCTTCCGCCATCGGGTGATCGGAGTCCAACCCCATTTGGGTTGGGAGATCGAACGCCGTCGAGAGTCCAGACTGCCCCGCGCGGAGCAGTTCGTGAAACCGACGGTTGGTCTCCTCCGCCGTCCCGAAGCCGGCATACTGACGCATCGTCCACAGGCGACTGGCGTACATAGCGGGGTAGATCCCGCGCGTGAACGGAAACTGCCCCGGCTCGCCGAGACTCGCGCCGGGGTCCGCGATCCAGTCCTCGGGCCCGTAGACCGTCCGGCGTTCTTCCGGATCGGTCATTCCCCCGCCTCGGCCAGCATGGTCTGGACGAACTCAACGTCGTCGCGGGAGCCGATAACCAACGGGGTGCGCTCGTGAAGGCCCCGAGGTTCCAAATCGAGAATGCGAGTCGTGCCGTCGGTGGCCGCCCCGCCGGCCTGTTCGGCGATGAAGGCCATCGGGTTGGCTTCGTAGAGGAGGCGGAGCTTCCCCTGGGTGTTCTTGGAGTCGGCCGGGTAGAGGAAGATCCCGCCGTTGACGAGATTCCGATGGAAGTCCGCCACAAACGATCCGATGTAGCGGCTGTTCTTCCCGGCGATCCGGTCCTGGAGGTCTCCCTTGAACCCGCGCACCGCCATCTGGATGCCGCGGCTCCAGCGGGCGTAGTTGCTTTCGTTGACGCTGTAATACTTGCCACACGGTGGGGTCTCGATCCGGGCGTGGGACAGGACGAACTCTCCGATGGTCGGTTCGAGCGTAAAGCCGTGCACCCCCTGCCCCGTGGTGTAGACCAGCATCGTGCTGGAGCCGTAGATCATGTAGCCCGCCACCACCTGCTCGCGCCCCGGTTGCAGAAGATCCCGCAGGTTCCCCTGGCCCGGCGGGGTCACGCGACGGAAGATGCTGAAGATGGTTCCGACGGAGGCATTCGAATCGATGTTGGAAGACCCGTCGAGGGGATCGAAGAGGACGACGTACTTGCCGACAGGGTAGTTGGGTGGGACCTCGATCGGCTTCTCGTCCTCCTCGGATGCCATCACTGCCACTCGGCCGGTATGGCAAAGGGCCTGTTTGATGGCCTCGTTGGCAAAGACGTCCAGTTTCTGTTGTTCCTCTCCCTGGATGTTCACCTGCTGGGCAGAGCCCAGAACATCCACCAACCCGGCCCGCCGGATGGCGGCGGCAATGACCTTGGCGGCCAGGCACAGATCATAGAGGAGGTTGGACAGTTCGCCCGTGGCCTCGGGGAACTCCCGCTCGCGCTCCATGATGAAGCGCTCGATCGTCGTGACGTGATTGTCGATTCGCACGCTGGCGTGGCTCCTCGTGAAGAGTCGGAACACGTCTCAAGGTGTGGCCGCGAATGCGCTAGCGCGCGCCGCGCCGCGAATCGTGACCCGATGGCCATCCGTGGCCACCAGTATGGTCCCCTCGCGATCGGTACGCCACACCTCGACTGCCGCCGCCCGTAGGCGTGTCAGGGCTGCCGGCGATGGATGCCCGTACCGGTTGCGACCGACGCTGACCACGGCGACCTGCGGCCGAACATCTCCCAACCACGTGCTCCCGGTGGACCCAGCCGACCCATGATGCCCGACCTTGAGCACTTCGACCGGCCGGGCCACGCCATGGAGTAGGCGTTCGACCGGGAAGCCGATGTCGCCGGCGAATAGGGCCTCGAAATCGCCGTAGCGCACCTCGAGGACCACTGAGTCCTCGTTCAGGTCCTCCCCCCACTCGGCCCAGGCGGTGTCAGGGTGAAGGACCGAGAACTGAACGCCGTCCAACTTGAAGGTCATCCCCGCCCGGCCCACGTGCCAGGGGATCTCCCGGCGGTCGAGGTCCTCGAGGAACTCGAGATAAAGCGGCGAGCGATCGAAGGCTCCCGGCTCCAGCACTTGATCCACCCGGAAGTGCTCGACGATCCATGGCACTCCACCAAGGTGGTCCGCATGCGCATGGGACAGGACGACCATGGTGAGCCGGCCAACCCGGTGGCGACGAAGGAAGGGGCCCACGACGTTCCGTCCGGCGTCCCAGTCGGGGCTCCGAGGCCCCGCGTCAACCAGGAGCCAGTGGCCCAGAGGTGTCATGATCGCGGCCGCATCACCCTGGCCGACGTCCAAAAAATGTAACCGCAGGTTGCCACGCGGGTCAGGACCGGTCCGGGCAAGCCCCATGGCGAGGAGGATCCACAGCCCGGCCGTAGCGATCCAGGCGAGCCGCCGCCCGGCCTCCCCCAAGGTGTTCCGCCGGCCCATCAGCCACATGACCACGATCGAGATCCCCACCCACGGCAGGGCGGCCGCGACGCCCGGAGGGGCCGTAACGTGCCCCAACGGCACCCTCGAGCCCCACCGGGCCAGGTGCTCCAGGAGATCGAGCGCCAGGCCGGCGCCTGAGGCACAGGCCTCGGCTGCCGGGCCGGGGAGTGGATCCAGCACCACGCTGGCGACTGCGGCCGGGAGCGCCAGGGCCGCGAGGGGGAGGGCAAGGAAGTTGAGTGCCAGCCCCACGATGGAGACGACCCCAAACATCGCCGCGGTAATCGGTGCGGTGGCCAGCGTGGCGCCGACCGACGCGGCCAGCGTTCGCCGAAGGGGCCCGGGCCCGAGACGCCGGTCGGACCACCGGGTGAAGTGAATGACGCCGGCCAACGCCGAGACCGAAAGCCAAGCCCCGACGTTGAGCACCACCCACGGCGTGGCGATCAAGAACAGGAGGACGGCGCCGGCCAGCAGAGCATGGGGGCCGACGCGGCGTTGGCGCCCCCGAGTCCAGACGACGAGTGTGATAAGGAGCCCGGCGCGCGTCGCCGCCGGGGGCCACCCGAGAAATGCCACGTAGGCCAGCGCGCCGGCGGCGGCGATGGGGAGGACGTATTGTGCCCGGACGCGGACGAGCCGGAGGAGGGCGCCGAGCCAGAGGGTCACGAGTCCGACATGGAAGCCCGAGATTGCCAGGAGATGGACGAGCCCGGCGGCGGCAAACTGGTCGCGGAGGATCGGGTCCAGCCGACCCTTGCGGTTGAGGATCAAGGCGTCGATGAGTGGGGCGCGAGGGCCATAGAGGCGGTCGATTCTCGCGGCGAGATCGCCCCGCCACCCGGCGGTCAACATGCGGCCCCCGGGCCGGGGGTCGGCCCGCGTGACCTGGAGGATCCCGCGAGCCCGGGGCTGTTGGGCCGTCAGGCGCCATCGACCCTCCACCCTGGCCCGCCGGCCGGCCTCCAGCGGGTCTGCTGCCATCCAGCGTGCCCGAATGATCCCGCGACAGGCAGCACCGACCGGACGGACACGTACGACCCCCGCGTCGCGGTCGGCAGGCTCGAGAGCTACGAGGGTCAGGGCCACCCGGCCGGCCGGCAGCCGTGCCGCGCACGAGTCCGCGTCGGTTGCCCGCGCGACGGCCCCGACCAGGACCCCGATGCCCAAGGCCCCGAGCGCCAGGCCGGCCGGCCGGCGGCACAGGGACCACCCGAGGAGGAGGAGCGCCAGCCCGAGAGGCGGGGCCGGAAAACGCAAGAGGCCGGCGACGACGCCGGCCCCGTAACACGCGATGAGCGGGAGGATGGCTAACCGGCGCACGCCGGCTGCCGGATCATAGAAGCTGGGGCTTCACGCGTCCGCACCGGGGCGCCGAGGCGACCTTGCGGAAGCCTTCGATCATCGTGACATCGATGGTGGCGCGCATTTGGTCGGTATCGAGGTTGAGTTCCGTCACGACGTGTCCTTCGGTGCTGGCGACGTACTTGGCGGGGAGCCGGTTAAGGGCGTACACCAGGACGTCGGCCTGGCAGATGGGGCAATCGCAGAAGGAGGGGAAGTGCGACGTGAGGCGCCGATAGGCGTCCCGGACGTGCTCCTCAACGCGGTTCTTGAACTGGATCTCGGTCATAGGACTGCCAGTCCTCGGGTGGCGAGCACGCCGGTGAAAGTCGATCCGGTGGTGCCGGTGAGCTCCACGTCATGGTACTGGCCGATGGCGGCGGCCGGAAGGTCGACCAGCACCATGTGGTTGGTCCGTGTCCGGCCGAGGAGGCCCGGGCCCCGCTTGGCGCGGCGCTCGACCAAGATCTCGTGGCGGCTCCCGACGCGCGCGACATTCTTCCGGCGCGCCGCCCGGCGCACGCGGCCAATCAGTCGCTGGAGGCGTTCGGCGGCGACTTCCGGCGCCACGCGGTCGGGGAGCCGGACCGCGGGAGTGCCGTCGCGAACGGAGTAGCGGAACGTGTAGGCGTCGTCGAAATCAGCCTCGTCCACAAGCGTCAACGTCTCGGCAAACTGCGCCTCGGTCTCCCCCGGAAAGCCCACAATGAGATCAGTGGAGAGCGTGATGCCGGGAATGGCGGCTCGGAGCTCGGCGATCACCTCCAGGTATCGTTCCCGCGTATAGCGGCGGAGCATGCGCTTGAGGACCGTGTTGCTCCCGGATTGCGCCGGCAGATGGACATGCTCGCACACCGCAGGTGTCGCGGCCATCGCCTCCAGTACCCGGGGCGTGAAGTCGGTCGGGTACGGTGAGGTGAACCGCAGCCGGTGCACCCCGTCCACGGCCCCCACCGCCCGCAGCAGGTCCGCAAAGTCCGCGGTCCCGTCGTGATAGGCGTTGACGGTCTGTCCGAGGAGGGTGATCTCCGATACGCCCTCCGTGGCCAGGGCCTGCACCTCCCCGACCACGTCTGCCAAGGTACGACTCCGCTCCGGGCCCCTCGTATACGGAACGATGCAGAAGGTGCACCGATAATCGCAGCCGCGCTGCACGGTCACGAAGGCCGTCGGGCCGGCGACCCGCACCTGGGGAACGTCCTCATAGTGCTCCCACGACCGGAATTCTGTGTCGGTAACGCGAGCTCCCGTAGACGCCAGGCGGATCAACTCGGGGAGGCTACGGTAGGCGTCGGGGCCCGCGACCAGGTTCAGGCGGGAGATGTCTGCCAGAAGGTGGGGGCCGAGTCGTTGGGCCATGCAGCCTACCACGCCGAGGACGCACGCCCGGCGATGCCGCTGGAGCTCGCCCAACCGTCCCAGGACCCGCTGTTCCGCATTGTCGCGCACGGCGCAGGTGTTGACCAGCACCACGTCCGCGTCCTCTGGAGCGTCCACGCGCCGGTAGCCGGAGGCGCCGAGCAGGCCGACCATCAGCTCGGTGTCGGCCACGTTCATCTGGCAGCCGTAGGTCTCGATGTAGACGGTGGAATCCGGCATCGTCGGAAGATACCCCCCCATCGGGTGGCGGGAAACGCCGCGTGGTTACGGGCGGACGCTCATGCCCAACCAGAGGTTCCACGCCGATTCCTTCCAAACGGCGGTCTCGCTTCGCCAGATGTGCTCGAGGGCGAGGTCGATCGCCGCCCGGTCCTTGGCGAACCAGATACCGGTGCCTGCCGAGATCCCATATTCCTTCCCGCGTTCCCCCGCCTGGAGGGGAAACGGGAGGGCGCCGTAGAATCCACCGAGCCGGAGGGGGAAGTGATGGGGGCGGCCGCGGGTCAGCTCGTACGTGCCGCCGGCGCTTACTCGATAGGTGTTCGTCGCGCCGTTGCCCCCGCGCGCCAGCAGGTCACTATTGGCTGCCGACCAGGTCTCCAGAGCGCCCTGAATCGCCAGTTGGAGCCGCGCGGCGGGCTGCCAGAGGATCCCCGCCGCAAACCGGTAGGGGAGGTCGATCCGGCCCCCATCGGTGGAGTCGATATCCACGTTGGCGTGGCCGTCGGAGCGAACGCTCGCAGCCACCGCGAGGGTATTACTCAACCGGCCAAGGAGGCTCACCGAGACGCCCCAGCCGTTGAACGCGAACTCGGTGGAGTCGCGAAAGCGGCCGTAGAGCGAGTCCAGGGACGTTCGCCGGATGGTGTTCCGGGCCGAGCCGGTGATGATGTGGGCGGCGGCGCCCACGGCCCATCGCGCATTCAGGTTGTAGGCCGCGGCAACGCGGAGGTCGTTGAGGCCCCCGACGCTGCTCGCGGTGTCGGCGAACATCACCGGCTCGCCCCGAATATCGACCGTGGCGTTACTGGCGACACCGAAATCCTGATTGGTGTAGCTCGACACCGATCCGGCGAGAAACAACCCGGTTCCGCGAACCGGCCCGGCGATCCGGAACAATGGGAAGCGATTGTTCCGGATCGAACCGGTGCCCGCCACGTTCTCCGACGAGCGCCACTCCTGGATGCTCTCGAACCCGATGGACACCCGGGAAAGGGTCGTGATAGCGGCCGCGCTCAGGACGGAGTTGGGATCGAATAACCCCAGCGCGCCGCCCGTCCCCACCGCGGCGGCGGAGAGGCCCCGCCCGGGAAGGCCGAGTCCGCGCGCGCCGAACTGGGAGGACTGGGCCGCAACGCACGGTACGCCGGCCAACAGGAGGAGCGTGGTCAGGAGTGGGGAACGCATCAGCGGGCCTGGAACGGGAAGGCGCGGACAAAGGTGACCCGCAGCCGGGGCCGCATCGCCGGGACGGCCGTCGACCCGAACTGGACGCGGGTGAACGTCGCCGCCTCCGGATCGACCTCGAGGAACAGTGCCTGGGCCGCGGGGCGGTCGCCTTGCATCCCTCGAATGAGATCATCCACCTCGATCCGAACGGTATCCGTGCTTCCGGCCATCAGCTGTGCGGAATAGATCCGAGTGACGAACGCCGGGCCGCACAGGTTCCCGGCCGCCAGTGCACACAGGGGCGATTTGGCCCCGAGGTCGGCCACCACCCCCCGTGCCCGAACGACGGCCGTATCGAACGGCAAGCCGATGATCGGCGTCGCCGGCACCAGTTCCAAGGTGGCGCGGATGATCTGGGTCGAATCGGCCGAAAGGAGGCCCGCCGGGAGGTCGAAGCGGAGGAGCGCCCGCGCCGCAGGCTCACCGCCCACCGCCAGGAGCAGTGGGTCCGGGGTCCAGGGATTCTGGACCACGTAGGTGCTGAAGGCCGCCACACGGCCGATGGTCTGCTCCTGGAGGTCCTCGTCGGCCACATCCACCCTGGCGTAGACCTGAAAGAGCGGCCCCAGGCCGCCAGCAGACTGGCTGCCGAGGCGGACCCCGGTACCGGCGTCGGCCGTGATGGCCGCGGCGAGGCCCAGGGAGCCGCTATCCGCCGGTGGGATGTCCACCAACGCGAGGTCGGCGCCGGTGAGCACCAATCGCACCGCACCGCTCGCGACCGTGTCGTCCACCGCGATGCTGCCGATGAAGTTGCCGGGGACGAGGAGCGGCGCGATCTGCGCAAAGGTGACACCGCTATCGGCGTCCGCGATGGGCAGGCGGTACAAGTGGATCTGGAGCCCATGGACGGTGGTGTCGCGGTCGAGGATCCCAATCCGGAAGGCCACCGAGTCGATGGTGTACGCCCGGGTGGTGTCCGCCACCTTGAGCGAGTCCGGCTGGGGGAGGAAACGCACCACCGCCCGCGCGTCCACGTCCGGGAACCCGTCGGAGGCGAGCAGCGCCACGCCCCCGCCCGCCGGGGTGTATCCGACATACGTGCTATCCTGGCCCGTCGCCGGGAATACCAACGTGTCCACCACCTCAGGCGTCCCCCCCGGACACGAGGCGGGACACTCTCCCGGCGCCACCAATTCCTTGCGGCAGCCGACCATCCCGGCCAGCAGGACGCCGAACAACACCAGGCGGCCCCCGCGGTGCACGCGCTTAGTCCTCACGCCGTCGAGTCTTCGGCAAGTCATCTCCCCTGAATGCGGCCGGCAGGAGATCGGTGAGGCGCCAGGTGGCCTCTCCTCCCTCGCCGACACTTCGGACCTCCATGTCCGCGCCAAACTCGGCCAACACCTGTCGGCAGGCGCCGCAGGGTGCTACCGGGTGGGCACCGTCGGCCACGACGACGACCGCCACCAGCCGGTCCGCCCCCGATCGCACCGCACTGCAGATGGCGGCGCGCTCCGCACAAATGGTCAAGCCGTACGAGGCGTTCTCCACGTTGCAACCGCTGAAGACGCGGCCGTCGGCCGTCACGACGGCCGCCCCGACCCGGAAGCCGGAATACGGCGCGTAGGCATGCTCGCGGGCCGCGCGAGCGGCCTCGAGGAGAACGTCATTCATCCCACACCTCACGCAGGAAGGACCGTCCGGCGGGGAGGGGCCCGACACCCAAGAACTCGGCCACCGTCTGGCCGATGTCCGCAAACGAGGCCCGGACCCCCAAGTCCTCCGGCCTGACCCGCGGGCCGTACACCAGGAGCGGCACCCGCTCGCGCGAGTGGTCGGTGGACGGCGTCGTCGGGTCGTTGCCGTGGTCCGCCGTAAGTATAACGAGGTCGTCCGGGCGCACATCGCCCAGAAGGCCGGGGAGGCGTCGGTCCAGCTCGTGGAGCCCGCCGACATAGCCTGCCACATCGTTGCGATGGCCCCACGTCTGGTCGAATTCGATGACGTTGGCGAAGAGGAACCCCTCCGCCATCGCGGCCAAGTGCTGTTGAATCAGGTCATACGCCTCGGCATTCGTCGGCGTGTGGCGACTGGTGATACCGCGTCCCGCAAAGAGGTCGTCGACCTTCCCCACCCCAACTCGCGGTACGCCGGCCGTCTCGAGGAGGTCGAGGAGTGTCGGCCGCGGTGGGGGGAGAGAGAAGTCCTTGCGGTGCGCCGTCCGCGCCCAGGCCCCCGGACCTCCCTGGAACGGCCTCGCAATGACCCGGGAAACGCCGTAGGGAGGGCGGAGGAGATCGCGAGCGATTTCGCAGGCGCGGTACAACTCCTCCAGTGGCACCGTTTCTTCGTGCGCGGCAACCTGAAACACGCTGTCCGCCGAGGTGTACACGATCCAGGCGCCGGTCCGAACATGCTCGTCCCCGAACTCGTCGATGATCGCGGTCCCCGAGGCAGCCCGGTTGGCCAGCACGCCGCGGCCGGTGGCCTCACTGAAGCGCCGAAGGAGGTCGGCCGGGAACCCGTCCGGAAAGGTCGGGAATGGCGTGTCTAAAACGAGGCCACAGATCTCCCAATGCCCCGTGGTACTGTCCTTCCCGGCGCCGGCCGGGTCGCACACTCCGGTGGCGGCCGTGGGCCGGCCGATCGCGGCGAGGCCGGCGATGTCCCCGCAGCGACCCAGACCGAGGGCCTCCAGCATGGGGAGGCGGAGCCCGCCCACCGCCCGGGCGACGTTCCCGAGGGTGTCGCTCCCCGCGTCCCCGTAGCGGTCGGTGTCGGGAGCGGGACCCACTCCCACTCCATCGAGGACGATGACGGCGGCGCGCCGCATCTACGCCGAGCTGGCCTTCACGAAACGGAATCGGAGGGCCGTCAGCGCCTCGCCCAGGAGCTTCCGCTCGTCGTCGTCCAACTGCCCCTGTGTCTTCTCTTCCAGCATCGCCAGCGTGTCGATCAGGGTCTTGGCGACCGCGGTGGCGTCGCCGGCTCCCTGCTCCGCGGCGCCCGGCGGGAGGGAGCCGTTGAGCGCCGCGTCCGCTTGCTGGGTGAGGCCGAGCACGAGTGAGACGAAGTATTGGTTCATGAGTGGCCCTCGTAGCGCCGGGGCACTCGGGGCCCCAACGAGGTGAGGAGTTCGTAACTGATGGTCCCGGCGGCCGCGGCTTGTTCATGGAGCGAGACCTGCCCGCCGTACATCGTGGCGACGCTTCCCTCCGCGACCGGGGTGTCGACCGCGACCATCGTCATGTCCATCGTGACGCGTCCGGCAATCGGGTGCACTCGTCCGCCGATCTCGACCCGACCGCGGTTGCTCAGCGCACGAGGGATCCCGTCGGCGTAGCCCGCCGCCAGGGTGGCGATGGTGGTTGGGGCCGCGGCCCGAAAGGTCGCGTCGTAACTCACCGTATCTCCCGGACGCATCGCCCGTGTCGCCACCACCCTGGCGCGAAGCCGCACCGCCACCCGCGGCTCATGGCCGCTGACCCGGCCGCCGTAGAGGAAGATGCCCGGCCGCACCAGATCGGCGGCGAACTCCTTCCCATGAAGGGACGCCGCGCTGTTGGCCGCATGCACGAGGAGCGGGCGAGGGTCCAGCTCGGCCAGGACTCCGGCGAACCGCGACCACTGCTCCCGCGTCGCGCCGAGGTCCTCACCTGAATGGAAGTGGGTGAAGATTCCCTCCCAGGCGCCCGCCGCC
>Ga0055481_10000393_pt1 | contig 14212 bp, 10 predicted proteins | sample Muzzi_PWC_D2_FD_57936 | JGI IMG/M metagenome (GOLD analysis project Ga0055481, IMG submission 57936) | Wetland microbial communities from San Francisco Bay, California, USA, that impact long-term carbon sequestration - Muzzi_PWC_D2 | ecosystem: Environmental > Aquatic > Marine > Wetlands ... | reverse complement strand
GACCCCGGCGCTTTTATGGATCGGGCCACAATTGAGGGCGATCCCCACCGCATGTTAGAAGGACTACTCATTGCGGCTTACGCTACCGGGGCCAGCAAGGGGTATATCTATGTACGGGCTGAGTATCCCCTGGCTGTCAACACCTTGCGTTATGCTATCGAGCAGGCCAGGGAATATGGTGTGCTTGGTCAAAATATCTTGGGTAGCGGGATGGATTTTGATATCGTTATCAAAGAGGGGGCTGGTGCTTTTGTTTGCGGCGAGGAGACGGCTCTGATGCACTCCATTGAAGGCAAACGTGGTATGCCCAGTATGCGCCCTCCCTACCCGGCGGAACATGGTCTGTGGGGCTATCCCAGTAACATCAACAATGTGGAAACGCTGGCCAGTATTTCCAGTATCATCCTGAATGGGCCGGATTGGTTTGCCAATCTGGGCACCGAGAAGAGTGGTGGCACCAAGGCTTTTGCTCTGGCCGGGGCTATCAAAAACTCCGGGTTGGTAGAGGTCCCCATCGGGACACCACTCCGCGAATTGATCTATGACATCGGCGGTGGGTGCACCGATGGCCGCGACTTGAAGGCAGTCCAGTTAGGTGGACCTTCTGGGGGCTGTATCCCGGCCAGCCTCATGGATACACCGATTGATTACGACGAGTTGAAAGCTACTGGAGCGATTATGGGCTCCGGAGGCATGATTGTCCTCGATGAAACGGTCTCTATGGTCGATATGGCCCACTATTTCCTGACGTTTACCCAGGATGAGTCGTGTGGTAAATGTCTTCCCTGTCGTGTCGGCACTCGAAAGATGCTCAATATTCTAAAACGCTTCCTTGACGGGCAGGGACAAATGGATGATCTTGACCGCCTGCAGAGATTGTGCAGCACCGTTGCCAAATCCTCGTTGTGTGGATTGGGACAAACCGCTCCTAACCCGGTCTTGACCACACTACGTTACTTTGAAGATGAATATCTAGCCGCCATCAGCGAGCATGCTATAAATGGTAAGTCAAACGGTAAAGTAAAGGCTCAACCTTCTCAGGAGGCACAAGCATGATTACGATTACACTTGATGGTCAGCAAATCGAAACCAGGTCTGATGCCAGCGTGCTGGAGGCCGCATTGAGCAATGGTATCGACATCCCGCGTCTCTGTTATCATGAGGAGTTGCTCCCTTCAGGAGGCTGCCGGATGTGCCTTGTTGAGGTAGAGGGGCGACCAAACCCAATCCCCAGTTGTGGCTTGATGTGTCAAGATGGAATGGTCGTTCGAACCCAAACTGAACAGCTCAATCAGATGCGGCGTGATATTATCGATCTCTTCGTTTCCGACCACCCCCTCAATTGCGTTATTTGTGACAAGAATGGGGCTTGCGACCTGCAACGCTACGCTTATGAGTACAATATTTCTGAAACCAGTTTCGATTTCGAACTCTCTCGTCCCCTGTACCAGGACGATAATCCTTTCTTTGTGCGGGACCACCAATATTGCATTTTATGCGGTAAGTGTGTCCGCGTCTGCGATGAAGTTGTTGGGGCGAACGCCATCGACTACGCCAACCGTGGTTTCGATAGTTATATTGCTACACCGTTCGATGTGCCGTTGGCCGATTCCTCTTGTGTTTTTTGTGGAAGTTGTGTGCAGGTGTGTCCCACCGCGGCGCTGTTACCTCGCTCTCGAATTGGCCAGGGCCGTGAGTGGGAGTTGGAGCGAAAACGCACCATCTGCGGCTATTGTGGGGTGGGTTGCAGTCTTGAGTTTGCCCTCAAGGGTGACAATATTCTCTATGCTGAGGGCTATTCTGATGCTCCCGTTAATGGCGAGTTTACCTGCGTCAAGGGCCGTTTTGGTTGGGATTTTGTCAACCAACCTGACCGGCTGACCGAACCTCTCATCCGTAAAGATTTGGCCTATGAGCTGGAATTGGCTGATGAACCCTGGGAAATGCCCGAAACAACGGTATTGCAGGGTAAAGGAAAGTTAGAGCATTATATCTCCGTATCTTGGGAACAAGCAACCGATATTGTGGCGACCAAGTTTGCCGATACAATTCAGGCTCACGGTCCCAATGCTGTCGCCGGGTTGACTTCCGCCCGCTGCACCAATGAGGATAACTATATCTTCCAAAAATTCATGCGGGCGACGGTGGGGACCAATACGATTGACCACTGCGCCCGGTTGTGACACAGCACCACTGTCGCCGGTCTGGCGACAAGCTTTGGCAGTGGTGCCATGACCAACTCCATTCGGGAGATCCGTGACGCGGATTGTATTCTTATCACCGGCTCCAACACCGCCGAGTCTCATCCGGTGATTAGCTATGAAGTGGTTCGGGCGGTCAAGAAGGGAGCTAGTCTGATTGTTATCGATCCCCGGCATATCCCGCTGGTCGATCATGCTACGCTACACCTTCAACCCAATCCGGGAGGCGATATCTACATCTTCCTGGCGATGGCTCACGTAATTATTCGCGAAGGCTGGGCCAACATGGAGTTCATTGAGAGCCGTACCGAGGATTTTGAGGTATTCAAAGCCAGCGTAGCCGAAATGACACCCGAAATGGCCGCTCTGGCTACGGGCATCCCCGCTGAAATGATCGAGAAAGCCGCTTGGCTCTATGCTCTCGGTGAGCGTCAATCCGGCTCTTCCATTTATAAAAATCTTGAGTCTACAACTAACAATCGAAAATCTAAAATCGAAAATCCAAAATCGTATCGGGGACACTCAACTATTCTGTATGCGATGGGCATTACTCAACGCAGCAATGGAACCGACCTGGTTCACATGCTGGCGAATCTCTCGATGCTCTGCGGCCAAATTGGCAAGCCCTCGACGGGAGTTAACCCACTGCGAGGCCAAAGTAACGTGCAGGGGGCTTGTGATTTGGGCGGCTTGCCGAATGTCCTGCCAAGCTATCAGCAGGTCACCGATGAGACCAAGCGCAAAGCTGTAGCCAAAAAATGGGGTATGGATGATTTGCCAGACCAGCCGGGTCTGACGGTGGTCGAGTTGACCCATGCCGCGGCTGAAGGCAAGGTTCGGGCTATCTACATTATGGGCGAGAATCCGGTCATGTCCGATCCAAATATCAGCCATGTTGAGGAGGCTCTGCGCTCGTTAGATTTCCTGGTAGTGCAGGACATCTTTCTCAATGAGACGGCCCAACTGGCCCACGTCGTTTTACCGGCGGCGGCTTCGCTGGAAAAAGATGGCACCTTTACCAACACCGAACGTCGGGTTCAGCTTTTGCAACCCATCGTTACCGCACCCGGCGAGGCGCTACCCGATTGGCAAATCATAGCGGCAATTGCTCAAAAGTTGGATGAAAAACTGGGCATTAAGCGCAGCAATGGCTACTGGAATTTCTCTTCTTCTGGCGAAATTATGGATGAAATCGCCCAGGTAACGCCTATCTATGGCGGCATTAGCTATGAGCGTTTGGTAGGCAATGGGCTATCCTGGCCCTGCCCCACTGAAGACCACCCCGGAACCCCCTTCCTTCATGCCGGAAAATTCAGCCGGGGTCTGGGTAAGTTCTTCCCTGTCGAGCCTAAACTCCCTGCCGAGCAGCCGGACGAGGAGTATCCGCTCATTCTGACTACTGGGCGGGTGCTTTACCACTACCACACCGGCACCATGACCCGTCGCAGCGAAGGACTTGACTGGCGGGTGCCGCGTGGCTACGCCGAAATCAACCGGCAAGATGCCGAAGCCATTGATTTGCTCGATGGCGGTCAGGTACAAATTATCAGTCGTCGGGGCCAGGTTCGGACCCAGGCCCGGGTCGGCGAACAAGTACCACCCGGTGTGGTCTTCCTCTCCTTCCATTGGAAAGAAGCTCCGGCAAATCTTCTGACCCAAGATTTTGCTCTGGACCCAATCGCTAAAATCCCGGAGTACAAGGCCAGCGCGGTGCGCTTGGAGAATCCCAAAGCTAAAGTAAAAGCTAAGGCGAAGAAAAAAGCTAAGGCAAAGTAGCTCATATTGGCGGTCAAAGCAGTTATAAACGCCTGTCTCTTATAAAGGAGGCAGGCGTTTTGTTTGCTAATAATTGCACCCTGATTGTTTTCGTATAGTGATTAAACTATCTCCTCACAATTCATCAAACCCAGCCAACTTGGAGTTGTATTTGTCCCCTCTCAACGGTATAATCCCCGCTAGAACGCTGACAACTGAGCGATCATGCAAAACGTCTATCACGCTGTCCTTTGGCAAAATCTTCAATATACTGGCACCGAATATTGCCGTCTTTCGGATCATTACGATGGATGGCAATTGACGGGCACGGCGTTGTTGCTTCTCGATGGTGACCCCGCACAAGTATGTTACGAGGTGACATGTGATAAATTGTGGTACACCCGCAAGGTCGAGGTGGCGGTAGAAATGGAATCAGCCCAACAAAGCTTGCACCTCACCATCGACAAGCGCAGCGATGGTGGTTGGCAGGCCGGGAACTGGAGCCTTTGCGGGGCTGTCGAGACATCGATTTAGGCTTTACACCGGTCACCAATACGTTGCCCATTCGACGGCTGAGATTAGCCGTTGGCCGCAAAGCCAAGGTGACGGCAGCCTGGGTAAAATTTCCAACGCTAGAAATCGAACCCTTACGTCAACGTTACACCCGGCTCGCCGAGTATTGCTATCGGTACGAGAGTGGCAATGGTACATTTGTCACCGAAATTGAGGTGGATGAAAGGGGGCTGGTGACGCATTATCTCAATGGTTGGCAACGTATCGAATAGTAAATTTTTTTGAGGTAAGGCTGATGCTTCGATTACTTTTAACTCGACATGGTGAGTCAGCGTGGCAAGTCTTAGGTGATAAAGCCGGTTTTGATAGCGAATTAACCGAGCTGGGCCAGCGCCAGGCAGATCATTTGGGCCGTTGGCTCAAACGTAATATTGTGGTGGATTATATCTATGCCAGCCCACTGCAACGGGCGCACGAAACGGCTCAGTTAGTGGCAACTCATCTGGGCTTGCCGGTAGAGGTTCGTGAAGATTTAAAGGAAGCATGGTTTTGGATAGCTCCGGAGTTGCCCGGCTTCTTGACCCCATTAGCCGCTCTCGATAGCGTACCCACCACCGGCAGGCGGCGTGGCGACAATTACCGGATGTTTCAATCTCAGATAATACGTGCCCTCCAGGATATCTTAAGTCGGCACCCTGATGGAACGATTCTTATCGTGGCTCATGGGGGAACCGTAGAGACGGTAATTCGGATATTACTTGGCAGCGATACTTTCACGGTTAATATGGGTAACACGACGCTGCATAGCCTGACCTGGAATAGTGGCCGCTGGCACATTGAGTATATTGACCGCTGGGAGCATTTGGAGGATCTTTAGAAGTAGGTTTTTGAGTGATTGATTGCCAATTCAATCTCTAAAGGCAAATTTACCACAGAGGCACGGAGTTCACAGAGTTTTTTATTGTATTTCTCCGTGTTCTCTGTGTCTCAGTGGTAAAATTTGAGCAAAGTTAAAATTTGTCAACCAATCAGATTGTGGCTTATTGAACAGGGGTTTTAATCCTGGCAGCCGCCTGGGCAATAGCCTTCTCTATGTCGGTTGGTAAGAAGGGCTTGGGAAGCCAGGGCAGTCCAGATTCCTCGAGAAAAACCCGGGTGTCAATATCAACAACATTGCCGGTAATAAAGATAAAACTATTGGCCAAATGCGGAAAATCCTTAATAACCTGGTCGTATAGCTCAGTGCCAAGAATATCGGGCATCAGGACATCGCAGATGAGCAAATCGTAACTTTGTGCCCTGATTTTTTGGAGGGCTATGGTACCGTTCGGGGCGGTTTCTATGCTATGTCCCAATTTGGTTAAGACCCGCGATAGTAAATTGAGTAAGGATGGTTCGTCGTCTATCGCCAGAATTCTCAACGGGCTTTGCGGCAGTACTAACACCGGTGTCGCAGATGGATACTCTGACCCTACGGATGGAAGTTCTTTAACAGGGATGATAGGTAGCTCGACATAGAAAACAGCCCCCCCATCGGGAGAATTCTCAACCCAAATCCGCCCATTGTGTTCGCTGATAATCCCAAAACAGATTGATAGACCCAACCCGGTGCCTTCGCCAACCTGCTTGGTGCTAAAGAAGGGATCAAAAATACGATTGATATGTTTATCCTCAATCCCTGGGCCATTATCCATTAATTTAAGCAGAATTGTATTTTCTAATTGTCTGGACTCGATTATGACCTGCCGTGGTTCTGGGATAGTAGCCAATACCTGAACCGCGTTAATGATTAGATTGACAAAAACTTGCTCTAGCTGATGAGGATCGGCTACAGTCTGGGGCAACCCAAAATCTAAGGAACTTGTCACTTGAATATTGTGGCTCTGCAAATGAGATCTCATGAGCGACAGACTACCTTGGATAACCTCATTGATATCTATAGGTTCCGTCTCCAGGTCTATCTTTCGGGCAAATGTCAAGAGGTCTCTGACGATGACCCGCGCTCGTTGGGCCTGTCGGAAGATAATCTTTAAATCATCTTGAGGACCTGGCGGTAAACCGCTTTCTTGAAGCAAACTGGCAAACCCGATGATAGAGGTAAGGGGATTATTGAGTTCATGAGCCACACCCGCTACCAGCTTCCCAATGGTTGATAATTTTTCGGTTTGCTGCAGTTGTTGTTCTAATTTTCGGCGTTGGGTAATATCTCTAGCGATACAATGAATACTGACTGGACGGTTGCCTGAACGTTGCACTCGTATTGTGACTTCTAGAATGGTTTCCCGTGTGTCTTTACCGTGAACAGGTAACTCAAAGGTGGTTGGTGATTTAATGGACGCCAGACGTCTTTTGAGCAAGTTAAATAATTTGGGCCGATGTTCTGGCGGCACAAACTCTATCACATTCATGCCAATCACCTCATCGGGCGAATAACCAGTTGATTTTAAGACCACTTTATTGGCACTGCTAATTCTAAAGTTGCTGTCTACCGTAAAGATAAAATCATTGGCGTTATCAAAAAGGTCTCGATAATTGGCCTCTGCGGTGCGGATTTCTTCAAAAAGACGGGCGTTTTGAATGGCGATAGCGGCCTGGCTGGCAAAAAGTAGCAGGGTCTGCTCATCTTCCTCAGAGAAAGCATCGCTCTTCGATAAGCTATCAATACTGATGCTACCCAATACACTCTCACCGGTGTATAGAGTGGCCCGCAGGGTATACTTGATCTCGCTAAGGCGGCCCGCTTCGATAAGTTGCTCAAATATCTGAGGATAACTTTGTTTAGTGAGATCCATTAGTTCTTTGGCAGAAAGTCGCTGTACTTTTTGGAATCGAGGTTGAGTTTCTAAAAAATCTTTGCGACTAAGTATTATATTCTGCAACTTATTCATATCGTAGCCAACGGCCCCAGCGTAAACAAACATGTCATCTTTTGGCACAATTAGGCTGCCTGCATCGGCATTGGGGATAACCTCAATCGCCCGCTCAATAATCCGCTGAAAAAGAATTTCTAACTCAAACTCCGAGCTTAAATCGGTAAAAACATCCAGTAGAGCTTGCTGCTGGCTGGCTAGACGGTGCTCTTTTTGAAAGAGTTGCGCATTTTCCAGGGCTACAGCTAATTCGGCGGCAATGGCGCTGAAGAGGCGTAAGTCTTCCTGGTCAAACGCATTTAAGCGAGGGCTTTCGGCATTGAGTACAGCAACTACCTTTTTGTTCAAAATAACGGGTACACACATTTCAGACTGTGTATCTTTTTCCAGGTCATAATAGTGACTGGCTTCCTTTACATTGGGAATAAGTAGTGGTTTTCCATTGTGAACTACCCAACCCAGAGCACTTCCTTTCACTGGTATATGTAGATTGCCGTCTTCAATTGTAAAGCCTATCGTGGCGGGATGGCAAACAATGGTTGTGCCATCCTCGGCGGGAAGAAAGAAGCCTAGCTTTTCAATACCTAAGGTTCGATGGAGAGCTTCAATAGTGCCACTCAATACCCGGTTGAAGTCCAGCGTCGAGGCTGCCGCCATCATTACTTCTTGTAATACTTTGGCTTCGGCCAACCGCCGGGTGATTTCGTCATAAAGCCGCGCATGTTCGATGGCTACAGCGGCTTGAGCCGCCATAGTCTCAGCCAGTGGTAATTCGTTTTTGGTAATCGGCTCAGCAATCTGGCGACGACCTATTTCTACGAGACCAATTGTTTGTCGCCGGTAAATGAGCGGAATAAGAAATAAGCTCTGGACATCTAGTTGCCTTAGCCAATTCGTTTCTTCTTCGGTAATATTGATTGTTCCTACTTCTAAGAAGACAGATCTTTGTGACTCCAGGATTGAACGCGGCAGAGGTGAATTGTCTAATGAATAAACATTCCGGCCGGGGTCTTCTATTTCTGAGCCTACATAGCGCTGCATCACATGTAGTTGATTTTCTAGCCTTTCCCAACGCGAAATAATGCACACGTCGGCCTTAAGAGCCTCTATCATTTGTCGGCTAACGGCATCCAATACAGTGTCTAAGGCTAAATCGGATGTAACAATGGTCATTGCCTCAAAAAGTAAGGCTTGCTCCTCAGACTGTTGGCGGGTTTGAGCCAGGAGCCGGGCGTTTTCAATGGCTAACGCAGCGTGGTCGGCAATAACACTCAGTATTTTCAGGCCATCGTCGCTGAGGAAATCTTGACGCATGTTCATCAGTTCAATCACACCGATGGTGTGACCATCCGCTTGCAACGGAACACACATGATAGATTTGGTATGAAAGCCACTTTCTTTATCGATATCCTGGAACCAACGGTCATCCTTCATCACATCTGGAATGAGGGCCGGTTTTTCATGGGAGGCCACCCACCCGATTACCCCCTTGGTAATCGGTAAACTTAAACCACGAACAGCATCAGCTCCGGCTCCCACCGCCGCTTGAATCATCATCTCTTGGCCGGATGGTCCTACTAAAGCCACTGACCCTGCTTCGGCTTCAAAGATTTCGTTGGTGCTGGTAATTACCTTACTTAGAATTTCTTGCATATCCATCTAAAATTTGTATCCTTGGGGTAGCTTCAAATTATGTTGCCCCCTTATTACCTGTAGGAGTTACGCAGTTCACCTTCCCGGAAGTTGAATCGGAGGCGAGTTTGCTGGATTATGCCAGATTATCAGGCTAACAACCAACTTCCGGGAAGGTTGTATAGTCCAACTGCGTAAGTCCTAACCTGCTTAAATTTTAACAAATCTCATAGATTTAAGCAATCACCTATTAATACTGTCCGCTATTAACTTTGAGATACGCAAGGTCAGGATTCGCCCTCTTTTACCGATGTTCTTTTAATCTGCATAAGAGTTGGATATAATTAAAGACACGTGGCATAATTTCTTTTCAGTTCAAACCGATATCAAGGAGCCGCTGTTGTGACTAAATCGCAAAAAATTATTATTGCCATCTTATCCTTGATTACGGTTGTTGTTTTGGTCAGCGTGGTTTGTGTTTTTATATTTTTCGTAAGGCAAAATCCAGCCTCCGAAGCTGTACCCGTGGCAACTGTAGCGGCGGTTCAACAACTACCTCCAACGGCACTACCCACACCTTCATCTACACCCGAACCTACAATCACACCCACTTCTACCACACCTCCCGAACCTACCCCAACCAGTACCCTGGTGGTGGTTGAAACGGTACAACCATCGCCCACCCCAACCCGGGCCAATTGTGTGGACAATGTCACTGGCTTTGAGGCTTCTGGAGTCATCACCGACGATGAGGTAAAGCAATTTCTACGGGATGTAATTCCATTGTCTCACATGGATGGTTGCCGGGGGATCAAGTATATCCCCCAACGTGGCCAGTTGCATGGCTCTGATCTGGCCGGAAGTATTATTCCGGTTTACCGTGAGATACAGGTATTCGAAGTGGATGCCGAGTTTCAAACAGCGGAGCAAATTCTGGAGACAGTAACTCACGAAATTGGTCACAATGTTCACAAAAATATCCGGGCTAACAATATGGCGGTCGATGGGCGTTGGGCTGCATTATATAATCAAAGCCTTGCCACATACAATGCTAATGGCCTGGGTTTTGTCTCAGACTATGCCAGAACCGATAAATTTGAAGATTTTGCCGAGACCTATTGGGTCTACATATTCAACCCCCAATTTTTGAAAGCTGTAAATCCAGACAAATATGAGTTTATGCGGGTGGAAGTATTTGCAGGGGTGGAATACTCCCCTTAGCTTTCTATCCTAATTCCCATCAAGTGTGAATTCAGATGCCGCTGACCTATAATCGTACCTTTCGGGTGCGTCATTACGAATGTGATGCATACGGCCATGTCAACAATGCCAACTACCTTCGCTACATGCAGGAGACAGCCTTCGATGCTTCTACAGCGGTTGGCTATGCCCCCGCTCGCTATGCCGATATGGGGCGTCGCTGGTTGGCCCGCCAGACGGAAGTTGAGTATATACGCCCGTTACGGTATGGAGACACAGTACAGGTAAAAACCTGGGTAGAGAGCTTTCGGCGCGTTATGGTTCACCGGCGCTATGAGTTCCACTGCAATGGGGAACTCTGTGCTACTGCCTATACTGATTGGGCCTTCCTCGATATCCAAACCGGCAAACCGGTCTCGATTCCCCATGAAATGGTAATCGCTTTTATCCCAGACAGGCAACCAGATATTTCACGGCGTGAGCGATTTTCCCCAGCGCCTTCACCCCCTCCTGGAGTTTTCTCCATGCGGCGACGTGTGACCTGGCAGGATATTGGTCAAGGCCAGCATGTCAACAATGCCGTTTATCTGTCGTATGTGAATGATTGTGGCATTCAGGTAGCAGCGGCCTTCGGCTGGCCTGTGGAGCGCATGATGGCTGAAAATTTTGCCATCATTGTGCGGAAACATCAGATTGAATATCTACAGCCCGCCCTCTTGGACGACGAGCTAGAGATAGCAACCTGGGTATCGGATGTGAAACGCGCCACGGCCATCCGTCACTACACTATGACTCGTGTGAGTGGTGGACTGCTAATCGCCCAAGCACACACCCTGTATGTCTGGGTCGATATTGCCTTCCAAAAACCGATTCGTATCCCGCCACAATTCCTGGCCGATTTTGCCCCTAATATTGTTTAAGGTTGGTTAGCTACTGCCCAACTCAGCCCTCACGATGGCCGTCCCTGCTGCGAGAGCTTTCAGCTTGCCTGCTGCAACTTCGCGGGTGAGCGGAACCATACCACAGTTGGTACAAGGCTGGAGATTCTCCGGCGCTACATATTTGAGAGCCTCACGGATAGTGGCGGCGACCTCTTCCGGCGTTTCGATGTGATCGGTAGTGACGTCGATAGCCCCGGCCAGCACGTCCTTACCTTTGAGCAAGCCAATTAGCTCCATCGGCACTTTTGAATTGTGGCACTCAAGCGATACCTGGTCAATGCTCGATGCCTGGAGCAGGGGAAATATCTCCTCGTATTCGCGCCATTCGGAGCCAAGAGTCTTTTTCCAATCGGTGTTAGCCTTGATGCCGTAGCCATAGCAGATATGCACTGCCGTTTTGCAATCCAGACCTTCGGCAGCGCGTTCCAGCGCCTCAATACCCCAGTTACGCACTTCGTCAAAAAAGACATTGAAAGCAGGCTCATCGAATTGAATAACATCCACCCCTGCGGCTGCAAGTTCGGTAGCCTCCTTGTTTAGAATCTTGGCAAACTCGCGAGCCAATTTCTCCCGGCTACCGTAATGGTCGTCATAGAGCGTATCCACCATCGTCATTGGCCCCGGCAAGGTGTACTTTATCTTGTGCGATGTTTCGGCTCGTAGGAAGCGAGCGTCGTCAACATAGACCGGCTTTTTGCGTGATACCGGCCCGGTGACAACCGGTACATTTGCCTCGTAGCGGGCGCGGATACGGACAGTTTTTCTTTGCTGAAAGTCGACGCCGTCGAGATGCTCGATAAAGGTGGTCACAAAGTGCTGGCGGGTCTGCTCCCCATCACTGACAATATCGATACCGGCCCTCTCCTGGTCGCGCAGCACCAATCTAACCGCATCTTGCTTGCCTTCGACGAGCGCATCTCCTTCAAGCTGCCAGGGCGACCATAGTTTGGTTGGCTCGGCCAGCCAAGCCGGTTTGGGCAGGCTCCCCGCGATGGTAGTCTGTAATAGTTGTTGGGTCATGATATTGTCTCCTCCGAAAGTTTTAAAATTTTTGAGAGTGTTCCGGTTGTATTTATAGGGGCTGCCATTGCCACGTTTGTCCTTTTTGGACAATGTGACCTAAGCCCGGAAATTCAAAATGATAGCCCATCACCAAGGCTTGCTCCGTCGCGGCCAGGTCAAAGAGGCGGCGTCTGGTGGGGAGGACTTGTTCCGGGTCGTTGTCAACCACCGCAAACCAATCGGGATGCTCCAGGTGAATAGGGTGCAGGGCGGTGTCGGCAAAGAAGAACAGTTTTTCGTTACCCGATGAGATTTCAACAATCATATGGCCTGGACTATGACCGGGGGCTGGAATGGCCCGGATTCCCGGCCTGATTTCCCCTTCGTGTGGGATTAAGTCAAAGCGATCTTTGAGGGGGAACAGGTTTTTACGGACAAATTTCACCCTCTCTTTGGGGACTTGGGCCAGGGTTTCTTCCGAGGTCCAGTACTCCCACTCTGATTTCCACATCATGTAGCGAGCATTGGGGAAATTTGGCTGGCCATCATCATTGGCGCTACCGCCGATATGGTCCGCATGGCCGTGTGAGAGAATCACGGTGTCAATATCCTCAAATTGAATGCCCTCGGCTTGTAAGTTGCCAAATAACCTACCCATACCTGGCCTGACCTCGGCTCCAAAGCCGGTATCAATCAGAATCCGGTTCTGTCCCGTGTCAATTACCAAACAAGTAACCGACGCCGGGATATGATTGGGTTGGAGCTTATGTGCTTGCAAAACTTGCGCTAGCTCCTCCTCCGAGGGATTGGTGAACAAGAATCTGGCATCTTCTCTGGGAGCAAATCCATCGGTTGCGGCAATACAGTCGAAATCGCCCACTTTGAAACGATGTGTTTCTTTGGTCATATCTTTCTCCTTTAGTTTATTTATCGATTAAAGTGTTTCCTGAGAATCCTGAAGTGTCTCCCTTTTATCTCGCTGTCCATTATCGAAGGCTAAATCAGATGTGCCAAAGTCACTACCCAGAGAAACATCCGTTTCAAAGTGATTACTCATGACCGAGCTTTGTCCTTCTTCGACAACCCGGGTTATGGGTCGCCTATTAATATGTAGCTGGAAGATATCGGGCCGGGAGTAATGCCCGCCCACATCACAGGCGGCTTTGGCCGCATAGACCATCTCTAATGACCCTTTAGCAATGAGAATTGTTTCCCCTTCTGCTGGCCCAGCAATGATCTCACCCCGAGGATCGATGATGTAGCTCTCGCCGGTGTGGTCGTAGGTATGGAGCTTCCGGTAGCGTTCTGGGACATGCTCTGGCAATCGCAGGCCACTGGCCGCGAGGACGTAGCACCCGGCTTGAGAGGCATAGGCTCGCGAAAGAAGGAGTTGGCGTGCCCACAGAGGATTGGGAGGCGATGGCGCTTTAGCTAACTCTCGACCGGGCCAGGCCGCCACATGTATCTGGGTTCCTTGCGAGGCTATGGCGTAGCCCGGCAGGATCATATTGTGCTCCCAGCAGTTCAAGCCGCTAATTCTGGCGTAAGGACGTTCATAAACGGTGAGGCCAATAGCATCGCCTTCGCCCCAGGCTGTTCTTTCAGAATGCGTTGGCTTGAGTTTACGATGGCGTCCCAAAATCTTACCTTCCCGACCAATGAAAAGGAGGGTACAGTAGACCGTCCCACGAGTTCGCTTGTCGAGTTCAACTACGCCGATAGCGACATCAATACCCGCCCGTTGAGCGGCGGCGCACAAGCGGTTAGTTGTTGGGCCGGGAATTTCGACAGCATTAGCAACGTACTCTGCGGCTGCTTTCCACCAGAGTGCATTAGGCGTTGATTCGGTGAAAAAAGGATAACCAGGCAACCACGTTTCGCCAAAAGCAGCCAGCGTTGCCCCTTGCTCCGCCGCCTGCTCAATGAGGTGGCATGCCTTCTCTGTTGAGGCTTCGCGGTCAAACAGAATGGGTGCTGCCTGTATCGCGGCCATGGTAAATTCTGAATATTCTGTCATTCGATACCTCTCCTTTATAGAGGAGTGCGGAATTTATTCCGCCAAAATTCGCAGACTGAAGTCTGCACTCCAATTTACGGA
>Ga0055481_10000390_pt1 | contig 14243 bp, 12 predicted proteins | sample Muzzi_PWC_D2_FD_57936 | JGI IMG/M metagenome (GOLD analysis project Ga0055481, IMG submission 57936) | Wetland microbial communities from San Francisco Bay, California, USA, that impact long-term carbon sequestration - Muzzi_PWC_D2 | ecosystem: Environmental > Aquatic > Marine > Wetlands ... | reverse complement strand
TTCGTCCGCCAATCGGTGTGTGTCTCTGGCGGATAGCGTGCACTGCATCACGGTCATCCGTTCGCCTATTTCCTAGCATTGACGGTCATCCTGAATATCCCGGAACCGCGCGCTCAATGCCCCATACCTTGCCAAAAACACTCGGCTACAGAATCGTGCGCGGTTATGAATTGTGGCGAATCGCTGCTGTATTTGCTGCCGCCTTCGTTTGCGACTCGTCGCAGGCGTCGCAAAGCCTCTGGGTAGAGAACCCGCAGGAAATTGCCTATTCCGTGGCCAGCATGACACCGGGTGCCAAAAGTCTCGGGCTGACAAACGAAGAATTCTCCGAGTCCCTGACTGTTATGTTAAACAGTGCTGGTCTGCAAGGCAGACGATCCGAGCTCGGCAATGACAGCGACATCTTGTTTCTCGACATCGTCGTCGACGGGGAAACGTACTACGCATCCGCGGGATTCTGGAGGATGGCGACCTATCACTTGCCGAACGGCGAGACGAATTCGGAGTTCGTCACGGTATGGCAGGACTATTCCGTTGGCGCGCATTTCGATGATCCGGAAACCGTCAGGGTTTCTGTTGAAAGGCTCATTGAACGGTTTATCGCGAGATACCGTGACGCCAATGGCGTCGGCCGTCCATTGAGTGTGGCAGCGGCACCCTGAAGCTGCCGGTGTCTGCAACGTAACCTGGCGTCGCGCCAATGATTGCGGCAGTTCAGGCGTTTTTGACACCTGAAAGGTGGTAGCGGCTTGCCACGTCGCCAATTGTGCACTTGCACCATATTTCCAAGCGTCTTGTTGTACAATCGGCAATGCACTAGGATTTCCGATAGTACTCCGCGCCGGACCCAAGGCCATTTCGCACTGGTCCTGCGAAACAATAAAACAAAAAAAACGAAGGACTGCGTCATGAAATTCAGCCTCCACTGGACCCAAATGAAACTGTTAACGGCCGTTTCGGTATTTTTACCGGTAGCCCTGTTGCTCGACGCCTCTCCGGTTTCCGCACAAGGTGCGAACACCCCAATCGGGGCATTTTTGGATCAGCAAAGTCAGCAAAGGGGGATAGATCTTCGAAGTTCCAACCTGGGACAATCTGCACTGGCTATTCAGAGAACCTGCGCGGCACTCATTCCGCTCGACCCTGCTGATGAACCAACAGTAAGACCCCCGGGGTCCTCGGGAGAACAGTTGTTTCTGCGCTGTGGTGAACTGGTAAATACCGCCGCTCAGTTCAGCGGTGTCGGTGGCACCGCGAGAACACTTGGCTATAGCGACTCAAATGAACTGCTGGCGGCTTTTCAGCAGGTCAATGGCGAAGAGGCCCAGGCTACGAGCACCATGGCGTCGAGCGCGTCGAATGAACAATTTTCGATAGTTTCAGCCCGTCTGGGCGCGTTGCGCGGCGCAACGTCGGCATCAGTAACTTCTGTTGCCGCGAACGGGGCCGACTTCATGTTTGGATCGGGTGGTGGTGCGGCGGCCGACGACGCAAGTCTGCCTTTTGGCGCCTGGGGCTGGTTCATACGCGGCTCGTACTCCAGCGGCAAACGAGACCCCAGCAATCCTTTAAGTTTCACTGGTGAGGAAGACGGGTTTGAGTTCGACCAGTACGGTTTTACGGTCGGCATCGACCACATCTCGGGTGGGGCCGTATGGGGCGCCGCAGTCAGTTACCTGAGCTACGAAGTAAACATGAACAGCGCCGTTGCGCCTAACAGCACTACTCGGGTCGTCGATGGTGGCAAGATCGAATCGGACAGTGTCAACGGATCGATTTATTTCGATTACAACAGTCAGAACGACGTCTATTTCTCGGTCCTCAGCGGCTATGGCACCCAGTCTTTCGACATGGCGAGAAATTTCAGGTACTTCACGGGACCTGGCGCCACGGCTCCTGATGTTGTCCAACAGACACGGGTCCTGACGGCCGCTCCGGACGGCGATTCGCTCTCGGCGTCATTGACGCTGGGACGAATCATCCAGCGTGGCAGTGTCGTGGTCGATCCGCACATCGGCGTGACATACGACAGTATTACGATCGATCAATTTGCCGAAGTGGACAGCGGCAACTCGGCAGGCGATAGCGGTGTTGGTGCCATGCAGCTTGCGTTCGCGGAGCAGTCGATCGACTCGACGCGTGCGAATATCGGGATCCAGTTCAGTAGCAATGTGAATACCGGTTTCGGTTCGTTCCGACCGACATTCAGTGCCGATTGGTTCCACGAATTCGAGAACGACCCGCGTTCGATTAACGCGAAGTACGCGATGGAAGACGAGCTTGCGGGCACAGGCGGATTCACTGAGGGATTCACGAACTGTATTTCGTGCTTCAGCCTGGTCTCGGAAGCGCCGGACAGCGACTACTTTGTGATTGGGGCCGGTTTTGCGGCTTCTTTCGGAAACGGCGTTCAGGCTTTCCTGATGGTCGAAAGCCTGGTGGGCTATGAGAACCTGAATGCGAACTCGGTAACGGTCGGCATGCGTGGGCACTTTTGACGCCCGGATTATTTCAAAACAAGCACTTGCCAGCCTGGTCGGCCAGTTGAGCGCGATGAAAACCCTCGTAGGGGCCAACTATTTGGCGTAGAATCCCGAAACAATAATAAACGTCCCACTTTGGCATCGAAACTGAGTTGCGGGGCAGAAAAATTCGATGAGCGGTAGGAGAGATCTTTGCCTGGTTCCGGCGGCACTGCTATTGCTGCTGCCCGGTTTCGTATGGTCTGCCCCCAATCAAATCGAAGTCGAAACGCCCAAGGGAATTGTCGACTGCTTGCTGCCTGGCGTGCTGCGCCGTGTGGGTGGCAGCGTGTACCAGATGCCATCGCGACCCGCCCGTCTGACGGCGAAAGAATGCATTATCCGTGGCGGCGATTTTCTGCTCTATGATCGCGCCAACTACGAAACCACTCTGAAGCACTGGATCACTCAGGCCGAGAGCGGTAAGGGTGATGCCGATGCCATGCTTTATGTCGGCGAAATATACGAGCAGGGGATCGGCCGCGATCCGGACTATGCGGCAGCGGCAAGCTGGTACCAGAAAGCGGCCGACGCCGGCAATACGACGGCAATGATCAGCCTTGCGCATCTGTACAAAACCGGACGGGGAGTCCCGCTGGATCTATCTGAGGCGCAGTCACTTTACTCGCAGGCATTCGGCACCGACATTCCGATTCCGCTGGACCCGACGTCAGTCAAAGGCGCTGATCAGCGCATCGAAACACTAATGTCAGAAGTCGACGAAGTTCGTCGACAGAAGATTGCCGTCGACGTCGAACTTCAGGCGGCAAACGAACAACTCGCCGTTGCACGCCGCGCCCTGGATGATGTTCTTGCGGGCGGCGGACAGAATTCCGATCTGATCAGACAATTACAATCGTCTGTCGCCAAGAAGGAAACGGACGTAGCGGCGTATCAGTCGAACCTCGAAGCCATTGACGCGGAGAGTGCCGAATTGAAATCGCTGCGCCAGCAGCTCGAAGAGCAGAACCTCGAAATGGTCAGACTGCGAGAATTGTTGGCCGATGCAGAAGCCAAGGCTGAAAACACTCGCGGTCAGTTGGCGGCACAACGACAGGCCCTGGATGCGCGGGAGGCCGAGTTCGAAGCGCTGCTGGCGGATGCCAACGCGGATCGGGATGCCATTCAGGCAAGTTCCAGGGCACGCGACGAACTTCGCGATGAAATCCGGGAACTTGAAGCGGCGCTAAGAAAGTCTGAAGACGAGAAAATTCTCTACCAGGTGCTGGCAGACGATTCGACGACACAAAAAGATCGGGTCGCGACCCTGACGGCGCGAATCGCGGTTTTGGAGCAGCAGTCCGACAGTGTTGAGGATGAATTCAGTTCACTTCGCGCGGAATTGACTGACACTCGTCGTCAGCTGGATGAGCAGATTGCAGCCGCAGAAAGCGCTGCAACGACCTCTGATGCCGAAATCGCAGCCCGGGGGGAAGAGATCGAGCGCTTACGTGCGGCGGTCGCGCGTGCCGAGGCGGAAACCAACCGGCATCGGGCTGACATCGACCAGCTCGATCATCAGAGTCTCGAGCTGGAGCAGTTGCGAGCGGACCTCGAACGTGAACAGGCGCAGTCAAACCGGCTGAAACAATTGGTGACGGACTTGCAGGGCCAGTATGCGGAATCGAATACGCGCCTCGAGCAAGTCGATGCCGAGCGGGCAAAACTGCAAAGCGAAATCGCGACACTGCGTGCAAGCAACACAGCTGGCGATCAGCAACTTCTTCGACAACGCGAAAGCGAACTGAATTCCACCAATACTGAACTGCAGACCTTGCAGGCGCAGATCGCAGAAGCCAAAGACGAGTTTCAACGGTATCAGGAACAGATGACCGATACTGCGGCACGACAGAGCGATGCCATCGAGAACCTGCGCGAAGCCGTCGCGTCGAGCCGCGTGGCGCGCGAGCACCTTGAAGCGCAATTGAGTTCCGCAAACGAACAGCTGGTTGGTGCCCAGACGGATCTTCAACGCGAGCGGCAACGATACACGGCGATTCAGGACGAGCTGCGTGAAGCGCGGGCACAGAATACGAACAGCTCGGACGCCCTGCAGGCGAAGCAAAAATTGCTGGATGAAGAAAGGCAACAGGTTGCGTTGCTGCAACAGGAAATTGACCGCCTGAATGAACAGTCCGAACGCTACGCGGCCCAGATCGACGACCTGAATGAGCGGGCGCAGGCGAAAAAAGTGGAGTTTGTCGGACCGAAAATCGTACTGGCCGAACCGAGCGAGGGAATTCTTGCCAGTTCCACGACGGAAACGCGCGACGGCCCGGCCACTCGCGGCATTGCCGTCGTGGCTGCGGCAAGCGTGCGTGAATCAAGATCAATACGCGGCCACGTCGATGCCCCGGCAGGTCTTGCCTCGCTGACCGTCAACGGGTTCATGGTGCCATTCGACAGCAAGAACGCGTTCGCGCAGACGATCGAGCTGCAGGGAGAGTCGACACCGATCAAGATAGTGGCGCGTGACGCCGCGGGAAAAGAATCGGTCAAGGAGTTCGAGTACCGGCTTGGCGCGGATGCGGTCGCCACAGCCAAGGTCTATAACAAAGAGGAGCGACTACAGGACTCCTTGCTCAGCGGGCTGCGGTATTACGCATTGATGATCGGCAATGAGGACTACGAGAACGAAGATTTCGCCTCTGACCTGAAAACACCGGTTGCCGACATCAAGACGATCGGCGCCGTACTGAGCGATAATTACGGGTTCGAGGTTGAGTACCTGATCAATGCAGACTACGACCAAATGGCGGATGCGCTCGAGCGCGTAATCTACCGCGAACAGAAAGACGATGATCCGGACAATGACAAGGACGCAATACTGATTTACTACGCCGGACACGGGCTTGCGGCGCGTGTTCTCGGCGACAACCTCAGGTATTTCTGGATGCCGGTCGATGCCAGCAAATCCAGTCCGAGAACCTGGTACGAAACGATCGAGATCAACAAGTATCTCAAAGAGAGCTCGGTTCCGCAGATCATGGTGGTTGCCGACTCGTGTTACGCGGGCAATCTGCCCAGTCGCGATGGCATGTTTGAGCTGGCCGAGCCGGAGTACTCACCATTGTTTGCGCGTTACGTCGAGAAGCGGACGAAAATGCGCTCCCGTTTTGTATTCACGTCCGGTGGAAACGAACCCGTGCTGGACGACGGCGGTGACGGGCACTCGGTGTTTGCCCGGGAATTCCTCAACGTCCTGGAAGAAAATGATGGCCTCCTGGCAGCCTACGAGCTGCAGGGACGAGTAACACCGCGCGTCGAGCAGGCGTCCGCAATGGCGGGAAAGGAACAAAGCCCGTATTTCGGCTACCTCGGTACCGCTGGTCACGAGTTCGGTGAGTTCTTCCTCCCTGCACCGGCCTTCGACGGAGGAAGTGCGGGCATACAGACCATATTCGAACCGATCATCGATCCAATATCCACAGTTGCCCAGGCCGGAATCCGTTAACCACGGAAGCGTTCGTTCGGCACGGAAATTGTCTATCCCACCAGTCCTTCCACTCAGTTTGCTGCTTCTGATTGCGCTTGGTGGCGTCTCGGGCTGTGCGCCTAATTCCATATTCGAAATTGCCGAGCGGCAGCACCTGACGGTGACTGAGGTCGAAGGGGACGGATTCGATCACCTGGTGGTCAAACGCGCCACATCTCCTCCGGGCGATCGTTTGCATGTGTACATTGAGGGCGACGGCTTGCCATGGACAGGCCACTATCCCAGCGCGGACCCGTCGCCGCGGAATGCCCTGGCGTTAAGACTGGCCGCCCTGGACCCTGATGACTTCGTCTACCTCGGACGGCCCTGTTATTTCGCTGATCCGACTACAACGCACTGCTCGCCGATGTACTGGACATCACATCGATATGGCGAGGAAGTTATTCGAAGTATGGCGAAGGCGATCGAGCGAATACGACAGCCGGGTTACAGGGAAATCGTACTTATTGGTTACAGCGGTGGCGGCACACTCGCCGCGTTGCTCGAGTCGAGGGTCGAAGGAGTCATCGGCGTCGTTACGGTGGCCGCTAATCTCGACATCGATGCCTGGACGGAATTTCATGATTACGATCCGCTGTCAGGTTCGCTGAACCCGATTCGCGTGCCACGAAATCCGGAGATTCCACTTCTGCAGCTCGTTGGCGGAATTGACAGTACGGTGCCCGCAGCAACGAGCGCAGACTATTCGCGGGTGCAACCGAACGTCGACTTGATCGAATTCGAGAAATTCGGTCACGTTTGCTGTTGGGAAGAGGTGTGGCCAACGATATTGCAGCAGCTGTCCAGGCGCCTTGCTGAAAAGACGGTTGATCGGCAAATGGACAAACCTGGCGACCGATAACCTGCGGTTCCATACACATGCATGGCCAGCCAGCTAGATTACACGGTCCCGCTTACCGTTCTTCTGACCGTTGCTCGTCGTCGCCTGTTTCAATACTCGCATTGCTACATCCACGTGTTGCCGGATCGAGCGCCGCGATTCGCCGCTACGGGCAAGCATCAGTGCGGTACGGAATTCGTTTGTCAGGTAGGTTGCAATTTCTGCTTTGTCCATCGACTGGTCAAGCTGCCCCCTGTCTACGGCGCGTGTTAAACAACGGCGAATCGCGCGAGTCAGGTTACGAAAAAATCCATTCACGATAGCCTGGAATTCAGCATTCGCCGTGCCGACTTCCATCGCAGTATTGCATAGCAGGCAACCATACCGGTTCTTTTGACTTGTCATCATGACGACGGCGTCGTCGAAAAACTTCTTCAGTTCCGGCAATGCCGCGTTTTCCTGCTCAAGTATGCGTTGAATTCCGTTCTTCCTGTCCTCCGCGTATTTTTCGAGCACTTTCCTGAACAGTTCGTCTTTGGTGCCGAATGTACCGTATATGCCGTATTTTGCGACGCCGGAACGACGGACCACCTCGTCTACCGACGCGTCAAAATAGCCTTTCTCCCAGAACACATCCACAGCCACCTGCAGGGCTTTATCTGGATCAAATTCTCTGGGTCGGGCCATCAGTTCAGTCTCGGACCCGATCTGGCAGGGCATAAATGTCGGACGAATATCGGCCGCAAACCTGGCCGCCTTTTCCGCGCTCGAAGTGAGGACTCATTCAATGATTATGGGTTCCAGGCGAAGGTCGTCATGAATTTGACGAAGCGAGCTATCGTCGTATTTCGTCAGCATTATGTACAGCGTGTCGGAAAAGCAATCACCGCTTTCCGGTCGATTGAAATATGGCAACACCCTAGACGCACCGCTCGGATCGCAGAATTTCGCCGCGGCGTCCTGAAGCCGGTTATATAACGTTACCAATCCCGGTCTCGTCGTTAGATCAAGATCGGAGACATCGACGTGGACACTGGTACCAGGGAATAGCCCCGCGCTTGCCGCAACGGAGACGGCAATCGTCGCCGCCGCGATAACAGCAACTGCAAGTCTTTTCGGCCGTGATCTGCTCATTGGCGACCCTCCGCTTGCGCCCAATTACAGACTATCCCGTCTGTAACAGTTACAGACTACAACGTCTGATAAAAGATTGCCAGAACTTTCAGGTATTCACGTCGAAACGGGAGCCAGGTCTACTGCAGATATTTTGCGAACCAGCTGTGAACTTCCTGCCAGTAGTAACGCGCTTCCTCGCCTTTCATAATCCAGTGATTGGCGTCGTGGAAGACCAGCAGCCTGCCGGGCACCTGCATTCGCTGAACGTAAGACCAGGCTGATATCGTCTGGTTGACCGGAACTCTGAAATCCTTTTCGCCAACGGTCAGCAGGATTGGGGTTGAGAAACGTTCTGCATAACTTGACGGGCTTTGTTCACGCCAGGTCGGATTGTTCTCCCAGGCAGGGCCGCCATTCATGATCTCGCGTCCATAGATCGTGTCGCTCGAGGTGTACTGGCCTTCCAGGTCGATCAATCCGGCATGTCCGACCAGGGCCTTGAAGCGCGTAGTGCTAGCTTGCAGCCAATTGATCAGGTGCCCGCCATAGCTCGCACCGGCCGCTGCCTGGCGTTCGCTGTCAATGAAGGCAAATCTTTCAATCGCCTCGTCGGCCGCTTGCACGAGTTCTTCGCCAGGTGTCCTAAGCGGATCACCCTGGATCGCACGCGAAAATTCAACGCCGTAGCCAACGGAACCCGTGTAGTCCGTCATAAGCACAACGTAGCCGGCGGAGGCGAGCAGGTGCGGACTCCAGCGAACGTGGTCTGCATCCAGCGTGGTGGCGAACGGTCCGCCGTGGATCAGCAGCACAAGCGGATACTTCTGCGATTCGTCGAAACCCGGCGGCAGGGCCAGCCAGCTGTGAACCTGTCGGCCCTTCGTACTCTCGAACCAGAATTCCAGGAACGGCTTGCGGTCAAGCGCGGCCGCTCGTTCGGTGTTGAACTCACTCAGCGACGCGTGAATTCCGTTGGAGGCATTTACTCGAACAACTTCCGCCGGTACCTCCGAGCTTTCCCATTTCGCGACGAGTTGACGTCCGGCGACCTGCAGGCCGGTGTATGAGCCGCGGCTATTCTCATTAAGCAGTTTGGCTATACCACCTCCAGAGGGCAGCGAATAAACGCGTGATCGTCCTGCGTCATATGCCGTCACGTATATCGTCTTGCCGTCGGCGCTGAGATCCATGCCCGTTACCGGGCGATCGAATGACGCCGTAATTATCACAGGTTCGTCGCCAATTCCGCTGCTCGACCAGTCGAAACGTGCGATTTCAGTGAGGTTATAGACGTACTCGTTAATCGGCTCGAGAAGGCAATATATGGCCTGACCGTCAGCAGAGAAAAAGGCTTCCTGACAACTCCATTGATCACTCCTGGTCAGTTGCTCGGCTTCGCCCCCCGACGCCGGTACCTTGTACAGGTGATAGGCCGTACGCGCGTATGCCGCAGCATCGAGATTGGTCGTTGCGCTGACCACGAGCGCCGTGCCGTCAGGCGTCCATGTGGCCGCGAGCGAATCGCCGGACAACGACTCGATGCCGCCATAGCCTGTCGCGCCGACAAGGTTACTGCCGACGAGCAGATCGGTTGCCTCCGCATCAACCATGGCGTCCTGAACGAACAGGTGCGTCTGCAGATCGTCGCGCCAATGGTCCCATTGTCGAATTGGAAACTTCTCGTAGGCCGACACATTGTATTTCCGCTCGTCCCGCGCCGTTTTTTCCGCGATATTTGCCGCGTCGTCAGCGGCGCCCGGATATACCCTGCTTTCAAACGCGATTCGCATTCCGTCCGGACTCCATTTGGGTTTGTTAGCGCCGGTCGAAATGTTCGAGATTCGTATCGCCTCACCGGGGCCTTCCATACTCAACACATATATCTGGTTAACCTCGTCATCACCGCGCTTCGTACTGAACGCAATTTTCTTGCCGTCCGGACTCCAGTCAACGTCACTCTCGGCTTCCTTTGTGGCCGTCAGACGTTGTGGCTGCGCTTTGCCATCAACCCGGATAAGGAAGAGATCGCTTACCGCACCATCTTCTTCATAGGACGGCTCGGTGACGTCTATGATCGCGTAGCGTCCGTCCGGACTGACAGCCGGGGACCCCAGCCTGTTCATCAGCCAGACGTCTTCGTGTGTAACCGGTCGCAACCCGCTGTCTGCGGCGGTGGCGAACGACAACAGGGTTGCGAAAATGACAACTGTTAGTCTGCGCATTGATTTCTCCATGGGTCGATAGCCAATCCTCGACAGTAATCGGCATGAACTCCCGATTGCCAATTATAGGGACAGTTGGCCGCGGTCAATAGCGGACCGGAAACAGCATCGAGGAAGCGGAACCGGGTGTCGCAGAATAGCAGGAACGTCACCGGTCGAATCGGAATTGGGCCTGTGTGGCATGAACCGCATGAGGTCAACGATCAGGAATGTGACAGCAGCGAACCGCCCGGGAATGGGGGGCGACACATTTGTATCGCGCCCGGCGAATCGGCTCAGCCGCCCGCCACCGCCCCCACGATCATGAACGGCTGTTCGCCTGCCGCAATCGCCGGCGGCAACTTTGCGTCGGGTGAGTCATGTGATACGTCTTCGCCGTCGGCGAAAAACCTGACCCTCGGCCGCCGCTTCATCGTCACATGCTCACGCACCGTGCCACGCAACATCGGGTAACGTGCTTCCAGTGCGTCGAGCACAGTGCGCTGTGTGATCACGCCTTCCACGTTCACGGTCACCTCGCGGTCACATCCTGCGAGTGTCTGCAGATGATGCGGCAGCACGACCCGGATCATGAGATGGTCTGCACCTCAACCGATAAAACCGCCGGCAGGTCACGTACGATCGCTTCCCAGTTGTCTCCATCGTCATTCGAAGCGTAGACCTGTCCGCCGGTCGTGCCGAAGTAGATGCCGCAGGGGCTGGCCGTGTCCACCGCCATCGCGTCGCGAAGTACGTTGACGTAGCAGTGTTCCTGGGGCAGCCCATTCGCCAGAGCCTCCCAGTCTTCACCGCCGGAGCGGCTGCGATAGACTCGCAACTTGCCGTCGGGCGGGTAGTGCAGCGAGTCGCTCAGGATAGGCACGACATAGATGGTGTCCGGCTCATGAGAATGCACGGCGATCGGGAAACCGAAGTCGCTTGGCAGGTTGCCGCTGACTTCGCGCCACGTGTCACCTGCGTCGTCACTGCGCATGACATCCCAGTGTTTCTGCATGAACAGCGTGTTCGGGTTCGTCGGGTGAATCGCGATTCGGTGCACGCAGTGGCCGACCTCGGCGGTCGGGTCGGGTATAAAATCCGAGTGCAATCCCTGGTTGATCGGCTTCCAGGTTTCACCACGGTCATCCGAGCGAAACGCGCCGGCCGCGGAGATCGCGCAGAAAATGCGATCCTTGTCGTCCGGATCGAGCACGATCGTGTGCAGGCACATTCCACCGGCGCCGGGCGACCAGTTCGGCCCCGACTCGTGGCCACGCAGCCCTGCCAGCTCGCGCCAGGTCACGCCGCCATCTGTCGTTCGAAACAGCGCAGCGTCTTCGACGCCGGCGTAACAGGTGTCCGGATCGTCGAGAGACGGTTCGAGATGCCAGACGCGCGCAAATTCCCAAGGGTGCTGCGTGCCGTCGTACCACTGGTGAGTCGTCAGCGGTTTGCCGGTCTTCTCCGACGTGTCGTAAACAAACATGTTGCTCTCGCCCTGCGGCATACCCGCGGCTGCGGCTTCCTCCGTCTTGCCGTCGGAGCCTGGCTGTGACCAGGTCCTGCCGCCGTCGTCCGAGCGCTGGATGATCTGTCCGAACCAGCTGGAGGTTTGCGAGGCAAACAGTCGATCGGGATCGATGGGCGAGCCTTTGACGTGGTAGATTTCCCAGCCGGCGAAGTGGGGACCATCAACTGACCATTTATTGCGCTTGCCATCGGAGGTGAGGATGAAGGCCCCTTTGCGGGTGCCGACGAGAACTCGGATTGCGGTCACGATCTTTCTCCTTTTTATTGGGCAGGGGCTTGCCAGGGCCTGATTGTCGTACGGCAGGCGCGAGATTTGAACGCCTGATCGCAGAATGAAGCACTTGCCAAAATTACTTCCAGTGCTACGTGCCTATCAATTTCGCATAAACACTTCGCGCAATGCTTGCATCGTCCGTGCCTTTCACGATCGCGCGCCCATCGGGAAATACAGTTATCTCATAATTTCGGTCCTGATCTGTAATCCGGGTTCGCAGCATGAACTCGTTTGCCGTCACCGGGCCCAGTCTGCGGAGGCGCGTGGCAAGCGTGTCAAAGTCGACTGCTTCGGCCCGTTGCCGATGCCTCAGTTGTACGGCATTGCGGCCGCACAACGAGGCGGCGGTAGATCCTGTCTTTCCATCAAGATAGTCGAATTGACGATGTTTGCAGCAGGGACAGTCGCCTTTTTCATAGGCATTGGCGACCTGAAGTTGCAGGATCTCGTTGGCCCACAGGTCAAGGTTCAACAATGTCCGGCTCACGCGATCGAAGTTGCCGGTCAGAATTTTGAGCGTCTCGGCGGCCTGAAAATTGGCGACGATAGCAACGGCCGGGCCGACGACACCAACCGTGTCGCAGGTCGGGCTCGTTCCGGGCGGCGGCGCCTCCTCAAAAAGGCAACGAAAACAGGGTGTTGCGCCATTTCCGCCGCCGGTCGTTTGCCAGGCAGCGTCACCCGGCGTATGTGGAAGGACAGCGAATGCCATGCCGGTCGTGCCAACCGCGGCGCCGTAAACGTAAGGCCGGCCGCTTTTCACCGCGAGATCGTTCGCGAGGTAGCGGGTTTCGAAATTGTCGAGCCCGTCGACGAATATGTCTGTGCCTTCGGCGATACGCGCGATGTTGGTGTGATTGATGTCATCGACAACCGCGGTGACTTTCACCTGCGAATTGATACTGGCAATCCTGCGCTTTGCTGCCTCCGCTTTCGGGATTGCGTCGGCCACGTCGCGTTCGTCGAACAGCACTTGCCGCTGCAGGTTGCTCAGTTCGATAAAGTCCCTGTCGACTATGACGAGATGACCAACGCCGGCCCGAGCGAGCATGTCGGCGACGACACAGCCGAGTGCGCCGCAGCCAAGTATCAATGCGGTGGCATCGCACAACCGCCGCTGGCCGTCTTCTCCGAAGCCGGGCAGCAACATCTGGCGATGATAGCGGGCGAGGTCGTCATTCATTTTTGCGACATTATCATGTTGGGCCGTCGCCGCTACGGCGGCGCTCAAATTACTTGACAGGAATGCGAAAATAGGTAACCTTATAGTTACTTATGAAGCCCGAGTCAATGGATAATCTCTTTCAGGCGCTGGCATCGGCGCCTCGCAGGAAGATCATCGATATCGTCAGGAATGCGCCCGGTTGCAGCGTCGTCGACGTGTGCAAACACTTTGATGTCAGCCGAATTGCCGTGATGAAGCACCTTGGCGTGCTGGAGAAAGCAAACCTCCTGGTATCCGAAAAACAGGGTCGGACACGTCACCTCTATTTTAACGCGACCCCGATTCAGATGATTTATGAACGCTGGACGACAAAGTACAGCGCGATGTGGGCCGGACGCCTGACCGAATTCAAGCGTCACGTAGAGAACAAGGCAAAATAATACGGAGGCGGTTATGGGAAATACTTCGCCGGAAGCGGCAACACAAACGATGCTCGACAACCTGCCCGAAAAAACGGGCAAGTCACTGCAACAGTGGTTGAAGATTCTAGGCAGGCAATCGTTTGCGAAGCATGGTGAGATCGTCAATTGGTTGAAATCAGAGCACGGCGTGACGCACGGATTTGCCAACCTGATTGCTCACATGCACCGGGCTCCCGGTGCGGGTGGTCCGGGAGCCGGAGGCGATTTGGTCGATGCGCAGTATCGAGGAGCGAAAGCAGCGTTGCGGCCGATCTACGAAAGCATCGTCAAAGTCGTCGGTGGCTTTGGAAAGGATGTCGAAATCGCGCCCAAAAAGACATATGTGAGCCTGAGACGGAACAAACAGTTCGCCCTGATTCAACCGTCAACAAAGGACCGCCTGGATGTCGGTATTAATCTAAAAGGCAAAATGCCTGCCGGCCGGCTCGAGGCCTCGGGCAGCTTCAATGCCATGGTCAGTCATCGCGTCCGGTTGACGAATAAATCCGACGTCGACGGCGAGCTCAAACGCTGGCTTCGCGAAGCCTTCGACGCCGCGTAATTCTCGAGGATATGACAATGAACGATTCCAACGCCACAATTGCCGATGCTACCGCTGATGCCGCTCGTGAAGATGAACTCGAACGCAGTTATTTTC
>Ga0055481_10000389_pt1 | contig 14244 bp, 14 predicted proteins | sample Muzzi_PWC_D2_FD_57936 | JGI IMG/M metagenome (GOLD analysis project Ga0055481, IMG submission 57936) | Wetland microbial communities from San Francisco Bay, California, USA, that impact long-term carbon sequestration - Muzzi_PWC_D2 | ecosystem: Environmental > Aquatic > Marine > Wetlands ... | reverse complement strand
GCGTCAGAAGAAAATCGAAGCCTTCGATCCGCGTCTCGACCACCTGCGGGAGGCGGGCGCGGAGCTCAAAGTCGTCGGTGTTGCCGTACACGGCCGTCACCGGGGCGATCACCTCCAACTCGGTCAGGATGTCGCCGGAGCCGATGTCCCCGGCGTGGAGGATGTGGTCCACCTGTCGGAAGACGTCGAAGACCTCGGAGCGGAGGAGGCCGTGGGTGTCCGCGATGAGGCCGATCCGCATTTAGGCGGAGGCAGCCCAACGGTCCGGCAGACGTATCAAGCCGTCAAACCCCTGAATGAGGCTCACTCCCGCCCTCCCACCTCGCAGCGATCTGAATCTCGAGTCCCAGCTGATCCACCACCCGTTGGACCACGAAGGCCACGAGGTCGTCGATCGTGGTCGGCTTGTGATAGAAGCCGGGCGCCGCGGGGAGGACGACGGCGCCGGCCTCGGCGAGCGTCGTGAGGTTTCGGAGATGAATCAGGGAGAGCGGCGTCTCCCGCGGGACGACGATGAGCCGGCGGCGTTCCTTGAGGGTCACGTCGGCGGCACGTTCGATCAGGGAGCGGCTGTTCCCCTGGGCGATGGCGGAGACGGTCCCCATGGAGCAGGGGCAGAGCACCATCCCCGCGGTGCGGCGTGAGCCGGAAGCCGGGAGGGCGCCGCGGTCGTCGTCGGGGAACGGGGTGACGCTCGACCAATCACCGCCGGTGGCCGCCGTGAGGGCGGCGGCGTCCGGGATGGCGCACTCGGTGGCGAGGAGGCGCCAGCCGTGCGACGATACGAGGAGCCACGTCGGCACCTGGTTCGTCGCGAGGGCGGAGAGGAGGCGCACCGCGTACGCTGCCCCCGACGCACCGGTGATGGCCATGATGACCGGGTCGCCGGTCATCGCCCTCTCCGATTGGGCGTGGGGCTCCGGACCGGGTGCTTGGGCGGCGCGGGGGGTGGGACGCGCGGAGCCATTGCCGGGCGAGGGGCGTGCCGCCGAAGCGGTGGGCGGAGGGAGCGCTTCTTTCTGGCCACGTCACAGTACCGAGTCGAGGAGGGCAAACGCAAAGACCACGACCGACATGACTCCGTTCATAATGAAGAAGGCGGCGTCGAGCCGCGAGAGGTCGCCGGGGCGGACGAGGCGGTGCTCGTAGACGAGAATGATCGCGGCCGCCGCGACCCCGACGAAGTACCACCCGCCGAAACCGGCACCCACGCCAAACGCCGCCAATGCCGGAATGGTGATCCCGTGGAGGAGCTTGGCCGCCAAGATGCTCTTTCGCTGGCCCAGGCGGACCACCGCACTCTTGAGGCCAATACTCCGATCGAAGCGCTCGTCGGGGAGCGCGTAGAAGATGTCGAACCCCGCGACCCAGGTGGCGACCGCGGCGGTGATGGCCCAGAGGAGCCACCACGGCTCGCTCCAGCGGCCGGTGACGGCAAGGTAGCCGCCGACCGGCGCAATGGCGAGGCTGACGCCCAGCCAGAGGTGCGGCCACCAGATGACCCGCTTCGTAAAGGAATAGAGGGTAACCCAGACGAGGGCGACGGGACTCAACGCCAGGCACAGGGGATTGAGAGCCCAGGCCGCTCCCACGAATACCGCGGCCGCCACGGTGACCGACGCCCACGCCTGCCCGAGGGTGAGGGACCCCTGGGGGAGTTCCCGCCTCGCGGTGCGCGGGTTCTGGGCGTCGTAGCGCCGGTCGGCGATCCGGTTGAAGCCCATGGCGACCCAACGGGCGGCGGTGAACGCCACGATGATGAGGGCCACGGTGGCCCACCCCAGGGCCGTCCGGCGGGCGGCCGCCAGCATCCCCACGAGAGCAAAGGGGAGGGCAAAGAGGGTGTGCGGGAGCTTGACGAAATTGGCCAAGCGCACCGGGAGCGATGTCCCGACGAGGGTCTGCCCCTCGCGCGGGTGGAGGCCGGCCTGGCTCACGGAAGCTCGATGCCGAGGTCATCCCACATGGCGTCGACGCGGGCCTTGGTATCGGCGTCCATCTCGATCCTGTCGGGCCAGTCGCGGGTGAAGCCCTCGTCCTTCCACTTTCGGGTGCCATCGATCCCCATCTTGCTCCCGTAGCTGAACGCCCGGCTGCTGTGGTCGAGCACATCAACCGGCCCCATGGTGAAGCGCACGTCCCGCTCCGGATCGATGTTGTTGAGTGCCACCCACCACGCCTCGTCCGGATCCTGGACATCGACGTCCTTATCGACCACGACAATCACCTTGGCGAGAGACATGAGGCCCTGCCCCCAGAGCGCGTTCATGACCTTGTAAGCCTGCCCCGGGTACTGCTTGTCGATGGCGACGAACACCAAGTTGTGGAAGATTCCCGCCGCGGGCATATGGTAGTCGACGACCTCGGGGATGGTGAGACGGAGAAGGGGGAGGAAGATCCGCTCGGTGGCGTGACCGAGGTAGTAGTCCTCCATCGGCGGCCGGCCGACCAGTGTCGCTGGGTAGATCGGGTCGCGCCGGCGACTGACGGCCGTGACGTGGACCTTGGGATAGTAGTCCGCCAGGGAGTAAAAGCCGGTGTGGTCGCCGAAGGGCCCTTCGAGCACCAGCGGCTCGGCCGGGTCAATGTATCCCTCGATGACGAAGTCGGCTTCGGCCGGCACGTGGAGGTCGCTCGTCAGCGCCGGGGCCAGCTCGACGGGCTTCCGTCGCAGGAACCCGGCAAAGAGAAATTCGTCGATCGTCGGCGGGAGGGGGGCGGAGCCGGAGTAGATGCTCGCGGGGTCGCCACCGAGGGCGATGGCCACCGGCATCCGCTCACCGCGCGCCGCCATCTCCCGCCAATGGGCGGCCCCCACCTTGTGGCGCTGCCAGTGCATGGCCAGCGCGTCCCGACCGAGGACTTGGATCCGATACATCCCCACGTTGCGGGTTCCCCGAGCCGGATCGGTGGTGATCACCATCGGGAGGGTGAGATAGGGGCCACCGTCCTGCGGCCACGTGAGGAGAGCGGGGATGTCTCCGAGGTCCACCTCGTCGCCCCGTTGGATCACTTCCTGGCACGGCGGTCGCCCCCCCTTGGTGCGCGGCGGAAACTTGGACAGTTCGGCCAACCGGGGGAGAAGGGCCAGCTTGCCGAGGAGGCCCTCGGGCACCTTGAGCTCCAGCATCTCGGCGATCCGGTCGCCGATCGCATCGACCCGCTCCACCCCCAGGGCGATGGCCATCCGGCGGTACGAGCCGAAGGCGTTGATGGCCACGGGGTACGCACTCCGACGGCCGCCGTCGAGCACGACGTGGTCGAAGAGGAGCGCCGGCCCACCGCCGGGGCTCTTCATCGCCCGATCGGCGATCTCGGCGATCTCGAGGCGGGCGCTGACGGGGTGGGCGACCCGCACCAGCTCGCCGGCGCGGTCGATGGCGTCGAGGAAGTCGCGGAGGCTATCGAGGGCCATTGACGAAGCCGCTCATGGCTTGGTGCCGACGTGCACGGCGCAGATCCCGCCGAGGAGGAGGTCGTAGGCCACGCGCTCGAAGCCCGCTTCGCGGAGCCGCCCGCTCAACCCGTCGGGGTCGGGGAATGCCAGGACGGACTCTGGAAGGTAGGAATAGGCGTCCGTATGTTTCGACACCCGACGTCCGATGAGTGGGAGGAGGCGACAAAAATACCGGAGGTAGGCTCCACGCAGAGGTTGGGTCCGTGGTGTCGTGAACTCCAAGACGACCAGCCGGGCGCCCGATTTGAGGACGCGAGCTGCCTCGCCCAATCCGGCGTCCAGACTTGCCAGGTTCCGCACTCCGAACCCGACGGTGGCGCCGTCGAACGTCCCCGCGGGAAAGGGGAGCGCCAACGCGTCGCCGTTGACCGGGGCGATGTGTTCCGCCTTTCGCCGCCCGCGCTCCAGCATCGGGAGGGCAAAATCCACCCCCACCACTTCTCCGGAGAAGGTCGGCTGCCGGGTGAGCTCGGCGGCAAGATCGAGCGTCCCGGCGCAGATATCGAGGTATCGGCCGGTGGGGTTCCGGGCCCAGCCGAGGAGACGGACCGCGCGCCGCCGCCACAACCGATCCATATTGAGACTGAGGACATGGTTGAGAACGTCATATCGGGGGGCGATAGCGCTGAACATCTCGCGCACGTACAACCGCTTCTCGGCCCCCTCCGGGACGGGTAACTTCCGCTCCGAGGCTAACATAGCGGCCCAATGTAGTCCTGCAGCGAGCCCGGTGGCAAGCGGACGCCACCGTGGCTAGGCAGCGTATCGACCTCGCCACGGCCACCGACCAGGAGGTCGTGGCGGAAGCCTGCCTGGGTCGGGAGAAGGCATATCGGGAGCTGATTCGCCGCTACGAGCGGCCGGTGTTCTCGCTCATCTACCGGATGGTCCGCGACCGGGAACTGGCGGAGGACCTGTCCCAGGAGACCTTCGTCAAGGCGCTCAACGCCATCGAGTCGTACCGGCCCGAATTCAAGTTCTCCTCCTGGATCTTCAAGATTGCCAACAACGCGGCCATCGATCACCTGCGCCGCCGTGAGCTCCAGACCCTCTCGATCGACGGCTCCCCTCACGCCCAGACGCCGGAGGCGATGGAGGCGACCGCGTTGCAGATCGGGGCGCGCGATCCGGGGCCCCTCGCCAACGTCGAGGCACGTGAACTCGGCGGGCACATCGAAGAGGCCATCGCCCAGCTTCGACCCGAGTACCGGGCCTGCATCCTCCTGCGGCATGTGGAGGGTCGGCCGTATGAAGAAATCGCCGAAATGTTAGACCTCCCGCTGGGCACTGTGAAGACCTATATCCACCGTGCCCGCAACGAGTTACGTAAGGCGCTCTCGCACCTGCGGGAGTGAAACTTTCGCAAAAACCCCCACGTAGGAAGGCAATGCCATGACGGACCCTTCGGTTCTCCATTTCAGCGCCGACGAGATCGACGCGTTCCTCTCCGGGGATCTTCCCGGCGGGCGCGCAGCGCATCTCCACGCGTGCTCCGACTGCCGTGAGGCGGTCGAGGGCGAGCGTGAGTTGGTGACGCAGTTGGCCGCCCTGCCCGCGTATGCGCCGGCGGCTACCTTCGTCGACCGGGTCATGGCCCGCGTCTCCATCCCCGATCCCTTCGCTCTGCGGGCGGTCCGGACCCTCCCGGCCCGTCTCCTCGCCTCCCGGCCGACCCTCCTCCGGGTCGCCGCGGTCGCCGCCGTCCTCGCGGTCTTGATGGGCGGTAGCATCCTGTGGTCGTGGACCAATCAGGATGTCCTCCGGGGCCTCGGTACCAGCGCCCTCGGAGAAGCGACCGGCTGGTTCTGGCTCGGCCTGCAGGGCCTCGTCTCCAACTTGGTGGAGCAACCGTGGTACGGCGGCGCCAAGGCGATTTTCGGGTCTCCGGCCCGGCTCGCCTTCCTGTCGGCCGCGGCCTCGCTCCTCTACGTGGGGGGTATCCTCGCCCTGAAGCGCCTCATGGCACTTCCAGTCGAGCGGGTGGCCCATGCGCACATGTGACCTGGCTCTGGCGGCGGCGCTGACGCTGACCCTTGCGAGCCAAATCCATGCGACCCCGACCGCCCTCCTCCAGGGCGGCGGCCAGGATTCCGCACCCGCTTCCGTGATCCTCCCGCAGGCCGGGAGCGACGGCCTCACCCTCGACCTCCGCGACCTGAGCGACCTCGAGGCGCTGGAGCCGCTCCTCTTCCGCGCGGCCCTTCAGGCAGGTCCCGACCTCCACATCACGGTCGTGGGCGGCTCGGCCAGGCTCGGGAAGTTCACCATCAAGCCGTCCGATCACTTGAGCGGGAGCCTCCTAATCCTCGACGGCTCCGCCGACGTGTCGGGACGACTCGACGGGAATCTGGTGGCGGTCGACGCCGATGTGATCCTCCACCCGGGGGCCATGATCGTGGGCGACGTCCTCGCCTACAACGGGCAGGTGCACGATCTCGGCGGCGAGGTGACCGGCGACATCCGGACCCTCTCCTCGGTGAGCGTCGCGCCCCGTGCCGACGAGGCCCCCGCGGCGCCCCACCCGGAGTCGGCCCTGATGGCGTTCCTCCGGCGGTCGGCCGGGCTCACCGGTGTCTTCCTCTCCCTGGTGGTCCTCGGGTTCGGGGTGATCATGTTCGCCCGGCCCAATTTGGAGGTCGTGGCGGACACCGTCTCACACTCCTTCGGCCGCTCGTTTGTGGTGGGGCTCCTTGGGGAGATCCTCCTCCTCCCGACCTTCGGCATGATCGTGGTCGGGCTGTTTCTGAGCGTCGCCGGCATCCTCCTCCTCCCCTTTGCCGTCATCGTCTACGGACTCCTGGTCGTGCTCCTGGTGGTGGGCGGCTACCTGGCGGTGGCGCACGCTATGGGGGAGACCTTCGTGCGTCGGAAGATGGCGGCCGGCGCGGCGGTCGGTTCGCCCAACAGCTATCGCTACATGTTCGGCGGCCTCGTGGCCCTGATGGTCCTCTGGGTGGGGTGGGTCTTGTTCGGCTGGGTTCCGGTCGCCGGACCGTTGGTCCAGGCGGTGGCGGTCCTCGTAACCTGGCTCCTCGGGACCGCCGGCTTCGGCGCAGCGCTCCTGAGCCGGGCCGGGATCCGGGAGAACTTCACCGGTCGCATCCTCCCGCCGGAGGCGATGACGGACGAGTACCTGTGGGCGACCCCGCAGTTCGGCGTCCCCGCGGCCCGGCGGCCCATCGGACGCACGCCTCCGCCGCTATGAGCCAGCGCATCGCAGCGCTCGCGCTCGCCCTCGTCTCGGGGGCGGGAGTCGCGGCGCTTCCAGCCCAGACCATCCGCGAATTCAGCGCCACGCGGCAAACGCACGGCGAGACGCAGCTGCGCGCCACGGTCGACCTCGCGGCGGGCACGCTGCGCCTCGGCCCCGGGCAACCCGGCGCCCTCTACCGGATGGAGCTCGACTACGACGCCGAGCGGTTCACGCCCATCAGCACCTACACCGCCGCCACGGGCGCCATCCACCTCGGCGTGCGACGCATCGGCTCTGCAGGGCTTCGGGTCTCCAACAAGCGCCAGCTGGAGCAGCGGGCGACGGTGGTTTTTTCCCCGGACGTGGATCTGGTGGTGGAGGCCCGATTGGAGGCGGTCAACGCCGAGATGGAACTCGGGGACCTCCACCTGGTGGGCGCCCGCATTACCAACGGTGGGAGCCGGACGGTGGTGCGGTTTTCGACCCCCAATCGCATCCGCTGCAGCACGGCGAGCTTCCGGAGCGGCGCGGCCGAGTTCAACGTCTACGGCCTCGGCAACGCCCGCTGCAATGTGGTGCGATTCGAGGGCGGCATCGGTGCCGCTACGCTCGACTTCGGCGGGACGTGGTCCACAGACGTGGCACTGGAGGCCACGATGGCCGCCGGCAATCTGACACTCCGGCTCCCCAGCGGGGTCGGCGTGCGGATGACGATGGACAACTTCCTGGCGCTGGTGTCGCCGGAGGGGTTCCAGCGGGACGGCAAGGCCTACGTGACCCCAGGATACGGGGAGGCCGAGCACCATCTGGACATCGCCCTCACCACCTCACTCGGGAAGATCTCGATCGAGTGGATCAAGTAGCCTCGGCAGAGACCGGGGTCCCAATCCTCGCCCCGAGGTCGCCGGCGGCCGACCGGTCGCGGACGGCGATTTCCACCGTATTCCCCGATCCGACGTAGGCCACGAGGTCCCCCGGCTCCACATCGGCAAAGGTGCGTCTGAGGGGCCCCACCACCCGCCCATCGACCGACACGACTCGTCCCGCGGTGGCCTCTCCCGGGAGGTTGGTCACCAGATTCCCGAAGCGATCGATGTAGATCACCTGGCCGGCGGCGCGCTCCGCGTCGAGGGTCAGGGGGACGTCGGGGAGACGGATGGCCGGCTGTACCGCTTGCCCCAAGACCGAGAGATCGGTCCCGCCCGCGAGCGCCGCGGCGGCCGGGGCAAAGACGTCTCGTCCGTGGAACGTGGGCGCAGCCGAGGCAGGGATCGGGAGGGCCGCGACGCGGAGCCCCTCCCAGGACAGGACGGGGGACAAGACGCCGTTGTCCGGACCGATGAAGGCGTGGCCCCCCGCCAACACCGCCAGGGCGTTCCGGGTGCCGCCGACTCCCGGATCCACGACGACGAGATGCACGGTCCCCGTGGGAAAGCGCGACCAGGCGCGACTCAGGATGTAGGCCGCCCCGGCCACGTCGCCGGGCGCAATATCGTGGCTGATGTCCACGAGCGTCACGTCGGGCGCCCGGCTTACCAGGACGCCCCGGACCTCGCCCAGATAGCTATCGCGGGTGCCGAAGTCGGTGAGGAGGGTGATGACCGACATCGCGCGGCGACCCGCTATCCGCGGAGAATGGGGAGGGGGACGGGCTTCCCGCGAAGCGCCTTGCGCACAGCCTCGGCGAGCTCCCGAAAGGCGATCGCGGCCGGGCTTTCGGGCTGGGAGAGGACGACGGGTTTCCCTTCGTCGCCTTGATCGGCCATCCCCGGCTGAAGCGGGATCTGCACGAGGAGGGGGACCTCCGTCTCCTCGGCGAGGCGCTGACCACCGCCGGAGCGGAAGACGTCGGTCCGCTCGCCGCAGTGCGGGCAGATGAAGCCGCTCATGTTCTCCACGATCCCGATCACCGGGACGTTCACCCGCTCGAACATCTTGGCTCCGCGGAGGGCGTCACCGACGGCCACCTCCTGCGGGGTCGTGATGATCAAGGCGCCCGACACCCGGATCGCCTGGGCCAGGGACAGCTGGGCATCCCCGGTCCCGGGCGGGAGGTCAACCAGGAAGTAGTCGAGTTCGCCCCAATCCACGTCATTCAGAAACTGGTGGACGATCTTCATGATGATCGGGCCGCGCCAAATGGCAGGCGCGTCACGCTCGACCAGGAGCCCGAGCGACATCAGGCGCACGCCGGCTGCCTCGAGGGGTTGGATCCTCCCGCCCACGACCCGGGGCTTCTCGGACACGCCGAACATCCGCGGGATGTTGGGACCGTAGACGTCGGCGTCCATCAGGCCCACGCGGAGCCCTGCCGCCGCGAGCGTCACCGCGAGGTTGGCCGCCACCGTCGACTTCCCCACCCCGCCCTTCCCCGACGAGATGGCCAGGACCTGGCCCAGGTTCTCCCTGGCGGCCGGTGCTTCGGGGGGGGCACCGCCGGGGCCGGGGCGCGCCGCGGGACGGGTCCCGGCCGGTGCGGCCTGCGCGCCGGGGTCGACGACGTCGATGTGGACGCCGGCGACTCCCGGGAGGTCGCGGATTGCGAGCCGGGCCTGGCGGACGAGGGTGGCGGGGTCCTCGCGTCCGAGGAGGAAGGTGAATCGCACCTCCCCCCCGTCCGAGACCGACAGATCGCGAACCGTGCCGGAGGAGAGGAGATCGTTGTCGAGACGGGGATGGCGGATCTTGGAGAGGGCGGCGTTGACGGCCGCGGGGAGATTACTTGCCACGATGATGAGCCTGCTCGTCCGAAAGAAGCGTCGTCACACGGATGTGGGGCAATCTAGACCGGCCCGCGGGGGGGTCAACGGGGAACGCTCCCGGAGGTAGGCGCGGGCCGCCGCCAGGATTCGTGACTGGACCTCGGCCAGGGACCCCTCCATCGAGAGCCCGGCGGCCTTGGCGTGCCCCCCGCCGCCAAACGGCCCCGCAAACTCGGCCACGTTGACGTCGCCGATGGATCGAAGCGACACCTTGATCCGGCCGCGCTGGATCTCCCGGAACATCAGGGCCAGGCGGACCCCCTCGATGGAGCGCGGGAATTCCACCACGCCGTCGAGGTCGTCGGCGGTCAGGCCGTGCCGCTCGAGCGCACCCGGCGGCACCGTGATCCAGGCGAGCCCGATGTCGCCTTCCACGACCAGCGTTTGGAGCGCCTCGGCAAACAGGCGCGGCCGCGCCTCGGGGACATTGGCGTAGACCTTGGAGTAGATCTCCTCCGGATCAATGCCCGTCTCCAGCAGCTCGGCGCCGATCCGCAGGGTACGCGGATGGGTGTTGCTGAAGCGAAACCCGCCGGTATCGGTCATGATGGCCACGTAGAGCGCCTTGGCCGCTTCCTGCGTCACCCGCCATCCGTTGGCGACGGCGACCTCGAACACCAGCTCGCCGGTGGCGGCGGCCCCCGGGTCCACGTAGCGTGGGCCCGCCGGGAGGGACCCCGCACTCACATGATGGTCGATGCAGGCCACCGGGACGCCGCGCTCCACGACCGCGTCCGCCAGCATCCCTAACCGCCCGACGTCCGAGATGTCCAGGACCACGATCGCATCCGCCCGACGGATTTCCTTGATGGCCTCAGCCGTCCGGTCCGCACCGGGGGCGTCGTCGAACACGAAGCCCAGACGCCGTGGGGTCGGCGTTGGATTGGCCACGACCGCGTCGACACCCCGATCGCGGAGGAGGTGAAGGAAGCCTGCCTCGCTCCCCAATCCGTCGCCATCGGGATTGACGTGCGTCGTCAGGCAGACCCGCTGCCCCGGGGCAAAGGTCTCCGCCAACCGGAGGGCGTGCTCGCGCTTCAGGGTCGAGAGGTTGAAGGGCATACGGGGAGAAAAGTACCCCCCCCCCGACGCGGCCGGAGGCCGCGAGCCGGCGGGGACGGCTCAGGTGGTGGAATAGTTGGGGGCTTCGCGCGTGATGGTGACGTCGTGAGGGTGGGACTCGCGTAGGCCGGCGGGGGAGACCCGCACGAGGACGGCCTCGCGCTGAAGGCCCTTGATGTCGGCGGCGCCGCAGTATCCCATCCCGGAACGGAGCCCCCCGACCATCTGGAAGAGGACGTCTCCGACGGGTCCCTTATAAGGAACGCGGCCCTCGATTCCCTCGGGGACCATCTTGGTGGGAGAGATCTCCCCCTGCTGGAAGTAGCGGTCGGCGGACCCGTCCTGCATGGCCGAGAGGCTCCCCATCCCGCGGATCAACTTGAAGCGCCGCCCTTCCGCCAGGATCGATTCCCCAGGGCTCTCCTCCGTGCCAGCCAACATGGCCCCCATCATGACGGTGGAGGCGCCGCAGGCCAGCGCCTTGACGGCATCGCCGGAGTACTTGACGCCGCCATCGGCGATGATGGGGATGTCGCCCGCGCCGCGGACCGCATCGCGGATGGCGGTGATCTGCGGGACGCCGACCCCGGTCACAACCCGCGTAGTGCAGATGCTCCCCGGACCGACGCCGACCTTGACCGCGTCGACGCCGCGGGCCGCCAGCTCGCGGGCGCCGTCCTCCGTGGCGACGTTGCCCCCGACCAGTTGCACCTCCGGGAAGGCCTCCCGCACGGCGCTCACGGTGCTGAGGACGCCGTCGCTGTGGCCATGGGCGGAGTCCACGACCAACACGTCGACGCCGGCGGCGACCAGTTTGCCAGCCCGGTCGAGGCCGTCCGGTGTGGCGCCGATGGCGGCGGCAACACGAAGCCGGCCGTGCTCGTCCTTGTTGGCGTCGGGATGCTGGCGCCGCTTGAAGATGTCCTTGACGGTGATCAGGCCCTTGAGGATGCCCTGGTCGTCGACTACCGGGAGCTTCTCGATCCGGTGTTTGGCCAGGATCCGCTCGGCCTCGTCGAGGGTGGTGCCGACGGGGGCGGTCACCAGGTTGTCCTTGGTCATCGCCCCCGAGAGGGGCTGCTCCATGTTCCGTTCGAACTGGAGGTCCCGGTTGGTGATGATCCCAATCAGCCGCCCCCGGCCGTCGACGATCGGCACACCGGAGATCTTGAACCGGGCCATCAACGCCGCGGCTTCTCGGAGGGGGCGCTCCGGCCCGAGGGTGATCGGATTGAGGATCATCCCGCTCTCGCTCCGCTTGACCCGGTCCACCTCGGCCGCCTGGCGCTCGATGGTCATGTTCTTGTGCAACACGCCGATCCCGCCGGCCCGCGCCATGGCGATGGCCATGTCGGCCTCGGTCACCGTGTCCATGGCAGCCGAGACCAGCGGGATGTTGAGCGTGATGCCTCTGGTGAAGCGGGAGGTCGTGGAGACGTCGCGCGGGTGGACCCGGGAATGGCCCGGCACGAGGAGGATGTCGTCGAAAGTGAGGCCGAGGCCGTCACGGAGGGTGCTCATGCTACGGTTCCAGGCGACGGATGCAAACCGGCCCACCGCTCGGGCGCTGGGCGCCGCGGTGGGCCGGAGGTTTCAGGGGTGCCATCTTGAAGTGTAGACGCCGGTCGGGCGCTTGGCAAGCACGAGGTCATGTCCCCCCGGACGCACCACCGCTCCGCTGGCTGGGCGACGGGGCCGGGGGTCGCGCCTCCCCCTCCGTAGCACCCGGGCCGGAGGCCGCCCGCACCGCTTCGTCCACCACGGCCTGCCCCGCTGCGGCCAAGCCCTTCATGACCTTCCCAGCGCTCTCCATCAGGCCCATTGTGCCGCTGATGGCCTGCATCGGGAGCCGGCCGGCCCGCATGGTGTCCTCGACCGTCTCGGTGATCTTGGCGAACAGGCCCGAGGGGTTGGACCGGGTGGCGTACTTGCTCTGCAGGAACTCCAGATAGTCCAGGACCTGGTACCCCCGCTCGTCATCGAGGGTTTCCAGGGTCCGGTGGATGCGTTGCTTGAGTAGGTCGTTCATGGGTGCCTCCTTCCGGCCTCCCGCCGAGTGGGGCTTCCCGCTCGACGAGCACTGAATAGTGCACTGGGAGCGGCTGCGACGCTACGCCTAGCGGCCGCGACGGACGAGCCCCAGGAGGCGCACCACCGGATTGGGAAGGTACTTGGTCTTGGGCGCTACCACTCGGACCCTGGCGGTGAAGTCCTGGAGCGGCTGAAACGCCCGGAACTCCTGGAGCTGCTCCGGAGTGACCAGCACGTAGACGAAGCCCGGCTCGGGCGCCGGGCCGCGGGTGAGGAGGTACTCGCGCCCCAAGGGAATCTCCGGCCGGAGCTCGTCGGCCGTCTGGATCGAGACGAACTGGAGGTCCCAATCGAGGGTCACGCCGGCGTATCGCTCCGGATTGGCCCGCACCTCCGCCGCGCTCACGCCGACCATCGCGTCTGACGGCGCCTCCTGCACCGAGTCGGCCCGTGCCCAGGCGTCGATCTGGATTCGGACCCACTCCCCCGCCCGACTCACCACGCGCACCGGCGGGGTGCCGGTGATAGCGGCGGTCGAATCACCGCCCGGCGTAGCGTAGAGAATCGTTCCGGGCGGGAGCACCACCCGGTCCGCCGGATCGGCCGAGCCGGGATCCGGCGCGGCGGACGTGGCCTCCGCCTCGGGCGCCGGCACGGTGGCGCTCGGAACCCACCCCGTCCGCCGCACCCGCGTCCAGCCGCCACGCGCGTCGAGCCGCTCGAGGAGAGCGCCCTCCACGAGGCGGGCGACGATGGTGCCGTTGGGAGAGTCGCGGAGGTTCTCCGTCGGCGATGCCTTGACGGACAGATCGAACCCTTCCCGGGTATCGGGCCGCGTCGAAGCGCTGAAGATCCACCCTTCTAGCGTAACGCGGCGCCAGCCGGCCTGCTCAGGCCCCGTGGTGACCCTGGCCCCGGGAAGCACGGTGCCAAGCTGGATGCCCGTGGGTTCCTTATTGAAGGTGCCGGCCTGGGTGGCCGCGACCCGGTCCTGAGCGGCCCCGGTGGCGGGCATCACCACCAGGGCGGAAACCGCCAGCGCCAGCGGGAGAAAGCCTGGTAGCCGCGGGAGGCTGGGACTAGATTGCGGCGCGTTGTTCACAGTGTGGGATTGTAGAAACCCCGGAGAATCATGTCAAACAGGCCGACCCGGCAGGTGGTGTTGATCGTGCTCGACGGGTGGGGCTACCGCGCGGAGTCGGAGGCAAACGCCATCGAACTGGGACGGACGCCGACCTGGCATCGGCTGTGGCAGACACTCCCGCGGACGCTTCTCGACGCGAGCGGGCTAGCGGTGGGCCTGCCGGCGGGGCAGATGGGCAACAGCGAGGTGGGCCACCTGAACCTCGGTGCCGGTCGGGTGGTGCCGCAAGACATCGTTCGGATCGACCAAGCCATCGAGGACGGGTCGTTCTTCGAGATCGCCCCGCTGGTGACCCTGTGTCGGGAGGTCGCGGCACGGGGCGGCACGCTCCACCTTCTGGGGCTCCTCGGCTTCGGCGGCGTGCATGCCATCGATCGGCACCTCCACGCGGCCGTGGACCTGGCCGTCCGCCAGGACGTCCCCACGATCGCCATTCACGGGTTCTTAGACGGGCGCGACTCCCCGCCCACCTCCGGCGTCGAAGTAGTGGCGTCGCTGGTGCGTGAGTTGGAGGCGTACGGCGGGCGGGCTCGGATCGCCACGCTGACGGGCCGCTACTACGCGATGGACCGGGACCGCCGCTGGCCGCGCACCC
>Ga0055481_10000385_pt1 | contig 14383 bp, 14 predicted proteins | sample Muzzi_PWC_D2_FD_57936 | JGI IMG/M metagenome (GOLD analysis project Ga0055481, IMG submission 57936) | Wetland microbial communities from San Francisco Bay, California, USA, that impact long-term carbon sequestration - Muzzi_PWC_D2 | ecosystem: Environmental > Aquatic > Marine > Wetlands ... | reverse complement strand
AAGACCGCTGCGAGAAGGGGAAGCATGACGGTGCGGACGACGGAGAGTGCCATGGGGACTCCTTGGGTGTGGGCGGGAGACGGCCAAGGTGCGTTTCACTTCGGAATCCTTTGTAGATACAACTAAGCTCAACAGACGAGTGACCCGCCCCCCCATGCACACGGTGGGGCCGGACGGACCGACGACAGCCGATCCCGGATTATGTCGTAGAAGAACCGGGCGGACCGCGTGAGGCTATGATGGGATGGCGGGGTTGACGGTAGTGGCGATGCGGCGGACCGCCGCGATGTCCCTGTCCTCAAACACGCTGCGGGCCCAGGCTTGCGCCTTGAGCCACAGCGGCCGGACCTCCCCGAGGAGCGCCATCCCCTTCGGCGCGGCAACGAGGTAGTGGCTCCGGCGGTCCTCTCCTGGGATCATGGCCAGCCAGCGCTTGGCGATCATCCGGCTGACATTCCGGCTGACGGTGGAGGCGTCCATCATGAGGTAAGGCTGCATGTCACTCGGAGTTACATGCTCCAGCACCGCCACCACCGAGAGGATCGTGACCTGATTGGCCGTGATCCCCAGAGCACGGAGCTCCTCGTCGTACCGTGCCGTCACGACGCGTGAGATCTGGCGCACCCGTCCCGCCACGCAGTTGTTGAGGATCTCCATCGCCACGCCGCGCGGCTCGGTAACCCTCGTGTCGTCCTCGTGCATGACCGGCTACCCTCCCGAGAATGCCGGATCGTTCCCCCACCGGCCAACACCGATGTCCAAGAGGGAACGACCGTTACCTACACCCTAATCGCCATTCATTGCATTTGCAATTATATCGGGAAGCAACGCCGAAATCGGGAGCGGAGAGACCAGCCCCGATGGTTCCATTCCGCGGGGTCTGTACGCCGGAGGTGTCGAAGGGGGCGGCGGCGGGCGGGCCCACCGCCGCCGACGACTCAGGTGGCGAGTATGGTGACGAGGGGCCGAACGACCCGGAGGAGTAGCGTCGCGGCAGCCATCGCCCCGATGACGACGAGCATCGACTTGTCCCCTCGGATCGACACGGGGTCGCCACAAGCCAGAAAGGTTCCGGCCAGGAGGCCGGCCGAGACCATTCGACCGCGGGTACCCACCCACAAACGAGTCTGCTTCATGAGAGTCTCCTGTTGAGTGTCATGCCTCGACGACCATGCGTCGGGCGGGTGTGCTCCGGCTACGGGGGACGTTCCCTCACTCTTCAGTGGCACATGTCGCCCACCGATGGATTCCCGCGCACTACCGGATAAGGACCCCGTCCACGTCTTCATCCGGGGGAAACGCGTGACCGTGACACCACTGCCGCCGGCCGAGTCGGTCGGCCTGCCACCGCAGCCCACCCCGCAAGAATCGCGGACAGCGCTCGCGTCGGGACCCCATCCCCGTCTCCGCCTGGCGTCGGTGGACATCCTGCGGGGCATCGTCATGGTCCTCATGGCCCTAGACCACGTCCGAGACTACTTCAGCAACGCCTCCTTCGACCCCCTCGACCTGAGCCAAACGACCACGGCCCTGTATCTTACCCGATGGATCACCCACTACTGCGCGCCGGTCTTTGTCGTCCTTGCGGGGATGAGCGCCTGGCTGGCCGGGCGGAAGCGGACGCCTCGGGAGCTGACCTGGTTCCTGGCGTCGCGAGGCTTCTGGCTGGTCGTGTTGGAGTTCACCGCGGTAGGATTCGGCTGGTACTTCAATCTCGAGTACGAGCTGGGCCTCATCGGACAAGTGATCTGGGCCATCGGCGTTTCGATGTTGGTGCTTGCGGCCCTCTCGCGGCTCCCCCGCTGGGCCGTCGCGGTGGTCGCGGTCAGCCTGATCGCGGGCCACAACCTCACGGACGGCCTGGCCTTTAACGGCGTCGCGGGGGCCGCCTGGACGGTGCTCCATGTTCCCGGGGAGATCCCGCAGCTCCACTTGCTGGTGGCGTACCCCCTCATCCCGTGGGTCGGGGTCATGGCCGCCGGGTTCGTCTTGGGACCGTGGCTCGTGCTCCCGGGGCGGCAGCGCCGGCGCCGATTCGCCCTGCTCGGGGCGACCTTGGTCCTGGCGTTCATCTCCCTTCGCGTCTGGGATGGTTACGGCGACCCGTCTCATTGGGTCTCCACTGGGAGCCTCGGTGGCGACATCCTGGGGGTCCTGAACGTCACCAAGTACCCCCCCTCCCTGGCATACCTCCTGCTGACGCTGGGCCCAGCCTTCCTCGTGCTCGTCTGGAGCGAGCACTGGCGCGGACCGGCGGCCACGGTCTTCAGCACCTTTGGCAAGGTGGCGCTGTTCTACTATGTGGCGCACATCTACCTGGTCCACGCGCTCGCCGTCGCCGCCGGCGTGGCCACCGGTCACCCCGCCAAAGACATGAGTCGGCTGTTCCTCGACCTTCCGGAGGGCTACGGCTTTGGGCTCCCGGTCGTCTACGGGATGTGGCTCGCCGTCGTGGCCATGCTGTACCCGGTCTGCCGCTGGTACGCCGAGCGGAAGCGGCGGGGGACGTCCTGGTGGTGGTCGTATGTGTAGTCGTTCAGCTCAGGACCACAACCCGAGGATCACACCCATCACGGTGAACGTCACGGCGGCGTATCCCGCGTTGACGGCCCAATGCGCCATCGGACGGGCCTCGAAGAGGTAAATCACGCCCAGTGTGCCGCCTACCCACAGGGCACCGACGGAGAAGCCGGCGCCCGCGGCAAAGGCGACCGCGGCGCCCGGGCCGATGAACATAGCCAGCACGTAGGCGGCGATCAGAAGGAGGAGGAAGCTCACACCGTAGGTGACGGCGGGGTTGGCCTGGGCCAGCCGGTCGGGATTCACACCGGACGCACGCATCCACACCTTTCCGAAGAGCGGCCCATACCAGAGGCCTCCGATGACGAAGGCCGCGACCGTGGCGACCAGGACCGCGAGCCAGTTGACAGTGATTGCGCTGGATTCCATCGCATCCTCCCCGTGAGGTGGGTGACGGTGCTCCGCAGGCCCACCGGCCGGTGGGACCCGCCGGATACCATTACCCGTCTCCGAGGCGCCTCTTTGGGGATATTGGAGGACTCCCGGCTTCCTCCTGCCGAAGCAGCGCGCGGAGCCGGCGGCCACCGACCCGAGACGTGTCGATTGTCTCCCCGTCGGTCAGGGTGAGCCGCCACCGTCCCCCGCCGAGGGTGGTCCAGCCCGCGATCGCATCGAGCCGGACCACGTGGGATCGGTGCACCCGTACGAACTCGGTGGGATCGAGGCCGGCCGCGAGGGCCGAGAGCCGGATCGCCACCAGGTGCCGGCTTGCGTCCGTCCATGCGGCAACGTAGTCGTCACGCGCCTCAAAACGGCGAACGGCCGCGATCGGGATCACCCGGACCCGCCCCCCCTCGAAGGCAAACAGGCGATCGATGGTCCCCCGATGGTGCGCGCCCGGGACCCGGCCGGCCGCACGGCGCCGGACGCGCGCCAGGGCCTGGCGGAATCGCGTTGGCCCAAAGGGCTTGAGGAGATAATCCACCGCGTCCTGCTCAAACGCGGCCACCGCATACTGATCGTGCGCGGTCGTAAAGACGACGTAGGGCGGCCGCGGGGCTCGCACCAGGACGTCGAGCCCACTGAGGCCGGGCATGTGGACGTCCAGGAAGAGGAGATCCGGTGCCGCATCCATCACTGCCCGCGCCGCCGCCAGGCCGTCGGCCGCCTCCGCCACGATCCGCAGGTCCGGCTCGGCCTGCACCCAGCGGACCAGCTTCTCGCGCGCGACGACCTCGTCCTCGGCGATCACCACGCGGAGAGGGCCGGTCATCGAGCCTCCTGAGCCGGGAGTTCCACGGTGGCGCATGTGCCCCCCCCGGGCTCCGTTTCGAGGGTGAGCCGTGCGGCCCCGCCGTAGAGAGCCTCCAACCGCCGACGGAGGAGGTCCAGCCCTTGCCCCGTTCCGGGCACCCCGTTCGCCGGCCCGGGGCCGGGGCCGTCGTCGTGTACCTCGACCCGCACCCGCCCGTCGTTCCGCACAGCAGACACCCGGAGCGTGCCGCCGGCCAGTCGCGGGGCGATCGCGTGGCGGACAGCGTTTTCAACCAGCGGCTGGATGGTGAAGGTCGGCACGAGGCAGCGGTCGGTCGCGGGATCGATCGCTGCCTCGAACCGCAACCGGTCGCCCAGCCGCAGGCGTTCGAGCTCGAGGTACTCCAACGCAAAACTCCACTCATCGGCCAGCGGCACCGGACTCGTCCCGTCGGCCGCGAGCGTCCGGCGCAACAACTGGCCGATCCGATCCAGGGCGTCGTCCGCCTCCCCGGGGTCCCGATGTATCAGCCCTGACAGCGTATTGAGCGCGTTAAAGAAGAAATGCGGGTCGAGGCGGGCTCGGAGGGCGTCGAGCTTTGCCTGGACGGCTAGAGCTTCCGCCCGTATGGCGGCGCGCTCCTGACGGACCAAGGCTTCGCGGATCCGGAGTGCATACCCCACCCCGGCGATGAGGCCGTACAGCCAGACGCCGGCCAGCATCCGCCATGAGATATAGGCCGTCAGGACCTCGTAGAACTGCGCCAACTCTTCCCGCGTGAGGAGGAGGGCCGTAAAGGTCCCGAAGACCGACCACAGCGACGAGTAGACCAAGGCCAGGGCCACGTGCGCCAGATAGAAAGAGGGTCGCACCGAGGCAGGCCAGGAGAGCCGACCCGTCACCCACCACACCCCCAGCCCCAGAATCGCGGCCCAGCCAATGGCGTTGAACCCGGTGATGAGGGCCTGGGCGGGCCGCGCCCCGAAGGACAGGACATTGAAAAGGCCCCAGAGGAGCGCGAACGGGGCCCACGCCAACGCCACCCAGAAGAGGAGACGGGCGCGACCGGCAGAAGAGATCGCCATGGCAGCTCAAAGATACTCTGGGGCCCACCCGGCCCGCGCCGTCGGGGGCGTATTGGCCGACGCTCCGGGTCGGTCCGCCGAACCACGTTGGTGTGCTCGGAGCCGGGAGCCGAGGTTCCCCGTCCGAGTGGGGTACCGGTGTCCTTCCGTCTTTCTCAGGAGTGATGCATGCGTGTAGCGGCCCTTCTCTCCCTAACCGCCCTTGCCGCCGTGGCCACCCCCACGGCCACAGCCCAAGCACAGGCCCCGTCCCCCCTCACCCCGCGCGGGATGCGGGTCCGCACAGTGACCGACACCATCGTAGGCGCGGTGGGAGGTGTGGCGGTGGACGCGAGTGGCATCATCTACGTCGCCACCTTCGGCGATGTGGTCTACAAGGTGTACCCGGACGGCCGAAAGAGCGTGTTTGCCACGGGGCTGTACAGCGCTTCCGGAAACGCGATCGATTCCAAGGGCCGCCTCCTTCAAGCCAACTTCGTGGGCAACTCGATCTCGCGGATCGACCGGCAGGGCAACGTCTCCGAGTTCGCCACGGGGCTCAACGGGCCCGTGGGGATCGCGGTGGACTCCGCCGACAACTTGGTGGTCTGTAACTGCCGGGCCAACACCCTGAGCCGCGTGACAGCAGAGGGGGTCGTGAGCACATGGGTCGAGAGCCCGCTACTCAACTGCCCCAACGGCATCACGCGTGGGCCAGACGGGACGTATTACGTCGTCAACTTCCGCGATTCGAGGGTTCTGGCGATCTCTTCAGCGGGGCGGGTGCGGGAGGTCGCGACCCTCCCGGGCGGGGGCAACGGCCATGTGGCGATGGCGCGCGGGGACCTCTACGTCACCAGTTTTCAGGGGCACATGCTGTTCCGCGTGACGCTCGACGGAAAGGTGACGCAGGTGGCCGGCACCGGACGCCCCGGCGAGGTCGACGGTGTCGCAGGCCAGTCCCAGTTCACCTTTCCCAACGGGATCGCCGCCGGTCCGACCGGGGACCGCCTCTACGTCAACGACTACATCAATCGGTTTCCAACCACAGTCGAAGCCCCGCCCGTTCCAAAGAGCACGCTCCGGCAACTCACCCTCCCACCCTTCGGGGACATCCTCCTAACGGCGCATCAGGTCGGCGGGATCGACTCCCTGGAGGCCGCCTACCGGGCGTGGAAGACCAATCCCGCGACCGCGGGCCTCTTCACGGAACTGGAGGTCAATGCCCTCGGCTACGGACTCATGGGCGCGGGGAAGGTCAAGGATGCGATTCGAGTCTTCGAGTTGAACGTGGCGTCCTATCCCACATCCTTCAACACCTACGACAGCCTGGCCGAGGCCTACATGACCGACGGCCAGCACGACAAGGCCGTGGAGTTCTACAAGAAATCCCTTGCCAAGAACCCCGCCAACAGCAACGCCACCCAGATGCTCAAGAAGCTCGGCGCGGATTAACTCACCTCCTGGTGGGCGACGGTCGAACGGGAGCGGCGGTGCCGCTCCCGCCGTGGGGCCCTTATAGTAGAGCAGACTTCCATCTACGGGTCTGCCGATCGCCATGCTGTCCGACCTGCTCGCCCCCCAGCGCATCCTCCTCGATCTCGGGACCCCCGACAAGGGTGAGGCCCTCGCCCGGATGGTCGCGGCGTTCGGCTTTCGCGACGGGACGGCCGAGGATCTTGTCGCAGAGCTGCAGGTGCGCGAGTCCCAAGGCGCAACGAATGTCGGCCATGGGGTGGCGATTCCACACGTCCGCTCTGCCCACGCCGAGACGGTGCGCGTAGGTTACGGTCGACGGCTGGCCGGAATCGACTACGGGGGGGACGGGCCCGTCCGTCACGTCTTCATGATCGTCGCGCCTCCGATCGACGTGGCCAGCGGCTACCTCCAGGTCCTCGCCTCCGTGGCCAGATTCGCCCGCGAAGCCGCCGCGCGAGAGGAATTGGCGGCCGCGACGAGCCCGGAAGGAGTTATCGAGCTCCTCCGGGCGCGAGGGGTCTGACGGCCTATGAAGCCGGATGGCTTGCGCCCGCCGGTCCTGGCGCGCATATCCTTGCTGAGGAGCCGTTCCCAGGAGGCCGACATTGACGTTCTCCGATTTGCAGGTCGCCTCGGTCCCCGCGTCCGCCACGTCCGGCGGCCGCCCGGCGGACCATGAGCTCGATCTGTTTGGCCTCACCCACCCTGGCAAGGTGCGCCCCGAGAACCAGGACCACTTTCTCCTCGGGACCGTGCATCCGCAGGTCATCATTCACGGAACCAACCTCCCGGATCAGGAGCACATCCCGCTCCGAGGCCAGCGTCTGGCCACGATCATGCTCGTGGCCGACGGCGTGGGCGGCGGCGTCGCGGGGCGAGAGGCGAGCAAGCTCGCCGTCCAGACGGTCACGCGGTACATCACCAACACGATGCGGTGTTACCACAAAGATGTCCCGTCGGCGGAATCGGAGTTTTTCGAGGTGCTTCGCGAGGCGGCGCTCGAGGCTCACGAGCGAGTCCGGGCGGAGGCCACGGCCCGGGCCGGGGAGGAGGGTCCGCGTAAGGGGATGGCCACGACCCTGACCCTGGCGACGGCGGTGTGGCCATGGCTATATGTGGTTCAGGTAGGCGACAGCCGGTGCTACTTCTACCAGGACGGGGAGCTCCGCCAGGTAACCCGTGACCAGACGCTGGCCCAGGATCTCGTGGACCGCGGAGTGCTCCCGGCAGACCGGGTGGCAGCGTCGCCGTTCAGCCACGTCCTGGCCAGCGCCATCGGCGGCGGGACGGCGACGCCAGAATTGTCACGCCTGGACATCAGTCGGCGGGGCTGCGTCATCCTCCTCTGCAGCGACGGCCTGACCAAGCACGTCACGGACGACGAGATCGCGGCGCAGCTCGGCGACATGACCTCCTCTGAGCAGGTCTGCCGGAACCTCCTCCAACTGGCTCTGGAGAGGGGCGGGAGCGACAACATCACCGTCGTGGCGGGGCGAGCCCGCGTGAACGCCACCAGTCGCGACGGGCGTTAATCCGCCGCCAGGCACGCGGGCGACACAACCGGGGCGGGGTCGACGCGGACGTGCGATGGAGCCGATTGCCCCCCATTCACTTCGTCGGTCACGGGGGGGGGCCGCCCTCCTCTTCCAGCAGGGACACGGCGATTGGACTGGTGGCGGAGGCCGACGGGGCCCGCAACAGTGCGCCGGGCAGCGAGCCGAAGGTCAGCCGCTGGTACCCCGACGGCCACCAGGTGTCCCCGGCGATCAGCGAGAACCAACGCGTCTGGCGGGCCAAACGGATCGGCCGCCGAGGCAGGTCAAGCCGATTCTGACGGGGGCGGTCACGGGAGAGCAGCGGTGAGGTTGGCCCGGGCGCGCTCCTCGAAGCGTGCGCACAACGCATCGGTGAGGTAGATCCGGGGCCGCCCCAGAAACCCGCGGAGCAGCATCTGGCGCTCGGCGCGATACACGCTGTGAAGCACCCATCCGAATTCCCGCCGAATCTGCTGCTGATACTCGCGGAAGCGATCCTCCTCGGCCCCCAGGACGGCCAGGTCGATATCGTGCACGAGAGCCGCGTCTCCCGACCACTCCTGGGGGGCCCCATGGTCTGTCGCCAACACCGCCTCGGCGATTCGCGACACCACCTCCGGGGCCACACCCTCCTCCTGAAGCGCCGCCGCCGCCAACTCCGCACTCCGCTGTTCGTTGTCATGTCGCGTCGGATCGTACACGACATCATGAAACCAGAGCGCCGCTTCCACCTCGCCAACCCGCTCCGCCAGGCGGCGGTACTCCTCCGCCAAGTTCAGGCACTCGAGGAGATGGTCGCGGGTATGGTAGGCGCGGTGCGACGCTCCATAGGCAGTCAGGAGTCGGTCGAGGAGCCCGGCGGGGGGCTCCCCCTCGCGGCCGAGATCGCGCCACAAGCGCGCCCAGTGGGCGGTCAGCTGGGGGATCGTCGCGCCGGACGTAGGTTACTCCCATTCGATGGTGGCGGGGGGCTTGCTGCTTACATCGTAAACGACGCGGTTGACGCCGTCCACCTCGTTGGCGATCCGATTGGACACCCGCGCAAGAAACGCGGGCGGGAACGGGTACCAATCGGCTGTCATCCCATCGCGGCTGGTGACGGCTCGGAGGGCGATGACGCGGTCATAACTCCGCTCGTCCCCCTGGACGCCGACGGTCCGCACCGGGAGGAGGACGGCAAAGGCCTGCCAGATATCGTCGTAGAGACCGGCGCCGTGGATCTCTTCAATGTAGATATGGTCGGCCCGGCGAAGGATCGCCAAGTCCGCGTCCTCGACGGGGCCTAAGATGCGGATCGCCAACCCAGGACCCGGAAACGGGTGACGCCCAACGATCGCCTCGGGGAGGCCCAGTTCGCGCCCCACCTGCCGAACCTCGTCCTTGAACAACTCGCGCAGCGGCTCGATCAGGGTAAAGGGAAGCCGTTCGGGGAGGCCCCCGACGTTGTGGTGGGTCTTGATGGTCACGGAGGGGCCGCCACGCGGGGAGACCGATTCGATCACATCGGGGTAGAGTGTCCCCTGCACCAGGAAGCCGACATCGTCACCCACCCGCTTGGCTTCCGCCTCGAAGACCTCGATGAAGGTGTGACCGATGCGGCGCCGTTTTTCCTCGGGGTCAATCACGCCCCGGAGCCGGTCGAGAAAGCCGGCGCTCGCGTCGACCACTCGGAGGTCGATCCCCAAGTGTTGGCGGAACGCATGCTCTACCTGGTCACGCTCGTGCAGACGCAGGAGGCCGTGGTCCACGAAGATACAGGTGAGGCGGTCGCCGACGGCCCGGTGTACCAGCGCCGCCGCTACCGAGGAGTCCACGCCTCCGGAAAGACCACAGATGACTCGGGCCGTGGGCCCTACGGCGTCTCGGATCTTGGCAATCTCCCCCTCGACGAAGTGGCCCGGGGTCCAATCCGGTGTGCAGTGGCAGATGGCAAAGAGAAAAGTGTCGAGCAGTTCCCTCCCCCGCGCCGTATGGGCCACCTCGGGATGGAACTGGAGTCCAAAGAGCGGGAGCGCGGCGTGCTCGAACGCCGCGATCGGGGTGTTGCCCGAGACGGCCGTGATCAGATAATCCCGGGGAGCGCGCTCGATATGGTCCCCGTGGCTCATCCATACCGGCGTTTCTTCTCCCGGGGTGAACCCGTCGAAGAGCCTGCCACCGATGACCTTGACGTTGGCCCGACCGTACTCGCGTCGGGCGGCGCGGACCACGGTCCCCCCCGAGAGGTGGGCGAGCAGCTGCATCCCGTAGCACAGGCCCAGAACCGGCACGCCGAGCCGGAGGAGGTGCTCATCGGCGCTGGGCACCCCATCCCCATAGACCGAGGCGGGCCCTCCCGAGAGGATGATTCCCTTCGGCCGCCAGGCCGAGATCCAATCGACGTCTCGGGTCGGCGGGTGGATTTCGCAGTAGACGTGGGCTTCGCGGATGCGTCGAGCGATCAGTTGCGTGTATTGGGAGCCGAAATCGATGATGAGGATGCCGTCGTGGTGGGCGGTCACGCGTGTTTACCCCAGAGGTGTCTGGTTCTCACTTCGGAACAGGCCGTCCAACTCCTCGCGAGGACGAGCCACCGCAAAGCGGTTGCCGTCGACGAGAATCTCGGCGGCCCGAGGACGGGAGTTGTAGTTGGAGCTCATGGCAAACCCGTAGGCGCCCGCCCCGAGGATAGCCAGTCGGTCGCCGGCGACCACACCCGGGAGGGTCCGCTCGAGCGCCAGGAAATCCCCGCTCTCGCACACGGGGCCGACCACGTCCACGGCTTCGTCGGGGCGGCCCGCCGCCGTCACTTCCACGATCTCGTGGTGGGCGCGGTACAGGCTCGGACGGAGGAGATCGTTGAGGCCCGTGTCGGTGACCACGAACTCTTTCCCCCCCGAGTGCTTGCGATAGAGCACCGTGGCCAAGAGCACCCCGGCCGATCCCACGAGGTAGCGCCCCGGTTCGAGGAATATCGTCAGTCCCGTCCCACCCACGTGCTCGCGGACGACCGCACCGAACTCGGCGAGGTCCATCCCGTCGCCATCCCCGTAGTTGATGCCGAGCCCGCCCCCGAGATCGAGTGCGGTGATCCCCGCGGTGCCCGCCTCCCGCAAGCGGCCTAGGAGGTCCAAGAGGCGGCTGATTCCCTCGGCGTACGGGCTCGGATCCGCGAGCTGGCTGCCGAGGTGCATCGCAATGGTCGTCAGCTCCAGCCGGGGGTGATGCCGAATGAACTCCCCTGCCGCCAGGACCTGGTCGACCGGGATCCCAAACTTGATGCCACGGTGGCTGGTGGAAATGTAGGGATGCGTGTCGGTCGTGACGTCTGGGTTGACCCGGATCCCTACCCGCACGTTGCGGCCCGATTGGCCCGCCAACTCGCCGAGCCGCTCCAACTCCCCCTGACTCTCCACCGCTACGTGGCCGATGTCGGCGGCGATCGCAGCGGCCAACTCGGCGGGGGTCTTGCCGACACCGCTGAAGACGAGCGAGCCTGGATCGAACCCCGTCACAAGGGCTCGACGCAACTCACCGCCGGAGACGAGGTCGGCCCCCGCACCAAGATCGCGAAGGAACCGGAGGACGGCGAGGTTGCTGTTCGCCTTGACGGCGTAGTGGATGCGATGGGGAAGGTCCCCGAGGCATTCCACGAGCGCCTGGTACCGACGGCGGATCGCACCGGCGTTGTAGACGAACGTCGGCGTCCCGACGGCGGCTGCGACGCGATCGAGGGGCACATCTTCCAGGAAGAGCGTTCCCGATTCCCGGCGAAGGCCGGCCTCCGCGAACAACGCCTCCTCCGAACGGACCGCGGCAGGGGTGGAACCCATCAGTAGGCCTTGGCCCAGACCGCCTCCGCCACGCTGGGGCTGGCGCACCAGAGGCATGTGGTCGGCGGCGTGGGTGAGCGGAATTCCTCGTCGGGAAGGACCCGAATCGTGGCCTTGGTCTCGGTTTTGATCTCAGCCTCGCAGGCCGAAGATCCGCACCACCCGCCGTAGACGAATCCGCCGGGCCCTTCGATAAATTCGAGGAACGCCGCCCGATCTGCCCCGCGGAGGCTGTTGGCTTCGCGCCTAGCGCGAGCCGCCTCGAAGAGTTGCCGATGGAACCCCTCGAGGGCCGCCTGCACGGCGGCGGCGGCGCCCGCCATCGGGATGGGCTCCTTCCCGCCGGTGCGCCGCGCCATCACCACCGTGCCCGCCTCCAGGTCCCGGGGGCCGAGCTCCAGTCGAAGCGGCACGCCGCGGGTCTCCCACTCATAGTACTTGGCGCCCGGCTTCATCCCGTCGCGATCGTCCAGATGGACGCGGATACCGGCGTCGGCCAGCTCCTGACGGAGGTGCTGGCCGGCCTCGACGACGGACGACCGCTGCTCGTCGCTCCGATAGATGGGGACGATCACGACCTGGTATCGAGCCAACCGCGGAGGACAGACCAAGCCCGCATCATCGCTATGCGTCATGATGAGGCCTCCGATCAAACGGGTCGAGACTCCCCAGGAGGTGCTCCAGACATGATCGAGCCCCCCCTCCGCGGTCTGGAAGGACACCCCGAAGGCCTTGGCGAAGTTCTGACCCAGGTAGTGGCTCGTGCCCGCTTGGAGGGCCCGATTGTCCTGCATCAGAGCCTCGAGGGCGTAGGTCCGCACGGCCCCCGCAAAGCGCTCGCTGTCCGTCTTGGCGCCGGTGAGCACCGGCATCGCCATCCACTCCTCCATGAACCGGCGGTAGAGTCCCAGGATGAGGCGCGCTTCCGCCTCCGCCTCTCCCTGGGTGGCGTGGGCCGTATGGCCCTCCTGCCAGAGGAACTCGGTGGTGCGGAGGAACAACCGGGTCCGCATCTCCCAACGCACGACATTGACCCACTGGTTGAGGAGCACCGGGAGGTCACGCCAGCTCTGAACCCATTTGGCCAGCATGGCGTAGATGATCGTCTCGGAAGTGGGCCGGACCACCAGCGGCTCCTCCAGCTCCTTTCCTCCAGCGCTCGTGACGACGGCCGTTTGGGGCGCAAACCCCTCGACGTGGTCGGCCTCCAGTGCCAGGAAGCTCTGCGGGATGAACAGTGGGAAGTAGGCGTTCTCGTGGCCGGTGTCCTTAAACATCCCGTCGAGAGCTTGCTGCATCTGCTCCCAGATGGCGTAACCCTCGGGGCGGATCACCATACAGCCCCGCACCGGCGAATAATCCGCCAGTCGGGCCCGCATGATCACCTCGTTGTACCAGGCGGAGAAGTCTTCCGAACGGGGAGTCAGGGCCTTGTCGTCGGACATCGCTCGTGAGTCGGGGCGTGGAGTGGAGCCGGCGAACCGGCCGCCGGGAACCGCGAAGTATAAGGGGGGCCGGCCTCAGGGGCTATCAGGGCCCCCGCCACTCCCCGCGGCTAGGACCGCGGCCACCTCGCCCAGCATCACGGAGCGCTGATCCCCGCTGGTGAGGTCCTTAACTTGGACGGCCCCCCGGGCTCGGTCGTCGGGCCCAATTAGGACGGCGTACCCGGCCCCACGGGCGTTGGCCAGCTTGAGCTGTCGGCCGACCGCCGCCTCGCCCAGAGCGTACTCGACGCGGAGGCCGTCGTCCCGGAGGCGGTGTGCAAGGCGGAGGATGTGTGGGACGTCGGCCGGGGTGACCCCAACCACGAAGACGTCGATACTGGCGGGTGCGTCCGGGGCCAGGCCTCGGTCCTTCAAGAGTTCCCCTAAGACCACGTCCCCCATCCCAAAGCCAAGCGCCGGGACGTCGCCGCCACCCAGGGCCGCAAGGAGGTCATCGTAACGCCCGCCTCCGCAAATGGCCCGCATGGTCCCCTTGGCGTCGAACAGCTCGAAAACCGTGCCGGTGTAGTACGCCAGCCCGCGGACGATCGACAGGTCCAGGTCCACGAAGTCGGCCAGCCCCATCGCCTCGAGGGCGGCGATGGTGTCTCGAAGCGGGGCGGCGGCGGTCGCGGTGCCGAGAGCGTCCTCCACCGCGGTCCACGACCGCATGGCGGCGATCCGGAACACGCCTTCCACGGCCGCGGGAGGGAGGCCCGCAGTAGCAAGCTGACCCGTCAGCACCTCGCGCGGCGTCCGCTCTATCTTGTCGACCACGGCGAAGGTCGCATCGAAGGCGCCGTGAGGTACCCCGACGGAGGTGAGGAGGGCCTCCAGGAGGCGACGATCCGATACGCGGACGCGGACGTCGTCCGGCCCCAGGCCGAGGACCCGCATCACATCGATCGCCACGGCAATGACCTCCGCGTCGGCGAGCGGGCCCGGCTCGCCGATCAGGTCGCAATTGAGCTGGAAGTGCTCCCGGAGGCGCCCGCGCTGCTGCCGTTCATAGCGAAAGAGCTGCGGGATCGAGAACCAGCGGATCGGCTTCCGCAACCCTTTGATGCGGGCGGCGACCATCCGCGCCAAGGACGGGGTCATTTCCGGTCTGAGCGCCACCCGGCGGTCGCCCTTGTCGACGAATTCGTAGAGCTGCCCCACGATCTCAGCTCCGCTCTTGGCGGTATACAGCTCGAGCGGCTCCAGCGGGGGAGCGTCATACTCCTCGAAC
>Ga0055481_10000380_pt1 | contig 14454 bp, 15 predicted proteins | sample Muzzi_PWC_D2_FD_57936 | JGI IMG/M metagenome (GOLD analysis project Ga0055481, IMG submission 57936) | Wetland microbial communities from San Francisco Bay, California, USA, that impact long-term carbon sequestration - Muzzi_PWC_D2 | ecosystem: Environmental > Aquatic > Marine > Wetlands ... | reverse complement strand
AATCTCGAGAGGCCAATTATCTACTGCATCCTGGCACTCCGCCATGATCTCGAGTGAACCGTCGATTGCGGCCGCCGGAATCGGTATCCGGCGCACACCGTATGCATCGCCGGACCCGCCCAGGGATTTGATCGTCTTGGTCAGGACCTCGGCATCGCGATACAGAGCAAGTTGCTTGGCGGCGGCGCGAAAACGTTGGTCCTCGACATCGAACATGTCACCCAGCAACGGACGCGGTAACCGCAGAAGGCCTCGCATCTTCTTGCACCGGGTCCGAAGGGCGTGGACCTGCTGTGCCACAGGAACGGTGTCGTCGGCGAAGCTGCTCAGGACAATGCCGATCTGCTCATGCGCAATTCGCCGCAGCGCCGGCGCGATTGGTTCGTTTTGAAGGATGTAGAAGGGCATTGGGACTAACTGGATCGGCTCCTGCGACAGCATGCTATGGGTTGCGGTCGTTCGACAGTTTACCAGCCAGACGGCTTTCGTCCGCCGTGGTTTGCGGTCAGTCTCTAGGCAGTTTGGTCGCCGTCCACTCATCGAGGGCGTCTATGTATCCCGGCACATAGCCGAAGTCCAACGCGCCTCTCCAGAGCGTTGATCGAGTCGCGGCGGGGCCAACTATGCCGACGACAGCAAGACCGGTTTTTCGTAGCACTACGGTGTACTCAGCACACCGTTTCATGAAGCAGATGCAGCTGGACACGGATTTGGGTGCAGGCCGTGATTTAAACCAAGGTCCGAGAAGTCTGGTACGAGCCAGGCGCACGACGTCCGCTATCGGCGAAAGCAGGCATCAGGCCGGATCGGGAACATTCAGGTCGCGATCTCGGCAAGCGTTGTTACGGATAGATAGCCAACCGTATAAACAAGCCAGACCACGGCAAAGACCTTGTGAAACGTGCGGTTATTCCAGGCCGCGGCGATTGTGAACAGAACCAGGTTCGTGCCTACGAGCGCGATGTAGTCCTGCGGCAGATCGCGCAGGCCATCTGCCGATTTGAGGACGGTTTCGGGAATATCGATGCACCAGGCGATGGCCAGAACCGCGAAGAACCAGGGACGAGTGTCAAAGTAGTGTGCATCAAAATCGAAGTCGGCAGGAATATCCCACGGATACAGCAACGATGCGGCAAAGAACAGAATGATCGCATACAACGCCAACAGCAGGAACTGGAAGAACGACCATGCCTGCTGGCCGTTCCACCAGAACATCCCCCACCAAATGATCATTATGTAGATCAGGACATTGATTGCCCAGAGCGAATGCACCCAGAAAAGCGTGATCGTCTTGCGATGATGAATTGTCTTGCTCAGGCCGGCCAGGATATGAGTTACGCCGAGACCCATGATCACTGACAACAACACACCGAGATATTCGAAAACGCTCATTCGCCTCCCCAAAGCGTTGAGGAATTGCTCCTCTAGCCGCTAATTGCCCCGGCATCGTTCCTGGGCCGGTAGACTGCGGCCAGAACAGCACCGCCGACGATCGAGGCCACAAAATCCGTCACCCACATCGCCACGGCGTCTGCAAGGACGACGTTGGTGGCGCCAAACCAGTCAAGATCGAGCGCGATCAGGAACAAACCAATCAGGAACCCGTAGCGCAGCCCTTCGCCAACGCCTTTGTTCTCATAGCCCTGCAGGAAGATGTAGCAGAAAACGAAGGTGTAAAGAACGCGTCCGGCCCACGAGACGGGATGTTCCTGTTCAGCAAAATTCATGGCTGCGCTGACGGCCTGGAACTGGTTCTCGAAAATCGACTGCGCCCCGATATAGACGACGCCAAGCGCCAGAAAGACTGCCACGACAGCCAACAGGTATCGTTTGATATTCATCTTCATTCCTCCATTCCAAGATTCGGCATGCGGAATCATGTCTCCAATATCGTTTTGACTCGCTGCTCGACCAGTTCCCGAAACTCCGGGCGCCAATCCGGCTCGGTCACTTCCAGCCACTCCTGCACGCCACGATTGCGAAGAATTTCATCGAGCATATGGACAGTTCCCTGAAATTCCAGCGGGTCGTGCTCGACCAACAGGTGGCGAACGTAGGCCCCCTGCGTCGAGGCAAAAATATTCCGCAGCAGCATGTCGAACCTGAATCTTTCCGATTCGTCCAGGCTCGCGAAGCTGTCGAAGCCGTTCAGCAACAGCTGTGCCAGATCCGGGTGCAGAACCAGCAATTCGCGAATTCGATTGCCTGCCTCGATGTTTCGTTCGAGCGCCGCCAGCTGGTTGGCCTCGACGCTGCGGGCGGTCTGCTCTGTGCTCTGGCGGATCTGGACTGCCAGGTATATGAGCGAGACGAATATCGCTATCGCGCCGACCGCCTCGGATATGGCTTCCAGTGCCGCCCAGTTCATGCCGCAGCCCTTTTCGATTACCAGATTCTTACGCGTTCTTCGGGCGCCAGATAAAGCTTGTCACCCGGCCGCACATCGAATGCGTCATACCACGCATCGATATTGCGGACCGTGAGGGCACGAAATTGCCCGGGGGCGTGGCCATTCGTTGCGATCTGCTGGCGCAAGGCTTCGTCACGCGTCTTGGTGGCCCAGGTTTGTGCGTAACCGATGAAGAATCTCTGATCGCCGGTGAAGCCATCGATCACAGGGGGTTCTTCCCCGTGCAGCGAGGCGTGATAGGCGTCATAGGTCGCCGCCAGCCCCGCAACGTCGGCAATGTTCTCGCCGAGTGTCAGTTCGCCGTTGACGTGCAAATCCGGGAACGGAGCGTAGCCATCGTATTGTTCGGCCAACGCCTGCCCTCGCTTTGCAAACTGAGCCAGATCCTCTTCTGTCCACCAATTGCGCAGCGCGCCAGTCGCATCGAATGCCGCACCATTGTTGTCAAAACTATGGCTGATTTCGTGACCAATTACCGCTCCGATTGCTCCGTAATTGTAAGCAGGGTCGGCGCCGGCAACGAAGAAGGGCGGCTGCAATATGCCAGCCGGGAAGTTGAGTGCGTTTTGCACAGGAAGGTTGACCGCATTGACGAGCTGGGCCGTCATCCACCATTCGCCCTTGTCCATCGGCTTGCCGACCTTGGCGAGCTGATGGGCATACTCCACTTTTTCGCCATTCATTTCGTTTGCGTAGGCGTCACCGGGATCTATCGAATAACTGCTGTAGTCACGCCAGGTATCGGGATATCCTACGCTGACCCTGATCGACTCCACCTTGGCCAGCGCTTCTTTTTTCGTTTCCGGCGCCATCCAGTCTATAGCCTCGACACGATTCTTGAATGCGTCGACAATGTTTTGCACCATCGACGTTACTTCTTCCTTGGCCGAAGGCGGGAAATATCTCTCAACATAGGCTCGACCAACGGCATCGCCGAGATAGGTGTTGACCGCGCTAATCGCGCGCTTTTCGCGGCTACGCAGCTCCGGCGTTCCCGATAAGGTGGTACCGTTGAATGCGAAAGCCGTTTCATCGATCACCGATGGCAAGACATCGGCGTGGGCATTGATCTGATGGAAAATGAGCCAGTCCTTCCATGCATCAAGTGGTTCTGACGCAACCAGCGCTGATAATCCGGTAATAGCCCTCGCGTGATATGCGGAGAACTTCTCCTGGCTGCCCAGGTTCGCCGCATCGAAGAACGCCGCCCAATCGATGCCGGGTGCCTTCTGGTCGAACTCGCCGCGGTTCCAGATGGCCGTCGATTTTGTGAAATCTTCGCTTTCCTCACGGGTCATATGCGCTTCGGCAATCTTTGTTTCAAGGGCAAATATGCGCTCCGCTTTTGACGAAGCATCGGCCAGCCCTGCCTTGTCAAGCAGTTGCTCGATGTAAGCACGATAGGCTTTCCTGATAGCGGCCATGTGAGGATCCGACGACAGATAGTATTCGCGCTCCGGCATGCCCAGTCCGCCCTGCAATATATAAGGCAGCACTTCGCCCGGCGTCGTCAAACCCTGGGTCACAAATACGCCGAAGAGGTTTTCGGTAACAAAATCCGTCGCGTTCAACGGGTCGACATCAGCGCGCATATTGCCGCCGAGAACCGATGACAGGCCGGACTTGTCGGCGATGGCGGCGATACGATCGAAATCAGCCTTTACTGGCTTCATCCCGGCAGCATTGATCGCGCCGACATCGGTATAGGCCTTGTAGAATTCAGCAATTCGGGCGGCATCCGATCCCGCTTCCGCACTCGAATTCACAATGTCATCGATGAGTTCGGCGACATGTTTTTCCGTTACTTCAAATGCCACGAAGAACGCACCGATTCGCGATCGATCGGCGGGAATCTCCGTGGTTTCCATCCAGGTACCGTTAGCGTAATCATAAAAGTCGTCACCGGGCTTCACGGACCGATCCATGGCCGCAAGATTGATTCCGATCGGCGCCTCCGTCTCCGTACCCGCAGTGTTATCCGTGGAATCCGTTGTACACGCGACGGCGCCTGCAAGTGCCGCAGAACCAAGGATAAACACAGCCATCATGTTATTTCGCATGAGGAAATCCTTTGTGATGTGAAAACGATAGTGTAGCAGCAGAGTTCCAAATTGCTTGTCATTCCTGTCGACAGTCTGCACCATCTGGCTCCATGGCCACGCAAGACATCCCGACATCGATCTCAACTGCCGTACGAGAATTCGTCAAGCTGGAGTCCGCCGGTGGAATCCTTCTGTTGCTCGCCGCCGCGACTGCGATGGTCATCGCCAATTCTCCGCTTGCGAGCATCTACAATGCACTACTGGAGACGCCCGTCGCGATTCAGGTGGGCACCCTGTCGATCGACAAACCACTCCTGCTTTGGATCAATGACGGTTTGATGGCCGTCTTCTTCTTCCTCGTGGGACTCGAGATAAAACGAGAAATTACCGAAGGCGAGTTGTCCTCGTTCTCCCAGGTCGTTTTGCCGGGCATGGGAGCCCTCGGCGGAATGGCGATTCCGGCCGCGATCTACGCCTGGATCAACCAGGGGGATCCCGCCGCACTGGACGGCTGGGCCATACCGGTAGCGACCGACATTGCGTTCGCATTGGCTCTGCTCAGTGTATTCGGAACCCGTGTGCCAACTGCGCTGAAGATATTTCTGCTCACGCTGGCTATCTTTGACGACCTCGCCGCGATCGTCATCATCGCGTTGTTCTATTCCGGAGATCTGTCGCTGGGAGCATTGCTCATCGGCGCTTCGGCCCTGGTCGTCGCAATCGCCATGAACCGACTGGGCGTGACACGCAACTCGAGTTACGTGCTCCTGGGCATAGTTCTCTGGATAGCCGTGCTGAAGTCGGGTGTACATGCGACATTGGCGGGAGTCCTGATCGCATTTTGCATCCCGATACGGGATGCTCGCGGAGAATCGCCCTTGCGCTCCCTCGAGAATGATCTGCACGGCCCTGTAGCGTTCGTAATTCTCCCTATATTTGCATTCGCCAATGCGGGCCTCTCTTTGCTCGGCACGTCGATCCAGGACCTGGCCCACCCTGTAACGGTCGGCATCGCAGCAGGTCTGCTCGTCGGCAAGCCAGCGGGCATAATCGCCTTCATCTGGCTCGCCATCAGCCTGCGATTCGCCCGGCTTCCGGAGACCGTCAACTGGACTCAACTGCTCGGCGTCGCTGCTGCCTGTGGTATCGGTTTCACCATGAGCCTTTTTATCGCCGGGCTGGCATTCGAACACGGCGACGGCGCTTACTTCGGCGGGGATCGTCTGGGCATCCTGGTGGGTTCGATATTGTCAGCGATCGTTGCCTATGGGCTGCTTCACGCCAGCTTGCCGAAAACCCGTTCGCACGGCTAGACGAGCCTGCCAACGACCGGGCTACGACTCCTCCGCGCTTGAAGCGATGAACTGCTGCCATCTCTCGCTGGCTTTGATATCCGTGGGATTGTCGGCAATAGTGGACTGCACGAACGCCGTGAAGCTCTCCGTGAACTGAACGGGCCGGGTCCTCCACCATGTCTGAACCCCGGGGAAATTCAGCCACCACGCTACGGTCATGGCCCAGCGGTTCCAGACCTCCTCCGGTATCTCGTCCGTTTTGTAGGTATGAAACATGAACTCGAATGCGTCGAACGCTTCATAAAGAGACCAGGTAAACCGAATCTTTTCTAGGGCCGTCAGTTTCGATGTGTCCTGGACGCCCCTCGCGAAAATGCGGGATATCTCGCCATCCTGGCTCAGCGCGGATTGCATTGAGGAAACGCGCTCCAGGGCGCGTGCATAGTTCTCCGTCCGCTGGGCGTTGGTGCTTTGCCGCACCTGAACGGCGAGGTACAGCAGGGATGCGACAACGGCGATAGCGCCGATGACTTCGCCCAGGTTCGCAAGTGCCTGCAGATCGATCAATATTCAAACCCCGCCTTATTGAAGGTAATCGCATCCTGCTGCATCTCCTCGAACAGTGTCTCGGTCGCCGCGTGTTGAGCCGCGGTCAGCCCACGCTCCTCGGACAGAGCGGGCACATGCCTGGGCCCCGGAAAATGATTCAGCTCTGCGGCTTTCGCCAGCCCCATTCCTGCGCCATTAGTTAACAACCGAATGTCGGCTTGCGACAGTGCGTTGATCGGCTGGCGTTCTTCCCCGGTATACGGAGACGTTTGGGACGCGCGCAACGCACATGGAAAAATGATCGGGAAAAGTGGCGCGATGTGATTCATGGCTATTCTCTCGAGGTGGACCTGCCAGTAAATAGTTGTACTGGATTTTAAGGGCACACTTGCTCACCATCTGGTGATGAACCTCGTACTTTACAGCAAGCGCCTTGTATTGGCCCCGTTCGACGCGTCAGATGTCGATATTGCGATAGAGATGTTCACCGATCCCGATGTGCTCAGGTTTGTGGGCGGGGTCCTGAAAGAACATCAAATTCACGCGGAGATGTCGGACTGGACAAAGAGAGGAGGCAATGGCTGTATCGGTATCTGGTGCATCTCGGATAGAAACAGCGACGAAAAGCTCGGCAGTGTGGCGTTGTTACCGATGCCAATCGACAAAGACGATACCGACTTCAGCATTGTGTTACCGGGGCAGATGCCGGTTGGCGACGTCGAAATCGGGTTCTTTCTGAAACGCAGCGCGTGGGGCAGAGGTTACGCAACCGAAGCGTGCCAGCGACTCGTGCGCATGGCGTTTCAAGAATCTCCTTTGACCGAGGTGGTTGCTACGTTCGAAGCCGGCAACGTTGCATCCCGGAATGTCCTGGAAAAATCAGGTTTCGTCGATCACGGAACGAGGCGGTGCTATGGCAAAGATGGCCCCGATTACCGGATCACCCGCCAGGAATGGCTGAGATCGCAGCAATCGCCGTAGTTCCGCTCAATCGATATAAAGTACGACCGCCCAGGCCATGAACAGCAGGAATGTGGCCGCGAAAAGCGCCCCTACGAAAAGGAGCAGCTTACGTTGCCAGGCTGGCGCGTCCGTTTTCTTGTACTTGTTGAGCATTGATTCGGTTGAGAGCGGCTCCGTCGGGTCACACGTTCTTGCAGCCGAAGGCCAGTGCCCGATCCAGGTCGGTGATCAGGTCATCGACGTCCTCTATGCCCACCGACAACCGGATGAGCTGGTCCGAGATGCCGAGTTCGGCACGACGTTCGGCCGGCACCGAAGCATGTGTCATGATGCCCGGGTGATCGACGAGGCTCTCCACGCCGCCGAGGCTCTCGGCCAGGGCGAAGATCTCGCAGTGCTCGAGAAACGCCCGCGCGTTGTCGAGGCTGCCCCTGATGAAGAACGTGACAATACCGCCGAAGTCGCTCATCTGGAGTTTGGCCAGGTCGTGCTGGGGGTGTGAGGCCAGGCCTGGATACAACACGCGGTCGATGCGCTCGTCCTGCTCCAGCCACTCCGCGATTTTCATCGCGGACGCACAATGTCGCTGCATGCGTACATCGAGGGTCTTCAGCCCACGCAACGCGAGGAAACTGTCGAACGGGCCGGCGATAGCACCGATCGAGTTCTGCAGATAGTAGAGCCGGTCGGCAAGCGCGTCGTCGTTGCAGGCGGCAACACCGCCAACGATGTCGGAATGGCCGTTGATGAACTTGGTCGCCGAGTGCATGACTATATTGCAGCCCAACTCCAGCGGGCGCTGCAGGTACGGCGTCGCGAACGTATTGTCGCAAACGAGCAAAATGCCGTTGTCGCGCGCGATGCCGGCAAGTGCTTTCAGGTCGGCGATCTTCAGGAGAGGATTCGTCGGGCTCTCCACCCAGATCAATCGGGTACTGCCGGTGATCGCTTTCCTGGTTGCATCAAGATCGGTCAGGTCGACAAAACTGAATTTGAGTCCGGCACTGTCTGTGCGTACGCCGTCGAAGAGCCGTCGCGTGCCGCCATAAAGGTCGTCCATCGCGATAACATGGCTGCCGCTGTCGACGAGTTCCAGGATCGTTCCCGTCGCCGCCATGCCCGAGGCGAACGCAAAGCCATGGGCTGCCGATTCCAGGTCCGCGATGCAGCGCTCGTAGGCCTGCCGGGTCGGGTTATGCGTGCGCGAGTACTCATAGCCCCGGTGCACGCCCGGGCTTTCCTGCACGTAGGTCGACGTGGCGTAAATCGGCGGCATGATGGCGCCGGTCGACGGATCCGGATGCTGCCCGGCATGGATCGTGCGCGTGGCGAATGCGTGTTTCTTGTGGTCGCTACCCATGAATGCAGTATCTCAAATCTGCCGCCGCAGGTAATTCAAAACGTCCGATCGTGTGATCAGTCCGAGGAAATCGCCACCGTCCATGATTGCGGCATATGGCTGCACGTGCAGCATCGACACCAGGTTGTTGATGCTCGCTTCCTTATCGAGCTTGATGAACGCCGTCTGCATCGCGTCGCGCACCGGCGAATTCATCAACTCCGGTTTGCCGAACACGAAGCGGATGATCGTATCTTCGGTAACCACGCCGACGAGTTTGCCTTCGTCCATTACGGGCAGTTGCGAAAAGCCGGCATTGCGCAGACGATTATGCGCCGTGGTCAGGACATCGGTCGGCCCCACCGTGATCGTCGCATGCTCGTCGTGCCGCCTGCCGATCAGGTCTCTGAGATCGTGATGCTGCTCGCGCCGAATGAAGCCCTGATCCTCCAGCCAAAAATCGTTGAATAACTTGGACAGGTACTTGTTGCCCGTGTCGCAGGCGAACGTGACGACTCGTTTTGGCTCTGTCTGCTCACGGCAGTACCTGAGGGCGGCGGCCAGCAGTGTGCCAGTCGAGGATCCGGCAAGGATCCCCTCCTCTCTGAGGAGTCTTCTTGCCGTCGCAAACGACTCGAAGTCGCTGATCGGATAGGCCTTGCTGACCTTGTCGAAGTCGGCAATGGATGGAATAAAGTCCTCGCCGATACCTTCGACGAGCCAGCTGCCGCGCCGGCCGAGTTCGCCTTTGTTGACATAATCGGCGAGAACCGATCCGACCGGGTCCGCAAGGATGATCTCGGTATCGGGTGAATGTTTCTTCAAGTAGTTGCTAATGCCGGTCACGGTACCGCTCGAACCCACACCGATGACTATCGCGTCCACATCTCCGTTCATTTGCTCGAGGATCTCCGGCGCCGTCGTCTGCTCGTGCGCAAGTGGATTGTCCGGGTTACCGAACTGGTTGATGAAACAGGCGCGCCGCTCCTTCGCCAGGCGCGCGCCGAAATCCTGGTAGTATTCGGGATGCCCCTGACCGACATCCGAGCGTGTCAGGACGACCTCGGCACCCATGGCGCGCAGATTGAAAATCTTCTCCTGGCTCATCTTGTCGGGCAGAACCAGGATCAGCTTGTATCCCTTTTGCGCAGCGGCCAGGGCCAGGCCAATACCGGTATTGCCGGCGGTCGCCTCGACCAGCGTATCTCCGGGCCGGATATCGCCCCTTTTCTCGGCTTCCTCGATCATCGAGATGCCGATACGATCTTTGATGGAACCGCCTGGATTGGCGAGTTCGAGCTTCAGGAACAGCTGGCACGGGCCGGTGTCCGTGTTCTTCAGTTCGAGCATCGGCGTCTTGCCGACCATCTCCAGCACGTTGGAAAAGACTTGCATGGTGTGAAGTTCCGATAGAATTTGCCCGTGAGTGTACCCGTTTCAATCGCCGACGCGGTCACTGAAACGACGTCGCAGCTCGGCGTCGTCAGTGACACGGCGCGTCTCGACGCCGAATTGCTTGTCGCGCGGGCTATCGATATGCCGCGGAGCTACCTGTTCGCGCACCCCGAGGACACGCTGGATGAGGCTGCAATAAGCCGGCTCGAGAGCACGATCGAACGCCGCCTGGCCGGTGAGCCGATGGCATACATCTGCGGCGTGAAGGAATTCTGGTCGCTCGAACTCATGGTCACTCCGGCAACCCTGGTCCCGCGACCGGAGACAGAGACAGTTGTCGATCTCGCACTCCGGGAAGTCCCGCGCAAGGCAAACTGGAAGGTCCTCGACCTCGGTACGGGCAGCGGCGCCATCGCGCTGGCGATCGCCAGTGAGCGCCCGCTATGTGATGTCACCGCAACAGACCTCAGCCGGGACGCGCTGGCCGTCGCGGCACAGAACGCCCGCCACCTGAATATCGCCAATGTGGAATTCCTGCAGGGTTACTGGACCGAACCCGTCCGGGAGCGTTCTTTCGGGATAATTGTGTCGAACCCGCCGTATGTTCGTGAAGACGACTTGCACCTCGAGTCGCTGCAGTCCGAACCGGACCTGGCGCTGGTCGCCGGTCCGGACGGGCTCGCAGCCATCGAGACGATCGCGAGAGACTGCGTGTCGATCGCCGATCCCGGCGCTACGTTGCTATTGGAACACGGTGCAGAGCAACGTGATCAGGTTGCCGAAATCTTGCTGTCGTATGGCTGGGAATCGATCCGGTGTTACGATGACCATGCTGGCCTCCCACGAGTCACCAGCGCCCACCATTTCTTTAGCGAGACACCATGATTACGATAAAGACCAACCACGGCGAGATTGTTGCCGAACTATTCGATGACAAAGCGCCAATCTCCTGTGAGAACTTCCGCCAGTACGCCACGGACGGCCACTACACGAATACCGTATTTCACCGCGTCATCCCGAATTTCATGATCCAGGGCGGCGGCATGGATGAAGATATGGCGGCCAAGCCGACCCGCGCGCCGATCAAGAACGAGGCCGACAATGGCGAGCCTAACGTGAAAGGAACGCTCGCGATGGCGCGCACGAGCGCTGTCGACAGCGCTACGTCCCAGTTCTTTATCAATCTGCGCGACAACGACTTCCTGAATCATGGCACCCGTGACTTCGGCTACGCGGTGTTTGGCCGGGTCACTGACGGCATGGATGTCGTGGACGCTATTGCGGCGGTACCAACGGGCAACCACATGGGACACCAGGACGTGCCCGTTGACGCCGTCACGATTCTGGAAGTCACGATCGACGACTAGATGTCCAACGCGAGATGAAACTGCGAGGTACGCGGCTGACCGGCTTGTTGGAGGCTGCAGCAGCCGTGACGGCCTTGCTGTCGGTAGCCACGTTCGCCAATCAACTGCACCGCTATCTGGAGCAATTCTCGCACTTCAGACTGCAATACCTGTTCGTGGCCGCTGCTCTTGCCGCGATCTTGTATGCCCTTCGCAGCCGGCGCTGGGCGCTCTTGATGCTGGGCATCACGGCGATAAATGCAGTGCCGATTTCGGCCTGGTATCTGACGGACGCCAGGGCATCCGCTCCAGAACACTCGAAAATCAAGTTACTGCTGGCCAATGTATATTCCCGCAATGACGACACTCAGCCACTCCTCGACCTCGTGATTGCCGAGAATGCGGACATCGTTTTTCTGCAGGAAGTGACGCATCGGTGGAACCAGGCGCTGAGCGCACTGCGTGACCCCTATCAATATTCACTCATCATCCCGCGAAACGACAACTTCGGCATCGCCACTTTCTCCCGCCACCCGTTCGTCAGTGCGCAGGTTCTTCAGAGTCCGCCCTTCAAGCACCCGACACTCAAAGTCGAACTGGACATCGACGGCAAGACGGTGACCTTCGTGACGACTCATCCGATGCCGCCAGTCGGCCGGGTCGGCTTCGACAGCCGCAATGAGCAGCTTGCCGATATTGCGACAACCATGAACGCGATCGACGGGCCCCGTGTATTAATCGGCGATCTCAACACGACGATGTGGGCGCATCATTACCAGACGTTGATCGCGCAGACGGGACTGGTCAATGCGAAGTCTGGCTTTGGCGTCCTGCCTTCGTGGCCGACACAATTGCCGTTCGCGATGATACCGATCGACCAGTGCCTGCTATCGAGCGACTTTGCCGTGCGGGATGTCAGGACCGGGCCGCGAATCGGCTCTGATCATCTACCGCTGATCGTGGAAGTGACTCTCTGACAGTGACAGTTTCAGAATAATCGGACCGCTGAGTCCCTCCGGCAGGTTTCCTTCGCGATCGAATCGATTCCAGTGACTGTTTGCGACAAAGTAGAAGTCGTCGCCGACAACGGTACCGAGCGTGGGCTCGTCGAATTCGGACAGATTGCGCGCAAGCACCCGGCTGGCTGAAATGCCGAGGCCATCGTCCGACAGGGTAAGGCCCACGACACGTTGTGGACGAATACCGTTCTGGATCGCAATCAATTCATTACCATGCCGGTACAGTCCGTCGATGCCATACAGGCAGACGGAGTCGTCGGCTATCACTCGCTGGACAGCATTGTCAGCAAGCGTGATGCGAAACAGGCCGCCGACATAGTCAGCAACATACAGATGCTTGCGGCTGGCATCGATGACCAGCCCCTGCATCGAATGTAACGTTCCCGGGCCGACGAGCTCCGTGAATTCACCGGTGACGATCGAGTAGCGATACAGCGCCCCGGTCAGGCTTTCGCTCGTCAGGATCGTGTTCTCATCCAGAATTATCAGGTCGCCGAGGACTTTCGGTTCAGGGCTGGCCGGCAGCAAAGCGCGTATGTGCACGTCGCCCAGCGAAAAATCGTATCGAAAGAGCCCGGTGCGGCCTGCGTCGTCCCCCGCCCCGGGTGCAAACTCCGGTACTGCCGCGCTGGCGAACCAGAGTCCACCGTCGCCATCGAGACGCATCCCGAAAACACTCCAGTGTTCCGTCGCGTCACTCAGGACGCGCGTGCGGGCGCCGACATCGATGATGGTGCCGTGACGAATGCTTCCGAGGTACAGCTCGCCGCCGCTGCCCACGGCAATGCCTTCGGGCACGAAATCACCTATGTTCACCGTGTACGCAACTTCCGCGGACCCCTGGGGTACATTGAGACGCTCAACTGCCGCCGCGTACGCCGACCAGCCGGGCAAGTTCTTCACTGCCTCGAACTCCGGGATGTCTGATACGCCGAAGTCGACACCCGCCGCGACGATGCCGTTCAGCGTCGCGAGTGCAGCCTCTGCATCGGCATCCAGGACCTCGGCAAGCGCCAGATTGAACAGCGCACCGGGGTAACCCGGCCGTGCATCGAGGGCCCTGTGCGCCGCCTCACGCATCGCCGGGAATTCCTGCGCCTGGTAAGCGGCAAGCAGTTGCATGCGCGCGTCGGCGTACTCGCCGGCAACGGTGCGGTCGCTTGCTCCGAGCAAGATTGTCAGCGCAAATATGACTACCGAGAGCTTAATCATTAGCGCATACAACCGAATGTCGTTAATGTAGAACTCATACCTTCCAGTGTTCGTGTTACGGCGTCGCGAGGATTTTCCGGTGACAGAGAACGATAACAAATTATTGACGTTTGGCTGGCGCGAATGGGTGCAACTTCCTGCGCTCGGATTGCGAAATATCAAAGCCAAGGTCGATACAGGTGCCCGAACATCCGCACTGCACGCATTCGAGGTGAGTCCGTTTGAAGAAAATGGGCAAAAGCGCGTGCGATTCAAAATCCATCCGAATCAGCGCGACAGTGAGACTGTCGTTGTCTGCGTGTCCGATGTCATCGATGAGCGCGTGGTCCGTGACTCCGGCGGTCATCGGGAAAAGCGCTGGGTCATAGAGACCCCGGTCGCCATTGGAAAGCATGCCTGGTCGATTGAGCTTACACTGACGGCCAGAGACGACATGATGTTTCGAATGCTCCTCGGCAGGACCGCGATCAGGGGGCGCGCTATCGTAGATCCGGCACGCTCATACAGGGCGGGCAAGCGACGCAGGAAAAAGACCTGAACCATGGCAAGCAACGGCACAATTATCATAGGCGAGACGGCGATCGGGCCCGGCGAACGGGCTTCGATAAGCCTCCCGGTCGCTGATCTTTACACCGGCACTTCGTTGTCGATGCCCGTAATGGTAATAAACGGGCGGCGCCCCGGTCCTGTTCTGTTTGTTTCCGCGGCGATTCACGGCGACGAACTGAATGGTGTCGAAATTGTGCGCCGTTTGCTGAAGCGGAAAATTCTGCGCTCGATCCGTGGAACGCTGCTCGCTGTGCCGGTGGTCAACGTACACGGCTTCCTCGAGCAGTCTCGCTACCTTCCTGACCGTCGCGACCTGAATCGCTCCTTTCCCGGCA